>Ga0118677_10005606_pt1 | contig 21859 bp, 19 predicted proteins | sample AliMusrvi5mmetaG_FD_86154 | JGI IMG/M metagenome (GOLD analysis project Ga0118677, IMG submission 86154)
ACTTCCGTGACTGGCTGGTCTTCTTTTTGAACAACGTCCATAAATACGACAACGATTACAGCAAAGACCTGGCAGAACTACTACCGAACAACTTTAAGTTGCAAAACCAAAATTGTAACCAATCCCACTCTTAAGTCTCTCAAAGTTCTCCAAACTTTTTAGAATAACTTTGAAAGTAGAATCCCGATTTTTCAGGAAATCAAGACGAACTTCACCGAATGCTTACATATTTACGGTTTTGATGACCTGCGTTTGAAGTAACAAGTTGAGGAACAGAAAACAAAAAAGAAGAAGGACATTTTTCATTGGCCAGATTTTGATTTCAACTTAATTCAATTCATTTGTACTTTCTGCTATAGATTGGATATGTCTTCCATCAAATTTTCGATTTATGCACTTTAGTATTTTGTTTCTTCATACTCCTTGTTCACTAACTCATTTTGAAATTCTGTCATTCGTTCTGTAAGCAGTAATAGTTCATTGAATTTCCTTTTCTCATTTTCTTTGGATACCAACACCTTCTTATCAATTAACCAATCTTTTATGTCATCATTTAACCAATATGGATCGTATGAGCTACACGACTTCGCTAATAACTTAATGATTGCCTCATCATAATTGAATTCTTTATTTTCATTAACGTTCTCTCATTTAATATTTCAAAGAAATTGGCTAAAACTTCACCCATATCTTTGAACAAATCTTTTTGCTCTTCAAGTTGTTTTTTGTAGACAGCAAATTTATCCTGATTGTTCGTCAGCATTGATAGTTCCAATAAATCAAATAATAACCATTTGTCGGTATCTACCATTTGATCGGCATATCGAAGAGCGGTTTCATATAATTTCATATCGTAATTAAGTCGCATTAATTTCCAACAAACATCTTTGTTTTCAGGTTTCAATCTCAATGACTCCTGATAATAGGCTAATGCTTTGAATTGTTTCTCTTTAGTATGTCATCCTTACCTTTTTCTTTCGCCAACGAATAATTCAAACGACGCGCGGCGGTCGAAATAACAGGCTTCAATTTTCCTTCAGAGTTGAAACTGTCCAATTGGCCTCTAAATATAGGGCTTTGAATCTTTTTTCTTTGCAACAGGACTTCAAGCCTGTTAAGATACTTTTCAATTTCCATTTGAATTTGAGTTTATTATGGTTTGAAATTATTGAATCGTTGAGGTTGACAAAGTTTTAATAAGTAAAATTTGATATTAGTCCTACCAATAGGTTATGTCACGGGTTAGTTTATTAATTGAGGATGATCCTGAATTATTATTTTTCTGTAAAACAACACATTGGGTCCAATTTCCCTGCACGTCATAGGAAATGTAATTAAAAGTAGTTTTATCATAATCAGTATCATATTTGATTATGTCCCAGTTTTTATCATATTCACAGTTAAAAACGAGACCACCTCCTTTACTATCATCATAGGAGGAAAATAACGTAAAAGGACAATTTTGTATATACTTTAAAACTTGACTTGCCGAATAATAAACTGTCGAATGATCAAATTGTTTATTAATTGGCATATTAATAGATGAAAATTGATAAGTTATTGTTCTTGTTCCTATTGAACCATCAGTATAGATAGTAATTTCTACTGCTTTATATGGCGTTTCAGCCATGTAATTCCAAGTATAATTTTCTTTGTAAGAATCAATATTATTTGTGGAATTCGCGTTAATGTTTTTACCTGATATTACAAATTGGTAATTGGTTGTTTCTGTTTTGCCTGATGTATAATGCTTTTCTCCTTTAATTCCAATAAGTCCTTTCTGCCACATTTCAAGGTTATACCTTTGTTGATAGTCTCCACCGCCGAAATAAAAACAGTTATAATCAGTCGGTTCAAATTGTATATCAAGTGTATAATCTATCGGAAGGTAAAGACTATGGTCGCCATAGGTATAATCACTAGTCATACTATCAAAACGTCCCAAATCATCTACTAAACCGGAATCAGTTTTTTTAATCAATCTATTGTAATTGTCATATTGATATGTTGTTGAAGGTACAGAATTAATAGGAGGAATCGTTTTCCCAATTGCAGTACTCGAACCAAATGTTTCCAGGAAACCATTTTTGTTAAAGGTATATTTAGTAGTAGTAGACCAGTATGGATAATATATTTCTGTCGTTGTCATTTCTTTTACTTTCCCTCTTAACTGAAACCGTCGCCAATGCGTATCGTCCCAAAATATTTTGTTTTTATCGTAAACATATTCTGGAATATTAGGCGTTTCGACATCCATATTTCCCAATTCGTACTGTGTATTGTCTTTCTCTAAAATAACCGAATACCAGCCAGGTGTAGCTGAGCAATAGAATGAGATGTAATTTGCCGCTTGCTCATGGATTTGGGCAAGAATATCATCACCTGTCTGGGCAGATTTTAGTGTCAATCCCGAACCGGTAACTTTCCGAAGCCATATTTTATCATTTGTTGTAAAACCAGTTCCTTGCAGAATAACAATGGCTTCTTTGGCAATGGGATAATCGATTTCGGGCATTACCAAATCGGCGATTGGCGAAGCAATAACACTTAGCGTATACTGCTCTGTGGGTTTATTGCCGCTTGTCAGCGTAATTGTAGTTTGCCCAACCGTAAGCGCATTAATAGTTCCTTTTTCATTAACAGTTGCCACACTGGGATTAGACGATGTCCATTTGGCATCACTCACCGTTGCCCCCACGGGTTCGACAATTGTTAAGAGTTTTTCCCTGCCACCAACCACCAACGAAACTGTGGGCTTTGTCAACTGTACAGATGTGGCTTCTGTATTATCGCCGAGATTGTGGTCCTTATGACACGAAGTCAATGTAAGGACTATCAGAAGAATGAATAATAATGTTGTTGTTTTCATAGATAAAAAGGTTATTGTTGTTTAATATAATCATTCAGGTTTAAAGTTTATTTTCTGTTTTTACTATCTATTTACATTAGCAATTAAAATCACGAATAAAAATCCCAATATTATTGATCCTAAAAACACCCATAAAGCAATCATAGCCCATGTGTGCTGTACTTTTTCAAAATGCTCAACACTTCGCCATTTTCTTTTCTCCCATGCCCATTGATTTCCATTTATTCCAAGAATGATTGCAATTACGGGCCATGCAATCAATCCTAAAAAAGGGATTAGCATAACTAAAGGCCAATATATCCCATTGCAAACTGCCCATAACCAACTAAAATAGAAAGCCCCCCAATTCCATCCTCGGAGAGATTCAGGTAATTCGAAGGATTTTTGGCGCGAACTATATTCAATATTATTATTGGAGGAAAAATTTTGAACATATGATTGTTCTGATTCTTTCGGAAGCAGATTTTGCACTTTATTCCAGGGTAAAGGTGTTGTGCCTGCCAGAAGAACAGAATCACCAAATTTGATATGAATATCACTTCGTTGTACTGTCGCACCATTTACTAATGTGCCATTTGTGCTCATATCTCTGTAAGTATAGTTTAGGCCATCCTGAAAAATATTGGCATGAATGCGGCTGACTCGTTGATTATTAACAACAATATCACAGGAATTGTCTCTACCAATGGTTATTATTTTCATTGCAATTGAATAATTAAAATATGACGATGATGATTACTTTTTCTTAACTACTTTCTGATTGTCAACTCCAAACAGGGCAAATGATTTGTCACAACCATCCACATGAATAGCATATTCTCCTGGCTCAGTGATTTTAAACTTGATTTCAAAGGAAGCCTCCCCCACCTTTTTGTTGAAACTATAGGCAATAGATGAAGACTTTTTCGAGTTATCTGCACCCTTTGACAAGAAGGAGTGCTTTTTAATGTCAATAAATCGCTTGTTATCCCATTTATTATAATCTGTTTTGAATAGGTGTATTTGATCCGTTGGCGCCATTTTAGGGTTGGCAACCTTGACCAAAAATGTAACTTCTTTATTTATTGGCAAACGAGTCTCAGATTTAGCCGAACCATTAAGATATATGATTGTGTGTGTTTTATTGCCCCAGGTAAATTGCTTCTTTTCCACTATTTTTATAGTGTCTAAACTTTTTACCCAAAGGCAGTCTCCTATAAATTCGGGCTCTTTTATACTGGGTTTTACAGAATCTGATTTCAATTCATCCTTATAAGGATTCTTTTCTCTTGATAGTTTTATAACATCTGCCATTTTTTGCACAAAGTTACTACTCCCTAAGGTTTCGATCTTAATATCCTGATTTGGTATTTGTTGAACGATGATTCCTTTTATATCACTTCCGTTTTTTAAATTGATAATATCCAGAAATGCACTCTGCTTGAAGATGTCCCTATTTTTGTCATAAGATTCGCGAGAGGTTGAAACAATATCTGCCACGTCGTATATTTCAATTTTGCATTCAAGGGTTTTGATTTTTACAGAACTTCCAAGCGTTTGTTCAATGATTATACCTTTAATCACGTTACCATTCCGCATCTTAAGTGCATCAATTATACCATAGCACTTGAATATATTGTCATCCTTTTTTATCGTCTCCTTACCTAACTTTTCAATTTTATCATATTGATATGTTTGAGGAGAAAGTTGAGTTGTTTTAATTGTCAGCCATTTATTCGGCGATTGTTCCGTAATCGTTCCCTCAATGGTAGTTCCATTCTTCAATGTAACCATATCAACCTCAATAGTGGTGGAATCTTTCCTGATCCTTTTACTTGAGATTGAACCAGAAACATCTTCAAAATCAATCTTTAGCGTAGCTTCAGCCGGGATGATTTTTACTGTTTCTCCTGGAACCTGTTCAGAAATAAACCCTTTAATTATCCCTTTCCCGTTTTTTAAGGTAAGTATGTCCCAAACGTTATTCTGCGACTTTGCAGAGTTGCAAAAAACTGAAAGAAGTATTGTTACTATTATAATTAATCCTTTTCTCATATTATAAGTTTTAAATTTTTCTTATCTTCTTGTTTGTATTAATCCCTGAATCTTTCTGTTTTCATTAGGTAAATCGTCTATCATTTTTATTATTAGCTTATTTATGACCATCGATTTTGTTTTGATCCCCAGAATCTTACTTAAAGTTGTGCTTAATAGGAGTTCTCGTATATCTCCAATTTCATATATTGTGCTGCTCGACTGATCATCTGCCAAAAAATCGGGAACAAGTCCGGAATCGGGTACTGTTTGCTGGTTTTTATTATAGTACCTGAAAGTAATAGGTTGTATTTGATATTTATATCTGTTGTCCTTTATTGTCCATGAACCGACACCTTTACCACGAGTTGTTGTCCCAACTTTCACTACTTCAATAAATGGTTCCAATGAGTTGATCAGAGATTCACTTGCAGAGGCAGAGCCTTTCGATATTATAACATAGATCCTATGTCTTGATATGTTGTATTCTTTCACACTTAATTCATCAGGAAATTTTTGTACTTCCAATCGGCTTCCGGTATTTACAAATTGTTTTTGTGCGAGCTTGTCGTTAAATTCATGATAACCAGAAATCTGTCCAAGATACTCATTTGGTAAAATTAAACCACACAGGTATTGGCATATTGATAGGTAACCACCTGGATTATGTCTTAAATCGATAATAAAATCAGTAATGTTTCCTTGTTTAAACTTTAAGAATAACTTTTTCAGTTCTGCCCGATAAGGATTTTCCATCAATTCTTCGCCATCAATAAATTGATTATAAACCAAATACCCAATTCTTTTATCTGAAATCCGATATATTGTATCAAGTGAAACTGCTGTTGTATAAGATTTTAAAGATATTGAATTGAGTTTAACTGCTTTTTGGGGAATAAAATCTCCTTGCCAAATCTCACCCAGGACTAATTCCAATAGATTATTTGATAAAACGCTTTGATTTGACGTAATTCGAAACCAATTTCCCCTTTTTAATCCAGCCTTTTGAGCAGGAGAATCGGGAAGTACAAGGATTATTCTATAGACTTGGGTTCCTTGGATTGTTGAATATTTTGAGTATTCGAATCCATAATTGTCATAAAGTGATGATCCTGAAAAATTACTATTTGGCTCGATCCATGAAAATTGATCTTGTGACGAACGTAAAAAGTTGAAAAATGAATTGGTTGGTTTTTTAAAATCCAAACCTGTCGAATCGGGCAAATCCTTGTACCAATAATATTGCTGGCTCATTTGGTCATAAACCCAACTGTTTTGTTGAGTCAATTCCTGTTCTAACTTTTTATCAGTAGTAACAGCAGATTCATCTTTAATATAAGAATCTGTTGTTGCTTTGCGGCAACTTGTAAGTACAAGAATACTGGCTGAAAGTAATAAGCACAATTCTGATTTCATCCTTGAATAGTTTGTGTTTAATGGCAGAATTTCCTTCTCTGGTCTATTAAAGGAATCGCATATAAAACAATCACCATGATTATTTGATTGAACCAGCTACAGTTTATAAATAAAATCACATTTTAAAGATTGATAAAAAATAATTAAGCTGTTGCAAAACTTCTGTCAACAGCCTAATTACTATTTTTGAAATAAATTATTTAATTTGAATTTTGCAGGATTCTTTTACTTGCCTGCCTTCGGTAGATGCTGATTTGGTAGTGGTCAAACCAGTTGATGTATCGATTGTAATAATTTTGTTCTGACCAGCTATTAATGCTGATGAAGGTATTGTTCCTGACTTAATTTGATTTCCGGCGGCATTTAAGCCAACCCATTTAATTGTTAATTGATTGGATGGAAGACAATAAATGGATTTGATCCTATTTCTGTACTCACCTTTTTCTAATGTGGAAACATTTCCATCATTTAATAATTCGCTGGTATTCGAAATTCCATCAGAAAGTGACAGATAATTATTCCAAGTTATTATTCCCAATTTTATAGTCTGGATCTGTGAAAGATTTAAATAATCAAAATTCAAAGTTACCATTGAGCCAGTAGGTATTAGATTTATATTTAACGATTGTGCTTTATTTATTGAAATTGTTTGTTTTGAATAACCTAAAACAAAAGTGTACCATTGAAAGCCAGATTGAAATGTGGCCTTCAAATTCTGAAACTTATCCTTGTTTTCAAATTTCCAATATTCCGTTTTTACAGTTGTTAAGTTGTCTGCATCTACAACATCCACACAACTGATGACGGTATAATTTCCTTCTTTTATTTGTTTATTCAAAGTAAGGACTTCGGCAAAAGAATTCAATAGTTTTGTTTCTTCAATTATAAGTTCACCCGATTGGTTATAAATAAATAGAGAAATTCGAACTTTTTCACCCTCACCAACTAACCCATTGGGAAATAAATCTGAATTATCAATATCTTTAATATTTTTTACTACATCAATTGCGGTAATTGTTGTGGTAAGTTGATAATTTATATCAGCCACTATGTTTTTATTGCACGATGTAAATATTGCCCCCAATGCGAGCATAATAAGTATCCTTTTCATTTCTGTTGTGTTTTATGTTTGTTTATTAATACTTTAGAATAACCAGCCAATTGAAATAGCAATCACACTATTTTTCCATTTCAGGTTATTCGATACGTCTGACATTCCCAAATTGTAGCGGGTGCTCAGGTTTAAACCCTTACTAAACTCATAACTCAAACCAACAGCAAGGCCTGCATCCTTTCCTTGCTGTAACTTAGAAAGTGTTATGGCTGCACCATCAATAACAGTCGAATTTGGCGAAACAGAAAGTAAATAGCTGAAAAAGGGACCGGCTTCGATGCTAAAAGCCTTGGTGGCATAATATTTTGCAAGAATAGGTAAAGTAATATAGTCCAGATTGATTGCAGTTCCATTAGCTGTAAAACCTTGCCGGGAATAGAGAATTTCGGGCTGCAAACCGAATTTGCCCGTTCCCAAACCACTTAATTCGTTTCGGAATCCCCAGTGCAGATTCAAAACTACCCCAGCCTGAAAATCAGTTTTCATTTGGGGTGAAAAACTAATATTGTCCTGACTGTTACTAATGGATGCAAGATTTACACCTGCTTTTATACCATATTTAATCTTCATTTTCTGCCCGTAAGAGGACACAAGCAACAGCGAAAAGAACATTGTTAATAAGAGTAATCGATTTTTCATTGAATAAAATTGTTTTGGTTATTACTTATTGTTTTCTAATACATTAACTTCTGTTTTTATTTTTCCAGTACCCGGGTGAACAACAACTCCTGAATCTATATCAGTTATAGTAAGTGAAATTTTTTGAACCATCTTTATCGGAGGGGCCTTCACTGGTTTGACAATTATTTCGAGTTCTTTGATCTGGCTCTTCAATGCAGAAATGCTAATTTGGCAATTTACTACACTGTTCCCGTGTATTGTTTGAGTACTTTCATAGATGATATCTGATTTTTCAAGAACTTTGATTGCTATATTTTCAGTATCAATAGCTGTTTCATTAGCAATTTTAAATGTGACAGGAATTTTCTCTCCTGACTTTACTTCGTAACTTGATTTCGCAAATTCAATCCTGAGTGAAGGTTTATCTTGAATTATCGCTTTAATTTTAACCAGGTTTTGTAAAATGCCATCTAAATCAGGTTGAAATTCAATCACCTTTTCTTCAAAGGATGCATCTGTGTTTTTTGTTAGCGATAAAACCAATTCTTTTGACTCTTCCGATTTTAGTGTAGTAATACTTTGCTGACTACCTTCTGAAAACCTTATATTCAAGTTACTAATCTCTTTTGGTTTTAAGTTCTTTACAACTACAGTTGCAATTGCCGGTTTTCCAAATACAGAGAAAAAGGTGTCCTTTTTAAATGTAACAGAAATCGAATTATTTTCATCGAGAGAAACAATTCCATAACTGGCATCTTTCTTTACAATTGCAGTAGTGTTATCAAACCACGAAACTTCATCGAACTGGCAAAGTGTAGGTTTTCCTTTAATAATAAAACCCGATTTGTTTCCCTCTTTTTTGATCAGGATCAGATTATTTTCGGATCTAATATCAGAAGTTAAAAAAGACTGTTTACCTTTTGTTTGAGTTTCGACAGATTGAAACCTTCCCTGACCATCGAAGAAGGCAATTCCCTCTTTCAATTTTATTTCTCCTTTAAAGGTGTCGAAGCGCTCCATTGCTGAATTGAGTTTTGGTAAATTTCCCTCAATTCTTTTTCCTTGCGTATCAATATAAGCCAATTGTTTCGAAAATATCACTAACGCCCTGCCTTGAATAAAGCTTGATGCCCAGGTAAAGTTATTGTCTTGCAGTATAACACCATTTCCCGATGGATTGATAAAGGCCCAACCACCTATTCCATATGCGGAAGATGTTACTGCCGCCAATCCTTCGCTATAAGGATGGGCGGCTATATACTTACATTCTATTTGAAGGTTACCAGATTTGTTCATATACCCCCATTTTTTACCATCGGTTACCAAAAGTAAACCATCACTAAATTGGGCAAAACGCGGATCAACTTTTAATCCTGATTTTAGAGTTGTAAGTTTTCCGCTTTTATTCGCGATTGCCATTATTTCAAAGTCAGATGTAGTAATTACACCAACCTCATCATTAAAATTAAATACCTTATCATATTCGGGCTTTACAATTTCCTTCCCCTGCCGATTGACATATCCTGATTTACCGTCTAAACTTACATATGCAACTCCTTCATGAAAAGGAGATATCGCGTCATACTTAGGTTGGGCAATCCATTGGATAGTTTGAGTATATCCGTTGGAAAAGAAGAATAGAGCTAATAGGATTAGGGTAGAATTTTTATTATTCATCATTTTATTGGACTGCTTTATCATATAACTCTTTTGCATGTTTTGCCAAAACAGCGCTATTCAAGCCTTGAGTTTGATCAAATCCAGCATTAAATACTCCTATTAATATTCCTTTATCATTTAATACCGGAGAACCGCTGGCACCGTGAGTCATTTGGGCATTCAAACCAAAAACAAAAGGCCCTGGACTTGTATTTATTGTTCCACCCTGATTAGTAGATTTAACATCAATTGCGTGATCAGCGCCACTACCAATAAGTGATGAAGGATTTAGCCCCAGAGGAAATCCCATTACAAATACTTTTTGTCCGGATGCAAGTTTGCCTGGATCAATCATTGCATTGTTGATATCTATCGGTATTATCTCAGGATTAGGTAATCGCTTTGATTTTGTTTGAAGCAAGCCAACATCTTTTTTTATATTATCGGATTTCTGAGATAATATGACACAATCTTCAAAGTCGCTATATTTATTTATGGTATTCCCGTTTAGAACAAAACCAATATTAAGTGATTCACCATATATGTCAAATGTTTCATTTTTCAATTTATCATTTGATGCAACAACTTGTTTATAGAGATCAATATCACTTTCCCAAGGGATAACAACATGTCGATTCGTCATCATAGTACCTTTCTTGTCAATGAAAAACGCTGTTGCAAATGCTCCTTGAATCAGTTCTCTTGCTTGGGGATCTTTTTCTAACCTATAATAAAATTCCTTTTTTTCTTTATCAATTTTGAGAACCAGTTTGTAATTTGCATTTTCGGCAATAATCCTATATTGATGAAGAACGCAGACAACTGCCTTATCATATTTGTTAATAATCTCTGTATCTGACATTTCATGATGAAACCCGAATCCTTTATTCGATAGAATAATTACTAATCCAATAATCAGTACCGCAGCAATTGGAGCGATATAGTACCATGGATTTATCTTTGCTTTCTGAATTTTACTCCAGTTTAAAGGTTGAGAATTGGCAAACATGATCTTATCGCTGCGTCTGACCGGAATATCCTGATTAGAAGCGATGCATGACCCGTTTACAAATGTTCCGTTGGCACTATGATCATTAAGTGTCATTTTGCCTTTCGGATCTATTTTCAAGGTTGCATGGTAACGGCTCACCATATTTGAGTTATCGTTAATCATGATCCGGTTGGTCAGGTGGGTGCCGATACTGTATAAAATTGTTCCGGAAGGGATTGGTGTAGGCAAAGGTATCCGGTTCCAATCGAGTTTTGCGAAACCGCCGAATATGATTTCAGTACCACGGTTGATTTGTACCTCAACTTCTTTATCAATTTTCTTCCCGTTTACCGTAACGCCATTCAGACTATGGTCAATTAACGAGATCGAATTGTCATCACAAATCTTTAATTCCGCATGATAACCACTAATCCGTTTTTCTGGGTCGTCAATCACATACCGGTTATCTTTATTGCGTCCTATTGTAATAAGTATCATTGCAATTTGTATTTAAAGTTGTATTAGACTTATTTTCTTTTCTTTTTTGACTGAGTCATTTTTAGTAGGTTGAACTACTGGGACTGTTTTCGATTTTTCTTTCTTCTGATCTGCCGCCTGAACCTTTTTTACTACCTGGGAGGAAATTCGAATACTATCTGCTCTCCTGATGCTGTCTTTAACCGCTTTTTCGCGATCTAAGATTCTCTTAATTTCGACGAGACGAAGCTGTTCTGTCTTTTGCTTTTCCTTATCAGGCAGATGATACATCATAAAGTAACCACCGGTTATTAAACCCACAAGAAGTAATGTTGCCAGAACATATATTATTGATTTATTGGTTGTACGAGGTATTTGCTCCCAATTTAATTCCACCACATGAGCAAAGGAGATACTGTCGCCTCTTTTGATAGGGTATTCAACATTTTGTGATATTTTTACCCCATTCACCCATGTACCGTTCGAACTCTGATCGATAATAAACATCTTTCCACTCTCATAGATTTTGATTGTTGCATGGTTACGGCTAACCCTTTGCGATTGATCCTGAATTCGGATCTGACATTCGTCTCCGCGTCCTATTGTAAATTGTTTTATCATGGTTATTAACTATTTATGTATATTTAGCTCTGGGTTTGGAGTTTCAATCCTTTTTATTTTTTGAATCGAATCATTTAAACATTTTAATGTATTAGTCAACGCTGACACTGTATCTGAATCTTTTTTGATTGTTTCCACAAGCGATTTCACTTTTTCGTTCAATGCTTTATTGGAATTTGTAATTGTGTCCATTTTCGCTTTCCAATCATTTGTTGAGCCTTCTTTTGTTTTCGTTGCCTGATGCCAATTAACTGATAAAGAAATGATCAGAAGAAACGAGACAATTCCGATAATAATTTTTGACTTCTTATCCATTTTGGGTTTTAGTTTTGAGTTTATATTCATTTGTATAAGGGCGGCAGTAAGGTTATCGTGGTTGCCGCCACTTTTGCCGCCCACTTTGTCAATGGTATCAGCAATAGTTTGGGCAGTTTCTTTAGTATCTTTCGAAGTTGCGATAAGTTTTATAAGCTTATCTTCAACCATTGCGCCACAAATACCATCGGTGCAAAGTAAAAATCGATCTCCTTTTAGGTAAGGTAAATCGTGGTTGACTTCAATGTCTATCTCAGGTTTAGTTCCTATCGCCCTAAGAATCACATTCGATTCGGCCGATAAACGTGCCTGCTCTTCGGAGATCGTACCACGCTTGACTAATTCGAAAACCATGGAGTGATCGAAAGTCCTGAAAACTTTTCTCCGATCCCTAATTTGGTATATTCTGCTGTCGCCAATATGAGCTATCGTAGCTTTCTCATCATCAATTAATAAGGCAACTGCCGTAGTACCCATTCCTGCCACATCCTTTCGGGATTGCGAGGTTCGATATATTATTTCATTCGCCCTGGCAAGTGCCTGTACTAATATTTTGGTCTTACTTATTAAATCACTATTTTCAACCGCCTGTATGATGGTATCAACGGCCAATTGCGAGGCAAATTTTCCACCTTTTGCTCCACCCATACCATCGCAAACCACTATTAGCAGACCATTTTTAGTTTCGCTATAGCCAAATGAATCCTGATTTTCATGTCGGCCTCCAATCCGGGTAGCCCCGGCTAAAAGTCCAAATGTTGTCTCTTTGAAATCAGGTATTTCATTTTTATTGTAAATACCACATGATAAGGATGGGTCGGTAAATTGTATATCGTCCATTCGGATTTATTTATAATATTGATACGATTAGAATGATTAAGATCAAAACAGCAACAGAAACACCAATAATTAATTTCCAGGGAACCAAATCGGTGAAAGTATTGGCAGCAAATATTGCTTGTTTAAACTCTTCAGCAGTTTGATATCTGTTCGGTTGCTTTTTTGCAGTAGCCTTTTGAAGTACATTGAATAAGGGTTTTGGTATTAACGGATTATATGGCAAAGGCATTTTAACTTGTTTTTCTAAAATATCTGCATCGCTTCCCCCTGCAAATGGATTGACTCCTGTTAAAAGTTCGTAAAAAGTAATTCCTAGTGAATAAAGGTCAGAAGTTCCGTTAATCTCATTTCTTTGACCTGTTATTTGCTCTGGAGGGGCGTATGGATAAGTACCGAATCCACGATCTGCAATTGTTCCAAAACTTAAACCATCGGATGTAGCAATACCTAAATCCATTACACGGACATTGCAACCATTTTCAACCATAATATTTGAAGGTTTAATATCCCGATGCCACACACGTTTTTGATGAAGGCAAGTCAGGGCATCAAGCACTAAACACATCATTCGGGAGACGATTTCGATCCGATTAGCCTGATCGACAGAAACTACGAATTTGTCGATTGTATTTCCCTGAACGAACTCACTGATAATATAGATTGAGCCATCTCTCAACTCAGAATATCCCAACATTTTTATAATATTCGGGTGATAGATTGAAAGTGACGCTTCATATTTTGCACGATCCCTAATGTGCTGATTTTGTGCATGCCTTGGAAAAACCCGCTTGATCGCAACTCTTTCCTGAGAGTTATCAACCTTCCAGCCCTTGAATACTTCGCCCATGGCCCCGTGCCCAATTCGGAATTCATCCAAATTGAAATAAGCAAACCGTTCTTGCTTGTCGGATACAATTATAATAGGATTAGCTTTTTGCGACATAATTAGAAGTATCAATTTTGGATAAGGCGAGCATGATATAGGTTCGTATTTGTTCGGCACACGGAAAAGATTTGTCATATATCCTTTTTCCATGCTGTACGACATAAGGTAATGCATCAATATTTTTTAGAGCTATCAAAAAGAATTTCTTTGCATTACTTGGATCTTTTTTTTCAAAACCGATTGCAAACTCGTATGATTTTATTGCCAAAGCGTATCGTCCATCCAGGTAATCGGGATCAAAATCTACTGCTAAACTGAAATATTTATAAGATATAGAATCATTACCCTTATTTCCGGAGGCTTGTTGAATGGCTATTACTTGCGTTGGCTTTACTTTATCCTGAAAAACAGCTCCTAATACTCTCAACGAAGGAGCATAATTTTTTTCAGCAGCTCTTTTAGCCCATTCTAAGCCTTGCTTGTACTTTTGTTGGCTGATTAATGAAAAACCTAATTCTAACTGAGCCTTTGGATAACCTCTTTCGGCAGATTTTGTCAGCCATTGTATTGCTTTATCCTTATCGGAGTTAAAATATAACGTATAAAGTTGATATTGTGCCTGAGGATAATTGTGATTAGCAGCCTTTTCATAAAAATCAAAAGCCATTTTTTCGTTTTTGGCAACTCCATTTCCCTGCAAGAACATATTTCCCTTTACAAATTGCAATTCAGGATTATCGGCATCGACACCACGATCGATCATGTGCCCAGCCCTTTCAAAATAACGGCTCGCTTTATCTGGATCAATTTTGACACCAATCCCATTTTGATAGATCAATCCTAATCTGTATTCGGCAAGCTTATTGCCCAATTCTGCCGCTTTAGTAGTATATTTAAATCCCTTTTTGAAGTCTTTTGGTGTCCCGATTCCTTCATAGCACATTTCTCCTAAATAGTAATTTGCATCCGAAGAATTCATCAATGCAGCAATCTGAAATAATGAGTCCGCATTGATATAGTTTGAATTGATATATGCTGCCACAGCTGGAGTTAAAACTTCAAGCATTTTTATCCTGGTTGATATACTGTCATATTTTTTGATTGAATATGCTTCCCTATAAACAGATAATGCCTCTTCATACTTTGCTGCAGACAAGTTTGTGTATGCCTGGTTAATAACCTTCAGATATCTTGCGTCATTACCACCTAAATAGATCTTGAAAACCAACGCAATTACAATAATCGCTGGGATAAGGTAGATCCACTTACTTACCGGATTTGGGATGGGTGAGATTTCTTTTAATACTTTCTCGATATCCGTGATAAACTCAGAAGCTGTTTGGTACCTTTTATCCTGAATTTTGTCGGTGGCCTTCCCTATTATATATTTCAGACCTTCGGTTACGATTTTGTTTTCTGAAACAAGTGGTAATTCATTAATCGGTATTGGTTGGTTAAGATGTCCTTTTATAATCTCATAGGTCGTTCCATTGTAAGGCAACTTATTGGTTAAAAGCTCAAACAGCAGAATTCCGACAGAATAAATATCCGAAGTTGAATTAGTAACCCAATGGCTTCCTTTCGCCTGTTCTGGCGAAGCATAATTGACTTTTCCTATAAATTTGCCCTCAAGGGTTCCTTGCTGAAATTCATTGTGATACTCATTTATCTGTTTAGCAATACCAAAATCAATCAGTTTAACCTTTCCATCTTTACAAATCATCACGTTCGATGGATCAATATCCCGGTGCACATATCCTTTTTCGTGCAGCATGAATAGAGCAGCAAGTATCTTCTTTGTAATTTCCAATGATTCTTTCCAAGAAAGCGGACCATCTCTTTTCAAATAATCACTTAGCATTTCTCCATCCAGATATTCGCTGATTACATGATATTTTGGTTTACCTTCACTATCTAGCGTTTCAATAAATCCATACATGCGTATTACATTTTCATGGAGTATCTGAATAGAGGCTTCTCTTTTGGCACGCGTAATACTTTCTTCGGATAAATCCTTAAACAGGACTTTAATGGCCACATATTCAAACTTCGTTGTTTCGTTGTGTATAATCTTGCCTTTAAAAACAATACCCATACCTCCTTTGCCCAATATCGTTGATCTGTTTTCGGGGTCGAATTCGTAATATTGATCTGATGCAATTTCAGCTTCAGTTTGTAACTTAATTAAAGCCATATTATAGAAGGAAAACTTATTGATAGTTATTTAGGATTACATTCGTGTTCCATCATTTGTGGAATAACTGTCCCGGTCTGAATAATCAAAATCGTCTTTGGAAATAAAAATATCCGACTTCTTCATATCAAAATCTACGGTATCAAATAGCATAAGCAAAAGCTCGTAATTGCCAATATTTATTTTGTCGAAGTTCTTGCACTGACATGGGTTAAAGCCAATATAATTTCCATTAACAAATGTGCCAATTGAAGATCCCCGATCCATTAAACCAATATTTAACCGATTACTATCTCCCGGATTTCGATGAATAGCAAGAACCGCGTGCAATCCACTGACAGAAGATTCTGAAAGAGCTATATTACAGTTAGTTCCCGAACCTATTGTATTTTGTCCCTGACGTAGAACCCAAAATTCACCCTCCGTAGTTCTCGATACGGAAACAAGAAATCCTACAATTGGTTTTCCAAGTACTTGTTCCTGTTGTGGTTGTGTGTATTTTTGATTTGGCTGATCATCCATTCCGGGTATTCTTGTTTCACCCACATTTTGCTCATAACTTTGCTGTCTATTTTCTCTTTGTCCGGCATTGGTTTTGCCTCCTTGTTGATTTAGATGAGTTTCATCGTTATCCATCGATGCGCCTGGAACCACTGTGTGATAGTTTGTCATATGATTCTGTTTTTATATTTATGTTTAAATAATTTCAATATTAATTATTGTAAATTAAATATCAATATTTATCAGAAAAAAATGGAGGAATTGGCTTATTAGGAAATTTGGGTGATTTTGGGGTTATCCGGTAAAAAATAGGGGATATCTGGTGAAATAATTTTAAGAACTCACCCTTTTTGATTTTACGCACAATCTTGTTGCACTTTAATATAAAGAGTCCTGAGCTCAATCAAATGGCCCAGGATTCTTTTACACTTTTATTTTTCCAGCATATTCTTATGACTACCTATTTTCGCAGATTTTTGGTTGTTAAATACTTGTGATGAAAGGCTAAGTACTATAGGAGACATTCCATCTGAGTCATAAAATACACGGCCATTTCCATTTGGTATATACTCGGTATTTCCATAGTTATTGACCATGAAAGCTGCCAGATACAAGTTTTTAATCCCTGAGCTTGTCATCGTTCCGGAATAGATTTCAATTACATCAGCTTGCTTACCATCAGAATCCAAAGAAATCACTTTAATAAATGCTGAAAAATCATTTCCACTGCCTGAGATAAATGCCCCATAACTGGACGACGTTGAACTGCCTTGTTTTGTGTCCAATTTTACTGTTAGGTTGGTGTTGTCCTGATTGTAAAAATGAATGTTTGCATCATTAAATCTATAACCTATTGAATCTCCAGGAACATTGGTGTTTTTAAGAATAATAGGAGACATTTTGTAAAAATTAACCAAATTTGGCGGAGTTTTACCATTAAATATTGGCATTCCCAGATTGCTGATTGTCTTAAGGAGATCGTCCGAAACGATGTTTTTAATATTCTGATTCAGTGTGGTAGCCGTAATTTCGTTGCCATAGGTTGTCCCGGCACTATTGGTTGCATAGGCCCTTAAATAATAGGTTGTATTCACCATAAGATTTGATAGAGTACTTTTGAAACTGCCTTTACCAATGCCATCCAAGGTTTTGTTGTTGCTAATGGTAGGTCCGCTTGATGTGTTCCAGCAAACTCCGCGAGCGTTTATCGAACCGCCGCCATCAGCTGTAATGTTTCCTCCAGTAGTAGCAGAAGAAGTCGTAATACTTGTAATATCCGTCGTCGTTATTGTTGGAAGGATAACAATGGTTGTGAATGAAACTGTATTGCCATAAACTGTTCCTACACTATTAGTGGCATACGACCTTATATTATAGGTTGTACCAAACAAAAGTCCGGTCAACGAACTTGTAAAAACGCCTGAACCTGTTCCATCCGCCGATTTATTATCTGATATAGTTGGTGTTGTATTGGTTGAACTCCAGCAATAGCCACGCGCGGTAACAGGATCACCACCATCGGCGGTAACTTCTCCGCCAACTTTTGCGGAATTCGAAGTTACATTTGTTATTGATGAAGCAGATGTAGTTGTAACTGTTGGCAGGATAGCCGCAGTTTTAAAAGAAAATGCATTGCCATACACTGTTCCTATGCTATTCGTCGCGTATGATCTTAAATAATAGGTAGTACCTGGCATAAGTCCGGTCAGTGTACTTGTGAATTTACCTGAACCCGTTCCATCCGAGGATTTAGTGTCTGTGGTTGTCGGTGTATTATTTGTTGAACTCCAACAATAGCCACGTGCGGAAATCGATTCCCCCCCATCAGACGATATTTCACCGGTCACTGTTGCCGAATTTCCGGTTATGTTTGTTACCGATGAAGATGAAGAGGTTGTAACAACCGGCAATGTTTTAGGATTATCTTTCTTGCAATTTAACAATAGAAACAAAAGCAATACGGTCAAGAGTACTTTTGAAAATTGAAAATTTGATTTCATAATTAAAACTTTAGGATTATGTTTTTCAAAAATGAGTTTAAAGATCAAAATAAGCCCCAATTTAAATCTGATAAAAATGGAGTTACAGACATTAGTGGTAATATGGACTAAAAATGGGATAAACGGAAAAAAATAGGGGATATCTGACAAAAAAAGAAAAGCCCCGATGGTTTCGAAAACCTTCATGGGCTAAAAGTAAGGGATCTGGAAGCGAAAAACCTGTTCAGAAGATATCGAAAATCTCTTTCATTTTTAAAAATTGAGGTCGTGAGATGGTGAGTTTTAATTGATCGAAAGGGGGCATAAGAAGACAATCATGTGTTTTATAGATAATTCCATTCAGAAAAGCAATATTGATGATGCACGATTGATTGATCAGGAAAAAGCATGTTTCTGGAAGTGAATTCAGGATTTTTTCAGCGGTTATATGATTGCTTAGCCGTATGGTGGTTGAATCGGTCAGCAAAACTTCCCAGTACGGTTTTTCCAATTTTTTCCCACTCACACAACGAAAAAGAACAATCCGGTTCTTTTCCGAGAATTGCAAGCCTAAGTAGGTAGGCAATGCAATTTTTTCGGAATTTCCCTTTAAATTGGGTAATGCATCGGCAGAGATAACTTTTATTTGAGTTTTTCTCAATTCTCTGAATCGATCGATCGCATTATTTAACTCTTCGGGATCAATAGGTTTTAAAATATAATCGAGCGCCGATTCGCGGAGTGCCTGGATCATATATTTTTCGTAGGCCGTATAAAAAATCACACTGAATGTGGCTCCTTTTTCTCGCACCTCATTCAATAAATTGAATCCGTTTTTACAGGGCATCTCAACATCAAGAAAAACCAAGTCGGGTTTCTCTTTCAGCAATAAACCGAGTGCTTGTTTGTATTTTGTTGCGGTGCCACAAACTTCGAGATCGCTAATAACCGACAAATTTTCGGTTAATTCATCGATGCACTCTTTGTTGTCATCTACAATTGCAATTCTGATTTTTTCAAGGTTACTCATGGTTTTTTAGGGTTTTTGATTTAGATATATTTTGAATTTTTACATCATATTATTCACTTTTTAAGGTATAATTGTATTCATGTGGGATTTTAATACTTACAGTTGTCCCTGAGGATGCCATATCATTGGTTATGAGATCGTCGACTGAAAAATTGATCTTTTGATGATTATTTGTATTTAACAGATGTATAGTTTGTAACAATACTTTAAGGCCTGTTCCTGTCCCTGTTGAACGTCCTCTAGATGCTTTTAATCCAATACCATTATCTTCTATTCGTATTTGTTGATATCCGTCAGAATCAGAAATACAAATCTTTAATATTTTTTCTCCATCAAGTGGCATTAGGCCGTGCTTAATTGCATTTTCAACTGGGATTTGGATCATCATCGCCGGAATAAGTCCCGTTAGGTTTGTTCCTTCCGCAATCTGGTATTCGACCTTAAAAGTATCAGGCATTTTGTCACTATAAAGGTCGACATAAGCTTTGACTGCATTCATCTCTTCGTTCAGTGGTATGGCCATTTGATCGATATTCTCAATCATTTTGCGAAGCAATAGCGCCAGGCTCTTTATCTTTTCTTTAAGTCGCTCTGGCTGACCTGATAGTCCGGTTAAAGAGGTCAATACATTTAAAAAGAAATGGGGTGACATCGTATTGCGGGTATTTTGCATGCGCAAAGTGGTAATTTTGGCCAATTGTTTTTGGTAAAAATCATCTCTGCGCTTGCGGATATACATGAAAATAACAACTGTTGAAACGATAGTCAGCAGCAATAAGGCCACAATAAACCAGATGATTAACCAATGCTGTCGCGCTTCAGCCTCATTCCGTTGAATAATTTCCTGTTGCAGATTTTGAGTATGCTCCAGATTATTGATTTCGTGCTGTTTCTTATCAACATTCCAGCGCGCTTCCGCAAAGGTAAGAGCCTGGATTTTCTCTTTATTTAAAAGACTATCGTTAAGAGAATTGAAAATTTCGGAATAATTAAGCGCTTCTGAATATCTACCAAGTTTTTTGTAAATCTTCCTTAATACATTGCTTGCGTCACGTCTGACAGGAATTGCACCAATACGTTTTGCTGTTTGGTATGATTGAAGCCCGGCTTCTTCAGCTTTTCGGTATAAATTAATTTTTGAATGCTCCGAAACACCAGATGCCATCATAATGTAAAGATCAGCAAGATGATGGTTTACAGTTGCATGGCCTTCTTCGTCCGATTGTTCTATTTTCGATTTTAATCCTTGCATCAGATACTTTTCTGCGCGGATATAATCTTTTTTGAGTGAATATTCGACTCCAAGGTTGATGTAAAGATTGGATATTCCATAAATATAATCAGTCTGTTTGTAGATTTCCAAAGCCTTGTTGCAGTACGCGATAGAACTGTCTCTTTTCTCTTCTGCACTTAAGATATTGGCGATATTACAGTAGTTACTACCAATTTCCTTTAAACTTTTAAGTTCTTTACAGAGCAGCAGTGACTTTTCAAAATAGATTCGTGCTTTAAGATATTCGTTCCGGTTATAAAACATTTCACCTATCCCAATATATCCTTTGGCCAGACTAAACCTATCATTTAACTCTTCCTTTATTTTGATTGATTTAAAGATAAGTTCAGTTGCCTTTGTATTATCACCAATATGCATATAGACTTGAGAAAGATTGTGGTAACCTTTTGCCGTGTTTGTTTTGTCATTTAATTCGAGCGCAAGATTAACCGACAATTCGTAGTATTCGATGGCTTTCACAAAATTGTCAAGCGAAAAATAAAGCGTGCCAATGTGTTGATAGCATAACAATTGGCCATTCTTATCGTTTAATTGTTTAAATAAAACCAAAGCTAACTCGTTAAAGGTCAGTACACTGTCATTCTTACTCTGGTTATTATAAACGACGGCAAGATTCAAATAATTACCGGCAATCAGCATCTTATTTTTAATTTGCTTACCAATATTGAGTGCTTTTGTGAATCCCGCAATAGTTTTTTTGATATTCCCCTGATAAAAATAGATCATTGCCCTGTTGGCTGCTATTTTTGCCTGGATTTCAAAATCATTTGATTCGATTGCGAGCTTTTCTGCTTTTTCGTAACTATTCAGCGCCTTTTCATATTCTCCCAATCGGTATAAGGTAATCATTCGGTGAAGTTCGTCTTGATTTCCTGAAAAATCGGGATTCCGCTTTCAAAGTTATTCTAAAATGTTCAAAGAACTTTGAGAGTCTTAAGAGAGGGTCTGGTTACAATTTTGGTTTTGCAACTTAAAGTTGTTCGGTAGTAGTTCTGCCAGGTCTTTGCTGTAATCGTTGTCGTATTTATGGACGTTGTTC
>Ga0118677_10005607_pt1 | contig 21859 bp, 8 predicted proteins | sample AliMusrvi5mmetaG_FD_86154 | JGI IMG/M metagenome (GOLD analysis project Ga0118677, IMG submission 86154)
GTATAGATATACACATGAATCCATCTGAGAACCAAAATCTAATTTGGAAATATCAATGGCAGCAGTATAAGGATTGCCCAATAAATGTTGCCCGGGATACATTGCATTAGGACTATACGAAAGTGCTGCAGAATAATTGCTGTTTACCAATTGACCTTCGAAATAAATTGTTGTCGGATTAGCTTGAGTAATTTCGTATCCGGCAAAAGGAACCAATACAGAACTATTTCCCTGTGTAACCCAAAGCGTTGATGATCCTGTTCCTGATTCTTCCTGTTTTCGAACATAAGAACCTATAAAAGTAGGATTTGCCGAAACCGACTGCAATGGTACGCCAAAGAACTGCCATTTATAATTCGAGTATCTTCCATTTGAATAGGTCGATGCAGCAGCTTTTGAATACATGCCTACTGTTGCCGAAACGGGTGAATTTTCGGAATTGTTGAATATCAATGTTCCATTTGCGCCGGTTGAATTGGCTAAAACATATAATCCTGAAGTTCCTGCATTATTAGTAATCTGGTTGGCAACCATTTTAGCTCCGGGAGTAATATCCATTTCCTTTGAGCTATTGATAAGCAATGTTCCGCTTACGGTTACACTGTCATTCAAATCCAACTCAGCTCCATTATCACAGGTCAAATTATTGAATGTTCCTGCAACAGCAGTTTGAGCCTCTGTACCATTATAAATCAGGGTTCCGGCCCAGGTTTTTGCTGAAGGAATTGGCAAAGAGCTTGTGTTTTGCGTTTTCACTGTTCCGGTACCACTTGTTGAGCTTACCGAGTTCAATTTATAAGTTTTCATATCCAACACAGTGCCGTTAGCAACCGATAATGCATTTCCAATACTCATTGTATTTGCAGCATTAACAACAGTGGATGTGCCATTTATGGTCAAATCACCAACAGTTGTTAGTGGAATTACCGGCAAGGTTTTAGTTGAATTTCCACTTAAAGTCAGGTTATAGTATCCCGCATGAGGGGTAATAACCGTTTGGTCTGAAGTTCCATTAAATTCTATAGTATTATTAGTCGAATTGAAATCAAGAATACTGCCTGAACCTTGCGAAATATTACCGGCAATCCTTATTACACTTCCTGTTGCAGGTTGAATTTGTGTATTGTCGTTTACTGTCAGGTTATTGAAATTGGTTGTACCAGCAATTGTCACGGTGTTTGATGTACTTCCATTTGCAAAAATGACAGATCCTGTTCCGGGTATAAATGTTCCATTATTCAACCATGCTCCGGTAGAACCGTATACTGTGATATTGTAATTATCAACTGTAAGTGTAGAACCGGATTTAATTTCCAATGATTTACAAACGGCAGGTGACGATAAAAGATTTCGAGAGGGTAAACCGTGAGTATCGCCTGGCAAATCTGCAGTTGCGGGAATAACAACATCATCATTGGCGGTTGGTACACCTCCATTCCAGTTCCCCGGCAGATTCCAATCACCTGAGTAAGTTGGTGACCCATTTCCAGTCCAGATTATTTTATCAATATTAGAGTAACCTAAACTCCATTGCTTGTAATCTAATGTGCTGGAAGGTGCCATAAAGTTAATCGCCATACCGGTTAATCCAATCCAATTATTATCAGTGCTGAAATTTGTATGGCTTCGGGGATAATGGCTCGAATAGGTAGGCCCTGTATAAGCATCCCAATAAACCAATTTTGTTTCATCGGTAATTCCATTTAATTCAGAATCAAGGTAATGTAAACTGGTAATTGTCCTGTCAGTTCCTCCATCTTCCTGGGCAAAGCTGTAGATTCTTTTTATTGCGCTGCTATTCCATGATGGAGCTGCTCCAATTGTTGTTTTTAAACTTATCCAACCTGGTTTTGCTGAGCCACTGACATTTAGAAAGTCAATTGATGTGTACGGATTTCCGAAAGTGTAAACCACTCCAGCTGTAAATGTGTGTTGACGCTTAACGATACCAGTCACATCGCCTATTCCGATATTTGTAGCCGAAATTCCCATGTTCAGTGTATTACTTCCCATATCCAGCGCACCATGAGTTGCATCGGGATTTGTTGTCAGATTCAGAATTCCGTTGACGGTTTGATCTGTGTTTGCAGTAACTCCTGTCAGATTGCTAATTGTCACGTTATTGAAAGTCGACATTGAACTTCCGTTAATTATTTGTGCAGTTGTTCCATCAAAAATCACAGTAGCACTTCCAATATTAACTGTGCCGTTATTCGTAAGATTAGCACCCAAATGAACCAAAGTACTTGAATTTGGAATAGTCAACGTTCCTGACAAGGCTAGATTACTACTAAAATAAACAGTTGTAGAATCATTAATATTCAGATTATTGAATGTATTGGTTGAGGTTCCACCTATAGTTTGTGTGCCTGTGCCATTAAAATTAAATGTACTGCCCGAGTTATCAAGAGTTGAACCATTATTTGTCCAGTTTCCAATTACATTATGAGTAAATGAACCGGCAGTAAATGAGCTCCCTGAACCCAGCGTTACATTTCCATCAAAATTCATAAGCCCTGACATAGTGGCTGAGGCAGTTCCACTTATCGTGAAATCACCAACAACATCGAGTGCATGTGAAGGCATGGTTTTCGTTCCTGTGCCACTTAATATCAGATTATAATATCTGTTAGTACTGCCATCGGGTATCACAATTGTCTGATTTCCTCCGTTGTAATTCACAGTAGAAACACCTTGAGAAACTGTACTCCATGTTCCATTGTTGGTTACTGCACCGGCAATACCAATTACTGAACCTGACTGATTAGCCAGTCGGGTACCGGAACTAATGGTGATATTATAAAAATTTGTCGTTCCTGAAACTGTGGCATCCGTTCCATTTGCAAAAATAACAGTACTTGTATTCGGGTTGAAAGTTCCATCGTTATTCCATGTTCCGGCATTTCCTTTAAGAGTCAATTGTGCATCAGACACGGAATTCAAAATTCCGGCTTTTTGGATATAAATGGTTGAAATTGTATCCGTAGCAAGTGATGGAGTGTAAGGTAGGGTTGTTGCATCCGGAATAATAACATTTGACGTTGGAGTTGGCAAAATGGCATTAAACCAGTTTGTGGCGTCATTCCAGTCAGTACTTACTGCTCCTGTCCATGTACATGAAGTCACAATAGTATTGGCTAATGTAAATTGCGTTCCGGATGTAAAAGTGAAGTTTACGTTACTCAATGTGATAAAATCATTTACTAAATCAAAACTTGAACGTGTAGTTCCCGGATAAGCTGTTGAATTCAAATATACCCAGGGAATAAGTAATTCTTCTGTATTTCCATTTAATTCGGTATCGAGGTAATGCATTCTGATAGTTGCCTTTGTGTTGGAATTTCCGGTTTCAGATAATGCATAAATGCGTTTTACAGCACTTGTTTTCCAATCTGGAGCAGCTCCAAGATTGACGTTCATTGTTATATTTGAAGGTATTGTGCCAACATTTGGCGCGAAAACAATGGATGAATATGGATTACCAAAAGTATACAATTTACTTGCAACCATATTATTTCGACTATTATTCCCTGTAACATCTCCAACTCCGGTATTTGTAGCTAAATCTCCGTAAGTGATTGTATTGCTTCCCATATCCAATGCGCCTTTTGAATTTGACGGATTAGCTGTCAGATTCAAGACTCCATTTATAGTTAAATCAGTATTGGAAGTAACTCCAAACACATTGCTGACAGTAACATTATTGAAAACTGAAGCCGTTGTTCCACTAATTGTTTGTGGAGCAATACCTACAAAAGAAACTGTACCTGTTCCTGTAGCTAATGAACCATTATTCACAAAACTACCGGAAATAGTCAGATTATCTATCAAAGTCTTTGTTCCCGAACCACTGATAGTCAAATTATAATACCCGCTAAAATTAAAACCTGGCGTTAGTGGATTGACAATATACTGATCAGCTCCATTATATTCTACCGTATTTCCAAGTGTAGATAAGTCCGCAATACTTGTGACATCTCCATACACCATTCCTGAAATCTTCAATAAAACGCCGCTTCCGGGTTTTATAAATGTATTTGCTGCAATATTTATATCGTTGAACTGATTTACACCAGTTCCTGAAATAGAAACAATATCGGTGAGTAATCCATGAGTCAAACTAACTGTTCCGCTTCCGGGATTAAACGTTCCATTATTTTGCCATGCACTGGTATAGCCGTTAATCGCTAATGTATATGAACTTGCTGTCAGTGAAGCGTTAGCAGCAATTTCCAAGGTATGAATCTCAACATTAGAAGTCAAAACCGGAAAATGATTTGAGCCGGTAGTAACATCAGGAACTAAAACATCATCAGTTGAATAAGGCGCATGTCCGGCAGTCCAGTTTGCTGAGTTACTCCAATCGGTATCAGCTCCACCCACCCAGGTGTTTTTGGCAGCTGTATAATTTGCCAATCCCAGATTTTTATTATCAAGGGTAGTTTGGGCAAGATAAGAAATAGCTAAACCAGATAATCCAACCCAATGATTTACTGTACTATTATTCGTCTTACCATGTTCCTCTACATTTCCGGAGAAATGACGATCCCACATTACCAGATTAGATTCAGTGTTTCCGTTTAATTCCGAAGTAAGATACCTGAGATTAATGGTTACTTTATCAGTTCCGGTCGTTCCGGTTTGAGCAAAACTGTAATGTCTTAATATTGCATTTGGCTTATCCGGCAACGTACTTCCAAGCGAAATTCGGCAGGTGATTTCACTTGGTTGCGTCCCTGTTCCAAGGAAATTGACTGTAGTATACTGACTCCCAAAACTATATTGATTATTTGCTGTGAAAGTATGCGTTCTTTTTACAATTCCTGAAACATCACCTGAACCGCTAACTGCTGCTGAGGCAGTCAACATTGAAAGTATGTTATTTCCCATATCAAGCGTTCCGTGAGTTGCATCAGGATTGGAACTGGTTAATGTAAGCAATCCATTTACTGTAAGGTCATTAACCGAAGTTACACCAGCGGAATTATTGATTGTCAGATTAAAGAAACTTGAAACCCCGCTAATAGTTTGTGTACTTGATCCGGTGAATGAAACAGTTCCGTTATTAGCTGTAAAAGTTCCGCTATTGGTCCAGTTAGCTTTTACATCCAACGTATTTGTTCCGGAAATAGTCAGGTTTGCTCCACTAAGAATTGTCAGGTTTGCACAGGTTGCTGTAGAACTGATAATCGGTTGATTTGTTGGTGATGATGGAATGGTTACATTCGTTGTAGCTGTTGGTACTGAACCGCTACACCAGTTACTGCCTGTATTCCAATCGGTACTTATACTTCCCAACCAGATTGAATTGGTTGAGCTGCAATCGCTTTCGCCTACATAGAAATCGCTGAATGTGGTTTGTCCGGAACATGAAACCGAATTACCAGATTGGCTGGTTGCCAAAGCATACCAGGTGCTAGCGCTCAATTTGCGAACTACTAAATTTGAAAGTGTCGGACTTCCGACCTCATCGTTATTATCGAAAGTAAAAGTTGGAGTAAAAGAACTAAATCCGCCAACTCCATAATTATTAATGGTCCATTTGCGGTTAATATATTTTGTTTGGCTCAAACCTGATTCATAAGCAGGTTTGGCAGCAGTTGTTGATGCATCAAAATAGCCTGAACCAGAAACATTTCCGTCAAATGCGATTGAAATCGGAGCATAATAATTAGTATCGCCAATCGGGAAGAAAATGGTTGGGGCACTTGTATTTGGAACATACAAACGCAGATTTCCATTAATATAACCATTTGTTCTGGTAATTGAACCATTGGCGGCTTCAATAACATGATTCACATCGGTACTCAAAACTCCATTGGTTAGTATCAGTGAACCACTCACATTCATATCTCCATTTATATACTGAATAACAGCTTGTGCAGAATTATTCCAGGTAAAATTCTGAAAACTCTGGTTTAAACCGCTTACTTGAGTCGAAGTTATTCCGGTTACATTACAAGATGAAAGTGTTCCGTTCAATGAATTCCATGTCGCGGTTGGAATACTTCCTCCATTCACGTTATGCCAATAAGTTCCACCAATGAACTCTACTGCCACATAACTTAAATTACTGTTTATCAAAGCTCCGCCTGAGTTTTCAAGCGTACCATAAACCTCCAGATCATAATCGCTTAAATTACTTGTTGTGTGGTTAATTGTCAATGTCCCAGAACTATTAATATTCATTGTCCCAAATACCAACAAGGAATAGAATGAGCTAATTACATCGGCTGTCAGGTTAATTCCCACCGGAATCTGAATTAAATCAGTTTCAGCAAAAACATTATTGGCAGGCAAAGTTGTGTTTGCCCAAGATGTTCCACCATCGGTACTTTTTTGCCATTGCACGTTACTCCAATTGCCACTGGTTAATGGTTGGTAAATACTGCCTTCTTTAATTGCAAAATTCGGTGTAACTCCGGCAGTTAAGCTCTCGCCGGATGTACCTGTAGCTGTTACAGTTGCAGTTAGGTCGTAAGCCTTGTCAGTGTCGTTCCATGTCGAAACATTAAATTGAATGTTATTTATAATGGTTTGGTACGTGTTTGCAGCCAATGTGAAACCGGTCAATCCACCTGTTCGTTGGAAAGAAACGTTTGACGTTAAATCGAAAGTTGTTGCCGTGTTAATATAAGTAGGGACATTATTGCTGTTAAGAGCCTGTATGGTAGCAATTGAACTGTTTTGTCCACGATACGGAGTTGGGGGCAAAACGGTGATAGATAATTTGGATGCATTAAATGCGTCACCGCTACCCAATGCCAAATATCCATTTGGATTTGACATATCGGGTGCAGAGCCCAACGCAGTAAAAGTTCTGGTTCCTGAACCTGAATTAATGGATCGATATGCCCATGTTGACCCATCATAATATCCAATTGCAGGTGAAGTCGAATTATTGAATCCGGTTCCTTCTTCACCGGAATTAAATGTTGCTGTCACTGTTAAGTTAGTGCTTGCAACAACATCTTTCATTATATACCACTGTCGGTTTACAGTTTTGGTGCTGTTTGCATTTGTAATTGTGCCTTCGCCAATCCTAATACTATAATTGTCGGTGCTGTTTGTGCCATTATTGGTTACTATTATTGGATTGTAAGCCGAATTTCCAACCGGATAACTAATAGTTGCCTGTCCGACTATTTGTTGTTTAAGCCTTCCGTTGCCACTTGTTTTCACATAACTTGTTGAGCTTCCACCCGAAACTGCCCCTGTAGGAGTTATTGTCAAATTATAGCTTCCTATGTCAATTTTGCTGAGATTTAATGTCAATGTTCCTGCCACTGAAGTTGCAATTCCTAAGCTTGCACCTCCGATGCCATTCATTCCAAGACTATTGAATGTTGTGCTTGATGTACCGGCAATACTCTGCGATGAATTACTTATGAGTGAAATATTTCCTGAACCGGCTGTAAATGATCCGTTATTAGTCCAGTTTCCTTTTAATGTATGCGTATAATTACCGGCACTAAAATTGGAATTAATCGTTAGATTACCATCGATTCCAAGAGTTCCTGCAGCTGATATTGTTCCTGAACCACTGAAAATGATATTATTAAAGTTAGCCACATTGGCAGTTATAGTTTGAGAACCAGTACCATTGAAATTGATTGTCGATCCGGTAGCGGTAAAAGCTCCGTTTTTTGTCCAGTTTCCTCCCACATTATGGGTATATGAACCGGCTACAAATCCGGATGTCGAACCGATATTTACATTTCCGGCAATACTTAAAGCCGTGGCTGCATTCACAGACACAGTTCCGCTTGTTGTAAAATTTCCATTAATTGTTGAAATGCTCGTCAATGTTTCAGTTCCGCTTCCACTCAATGTCAAATGATAATAAGTTATTGGAAGAATAGATTGCGAGGATCCGCTATAATTTACTGTATTTGAATTACTTCCGGCTGCCAGAGTTGAAATTGTCGCAGTACTGCCGATATTCAATGTTGAACCGACACCTTGGGTCAATGTTCCTGACCCGGCAAGCGTAGTGTTTACAGTTAATGTTCCGTTGTTGGTATAAGTTCCACTGATAGTAGTAGCCGGAATTGAAATTGCTGTTGTTCCACTTAATGTTTTGCCTGAACCGGTGAATGTGTGAACACCTGAATTTGAAGTAAATGTACTGGCATTATTTGTAAAATTACCTGCAATTGAATAAGCAGAAACTGCTGTTTCATTCCATACAGCTCCTGAATTCAGAGTTACATCAGCTATAAAAGTTTTATTTCCAATACTTCCATCGGTATAAGTTCCGGTTACAGAAGTTGTTCCGGTTACAGCAAGTGTATAGTTTGTAGAATTCGCTAAGGTTGTTCCACTTCCTACAGTCAGATTTCCGCTTATAGCCAGATTGGAGGCAATAGTAGTTGAAGCAGTTCCGCTAAGTGTGAAATTATTGCCAATAGAGCTTGTTCCGGATTGCATGGTTTTAGTTCCACTTCCGGATAAAATCAGATTATAATAATTGACTGAAGCAGTTATCTGGTCGACACCATTATAGTTTACAGTGCTCGTTCCAGCAGTAAAAGTCCCGGCTACATTTGTTACATTTCCCCCGATATTTAGTGTACTTGAACCACCGTTAACCGTACCGTTTGTTCGTACCCATGCTCCTGAAATAGTATGAGTCAATCCGGCTCCAAGATTCAGTGTGCCTCCTGAAGTGCTATTAGTCAACGATGCTGCATTTATATTTCCTGTAAGTGTAGCTGTTCCTGAAGATTTACTGCAAGTAACTCCACCTGTTGTTGTGAATTTTCCTATGTTTTGAGCAGAAATTGTAGCATCAATTGTTATCGTTGAACTTCCGGATGTAAAAGTCCCTGAATTAATAAAATCGCCATGAAAAATCAAACCAAAATTTGCGGTTGCCAATGTTGCACCGGTATTGATATTTAATGGCACACTGGTATTATTACCAAGTTGCTTAGCCCCGTTCAATGTTATAACTCCAAGATTTTTAATCACGACACCGCCTGAGGATAAAAATGGTGAAATCCACTCCGACCCCACGGTTTGAGCTGTTGAAGAATTATATTGCAGCGTAGCAGCTGAGCCGTAAGTTGGTGCTGATAAAAGTGGCGCTCCTTCCATTGATAAAATTCCGTTTACAACAGGAATGGTTGTTAATGTTACTGTTCCTCCATTACTTATCGTTAAATTATTAAATGTAGTTGTACTCGCTCCTACTATGGATTGAGCCGCCAAACTATTGAAATTCACAGTACTGCTATTGGCTGTAAAAGTTCCATCATTTTGCCAATCGCCTTTTACGGTCAAGGTATTCGTTCCCGAAATGCTGAGTGTTGCACCTGAATTAATATTTATACCTGCACATATAGCAGAACTACTGATTGTCGGTTGATTTCCTCCCGATGGAATTATAACATTACTTGCTGAGGTTGGAATTCCACCACACCAGTTTCCGGCTGTGTTCCAGTCAGTACTTACGCTTCCGGTCCAGGTATTATTTCCACCACTACAACCTGTTGAGGCAGTAACATTTAATATTCCTGTAGCCGATGTTCCAAAATATGTTGCATCTTTATAAGTGGCAGGTGATGCGGTACTTCCGTACGATCCGGTTAATTTATTTGTACCTGCTTCGTAAATATAAGCAGCTGAATGTGTGTAAGTTCCAAGATTTGCCAACACTCCGGTTCTTATCGAAAAATTCCCGGAAGTTGTTGATACTGCTCCAAATGTTTTTGTTCCCGAACCTGAAAGAATTAAATTAGAAAATGTTGTTGCTGTATTAATTGTTTGTGCAACTCCTCCAAAACTTACTGTACTTGTTGCGGCAGTAAAATTTGACCCTGTTCCTGTCCAGGCAGTTGTTGTCGAAGAATTTGCTTGTAATGTACTTGATCCTCCATTGAGCGTGCCAGCTGTTAATGTTATATCGCCCGTAAATGTGTGAGTTAATGCGGTTCCCAGATTTAATGTTCCACCCGAACCATTAATTGTCAGTGCTCCGGCATTTACATTCCCTTGTAAAGTAGCTGTTCCTGCTGTTTTTGCCATAGAAACAGCTCCGGTAGTTGTGAATCCGGCAATATTCTGAGTGCTGGCAGTACCTGATAGAACAATAGGAGAACTTCCTGTAGTAAAAGTTCCACTATTAACGAAGTTTCCACCAAATGTCAACTGATTATTAGCGGTTGCTAAAATCGCATTCGTATTAATGGTGAGAGCTACATTGGCATTTAATACTTTTGCAGCATTTTGAGTTATTGTTCCGGTATTGGCAATGATAATTCCACCTGTCGCTGCAAAAGGAGTTATCCATTCTATGCCGGCAGTTCTGGCTGTTGCTGTGTTATATTGCAATGTTGCATTTGTGCCAAAAGTTGGTACGATGGAAACAATTGCAGTTCCTTCCATTGATAAAATATTACTTATGGTTGGTGTATTTGGAGTAGTCCATGTCTTTGTTCCGGAACCGGCTAAAGTGAGATTATAAAATATTGTTGGAGTAGCCGCAAGGGTTTGTGCCCCCCCTCCAAAAACAACAGTACTTGTTCCCGCAGTAAAGTTAGAACCAGTTCCTGTCCATGCAGTAGTAGATGTATAATTTACATTTAAAATGCTGGAACCACCATTCAAAGTTCCTGCTGTCAAATTTATGTTTCCCGTAAAAGTGTGGGTTAAACCACTTCCTAAATTAAGTGTTCCTCCTGTTCCATTTATTGTGAGTGGTCCACCGTTTATATTACCTGTAAATGTAGCCGTTCCGGCAGTTTTGGTCATTGAAACAGTACCGGTAGTTGTGAATGAACCTATGCTTTGAGTCGCAGTTCCGGTTATGATTACTCCCCCTGAACCACTCGTTGTTCCACCGTTATTGATGAAATTTCCATTCAGAGTAAGTGAGAAAGTGCTCATAGCCAGTGTTGCTCCACTGTTTAAAGTTAATGGTGCTGTCGCATTTAAAATTTCGGCACTATTCAGAGTTATTGCACCGGTATTTCCAATAATAATTCCACCTGAAGCACTAAAACCTGAAATCCATTCCGAACCTGCAGTTCTGGCAGTTGAAGTGTTATATTGTAGAGTTGCAGTTGAACTATAAGTTGGAGCGGCTGAAATTGTTGCAGTTCCTTCCATCGACAAAATTCCGTTTACTATAAAATTGGCTGTTGTTATTGTTTTGGCGCCACTTCCACCAATGATGACATTATTGAAAGTTGTTGATCCGGTAATGGTTTGTGTCGCACCGTTGAATAATACAGTACTTGAATTGGCCGTGAATGTGCCACTATTTGCCCATTTTGAATTTACGCTTAAGGAGTTAGAACCTGAAATGGTGAGACTTGCACCTGTATTTATCGTAATATTATTACAATATGCAGTTGTGCCGATTATTGGTTGATTGGTTACAACCGGAATTATAACATCCCAAGCAGTGGTTGGAACTATTCCTTCCGACCAGTTTGTTGTCGTATTCCAATCGGTATTGGTTGCACCCGTCCAAACATTGGCTATACTAATAATACCTGTAGCCGTTGTAAAATAAGTTGTATTTACATTGGCAGCTGTACTGCTCGAACCACCCCAGGTTCCCGGGTTTTGCAAAGCTCCGGCAAAATAAAGTGCATTGGCAGAGTGAGTTAATCCTGTGCCAAGACTGGCAACTACTCCGGTATTTATGGAAATGTTATTATTTGTTGTTGCAGCTGCAAATGTTTTTGTCCCGCTTCCGGAAAGTGTAAGGTTGTAATAATTAACGCCAAAAACAGTTTGAGCAGTGCCACCATAGACAACGGTACTTGTTCCCTGAGTCCAAGTTCCACCGGTTCCGCTGGTAGTTCCATTAATATTCAAGGTGCTGGAATTGAGGTTTATTGTTCCATTTGTTTTAGTGAAAGTACCGCTAAACGTATGCGTTAAACCTGTTCCCAGATTAATTGTTCCGCCAATCCCGTTCAATGTAAAAGCTCCGCCGCTCACATTTCCTGTAAGTGTTGCTGTACCTGCAGTTTTAGTCATTGAAACAGTACCGGAAGTTGTGAAACCATCAATATTTTGAGTTGCTGCAGTACCATTAATTGTAAGTCCGAATGTTCCGGAAGTGATTGTACCATCATTATTTAAATCTCCACCAAGTGTAAGTAAATTTGCACCGGGAGTTAGCGTTGCTCCGGTATTTATGGTTAATGGAATGCTTACATTAAACACTTTGGCCGCATTAAGCGAAATAGCACCTGTTGAATTTATCAAAACTCCACCAGTTGCCACGAAAGGCGAAACCCATTCCACACCGGCAGTTCTGGCAGTTGAAGTATTGTATTGCAAAGTTGCAGCAGCCCCATAAGTAGGTATTGCCGATAATGTTGCAGTTCCTTCCATCGTGAGAATAGCATTTACAGTAAAATTTCCGGTTGTTATAGTTTTTACTCCGCTTCCTCCTATTGTTACATTGTTGAATGTGGTTGCCCCTGAAATAGTTTGCGCTGCATTATTAAAAATAACCGTTCCTGAGTTTGGAGTAAAACTACCACTGTTTGTCCAGTTCCCACTGACTGTAAGCGTGTTCGATCCTGAAATTGTAAGCGTAGAACCCGGGTTTAAATTTATATTAGCACAACTGGCCGAAGCAGCAATAATTGGCTGATTGCCTCCGGAGTTAATTGTAACATTGGTTGCTGAAGATGGAATTCCGCACGACCAGTTAGAATCCGTATTCCAATCGGTGCTTGTTGCTCCTGTCCAGGTATCAAAAATACAGCTGACATTTAAAGTGCCTGCATTTGCTGTAAAATTCGACAAAATTGTTGAAGCCCCCGAACCTGTTCCACCATACGTTCCATTTGCTTTGGAAACTCCTCCAACCGTAAACGCATTGGTTGCAATCGCAAACGCATTTAAATTCGCAACCGACGAACTTCCCATTGCTAACGTTCCGGTTACCGTTTCGGCAGCAGAAAAAGTTACTCCGCCATTATTACTGATGGTCAGATTATTCACCGACGATGGCAAACCCGTTCCGGTTATTTGCGCTGAGCTTCCATTATAAGTATAATTAGCTGATGTACTATAGTTTCGGGTTCCTGCTACCTGAATTGAACCGCTAGCACCGCTTGCAGAAATTCCACCCGTATTGGCAGTAATAATTGTTGCTCCGGGACTTAAAATAAATGATGTGTTATTTGTACCTGTAAGTACCGACGTACCCATATCAATGGTTGAACCACTTGCCACATTAAACTGAATGGCACAAGTTGGAGTTGTGGCTTGCGAAGTAATTGATGCCGTGGGCGAAATACTTAGGGTTTGAACTCCGGTACCAATGAAATTAATACCAACGGTTGAACCGGATTGTGTGGTGGTTTGAGTAAGAACGCTTGTTCCCGATAATGTAAAATTACCTTTCAGATTAAAAATTTGTACTGTAGCAGTAGGACCTCCATTATGTAAGTCATAAATTCCGGCTGATTGAATGAAATTACCGTTTATATTCAGAGTATTAGCGAATTGTTGTCCGTATATTCTCATGTATAATGTACTTGTTCCGGTTTGCGTGATTGTAAAGTTGCCTTGAACGGTTGTAGTTCCGGCAGCACCAACAAGCGAAACTGTGTTTGACATTGTAGCAGGATTAAAAGTGAAATTCCCAAAAGTTTGATTTTCGAAATTTAGAAAAACGGTAGCAGCTGTATACGATCCGGTTATATTTAAATTAGAATTAGCTGCCCAGCTTGTAGTTGTTGTACCTAGTGGCAAAGTTGCAGCAGAGGTGGCATGATTATAGGTTCCATTACAGACCCATGAAGCTGTTGTTATTGCCGAAGTGCTTGCATTGGTCAATGTACCTGTTGCATCAATAGTGATAGAAGCACTGGAAACAGTAGTTCCACCAGGTATCGTAACAGTTTTACTATCTCCAATATTAATAATATCGGTTGCTAATGTGGGAGCTGATGCTGATGCTGTACCACCATACCCAACCGTTGACCAGGTTGTTGCAACATTCCAAGCTGTATTGGCTATCGAATAATAGGTGGCTGCATTGGCATAATACGAAAACAACAAACACACTGCTATTCCTAGCATTCTACTAATTGCATTGTAGTTTCTATTTTGAATTTTCCTCATGTTGTTAAGTGTTGTCATGGTATTAGTTTTTAAAATTATTGCTTGGACAATAATGTCCCCTATTTTAAACCATTAGTGCATTGCTTAGTAAAACAATGATGGTTTATTTAGTTAGCTAATTGATAATTATTCTCTTTCTAAGCTTTTCATTGCTGGTAGTTCCTCTAACTAAGTAGCTGCCGGGAGTCAGGTTCGTTTTTAGGGTGGTTAAACCATTTGCACTAAACTTTGCCGAACTGATTACACGTCCTGTAATATCATTAATTACAATTTCACCTACTGAGTTGCCCTGATTTTGAATAAAGATGGTTTGTTGGGAACTATAAATACTCAGGGTTTTATTAGCAAGATTCGAAGTGTTGGTTGTAATGCCCTGACTGGTTACAATTTTAAATCTATTAGTGTCATCACTTCCATTGGCAGTAAAACTGTAGGTTGTTCCACTAGTAGTTATATCTGTTATGGTATTTTGTGCTAAATCAAGCAGGTAAAGTGCCGGATATTGCACACTCGTATTATCATGACTAAAAGTTAGTGTATATTCAGTGTCTTCTCCTGCAATAAATCCCAGGTTTGTATTATTTATATCATTAACCGCATCCACCTGATAATCGCCATCCGATTCCATAGCCCATAATTGTGGTGCAAATGAAGAGCCTAGAAATTTATTAGCATCCCATCCATTATCAAACCCACGTGTACAATCGGAATTAGTAATAATCCACATTCTGTCAGAATAGCTTGTGCCGGCAACATCTATCCGGGTACTTATAATTGATTCCGAAGATTTTATTCGTTGTCTATCCGTGTTCTTAACGATTGTTTCAACAGAGCTATATGGAATTGAAACTGTTGCAGAATCGTTATTACTTGTAGCAGATACCAAAAATGCCTGCATGGATGGAATTTGTGCCGGAAGACCATTTATTCCGGCTAAATGTATCGGTATTCCGATATACTGCCCGGCCGAACTACCACTTGACAAACCTGAACCGGCTGTAGTCCAATCGGAATATGAACCGGTATTATACAAGTAAACCGTATTTTCAATAACTCCGGCTCTTGTCGAACCAAACTGAACCTTGGTAATATCAATAGCTGCAGCATACGAATTGCCAATTAAATGCTGACCAGGGTATTGAGCATTTGAAGTATAGGATAGTCTTTCAGAAAAGTTATTGTTAACTAATTGTCCCTGAAAGTAAATCGTTGTTGCGTTAGCCTGCGTAATTTCATATCCTGAAAAGGGACTTAAAACAGCAGAATTTCCCTGAGTAACCCAATGTGTTGATGATGTTGTTCCTGATTCTTCAAATTTTCGCAGATAAGAGCCCGTAAATATTGGATTTGTAGCTACTGACTGTAAAGGCACTCCAAAAAATTGCCATTTATAATTGGAATATCTGCCGTTCGAATAAGTTGCTGCAGCGGCTTTTGAGTACATTTCAACAGTTGCCGATAAAGCAGAGTCCTGTACATTCTGGTATATTAACGATCCATTCGCAGCATTTTGATGGCATTTTATTATCAAATCATTTACCGTCGCTTTGTTTCTAACCACATTGCTCACATTAATGGCACTGGTAGTATCAATAGTCAATTGACTCCCTGAGTATAAAGTAAGATTATGCAGATTCAATTGACTCATTTTATGAGTAATTCCCCCACTATTGCTTAAATAAAGATTATACATATTTGTAGAACCATTTCCTGACATCGTTTTTGCAGAATTTCCGGTCATACTCACTTGCTCTGTTCCGTTTGAATAAGTACCATTATTTTTGAAGTCACCATTATTTATCTCGATAGTGGCCGCACCTGTGACAGCAACACTTCCTCCTGAGGTAATTTCAATTCCCTGAGCCTGTAGTACAGATGAAATCAAAATCAACATCGCTGCAATATATTGAAATTTATTTTTTTTCATAATCAGCAGGATTTAATAATTAATCAATAATTAGCTATAACTATTTTACAAATTCAGATCTACTGCCCTGAGTATCACTTTCGTAGTGAATATCAAAACCAAGAAAGCCTACTTCGTTTGAAAATGTATCGTTTGAATCTTCAACTGCCCTGAATAATCGGCAAACCATTATTGTACTGATACCTATGCCAGTACCACTAATTGAAGGAAAAGAATTAATAAGATGCTGACCGGTTCCTGATGGTGTTCCTATTTGTGAGATTACTGTATTGGTATAAATTATATTGGTAAGTGGGAAACTTCCACCTATAGCGACAACTGAATATTCTAAACCCCAAACTACATTTGTTCCGCTTGGTGTTCCGGTTATTGTAGTCCAATGTACATGAGGATAAATGGCACTACCTACTTTATAGCAATGGGGAATCTGCACACAAAAATAAATTTCTTGTTCGGTTGATGCCGAAAACATCCATAAAAATACACCCTGACTGGTTCCTCCACTATTTTTCTTAAAAGCAGTAGATGATTGCCCTCCCCAAATAGGTGTTTTACTACCACCACGAGTAGTTGCATCAGGGTATACCATCAAATCGTTCCAAACGGTTGCTGCATTGTCTAATCTCATAGTTCCATCAGACTCAATAGCAAAATTCGAATTAATTTTCACTTCCTGGCTAAAACTGAAATTTGTTGAAATCAAGCCAAGTAAAAAGACCAAGTTTCTGATTGTTTTCATAATTCTAAAATTTTATGATTGAAAAGGAAATGGCCGCGGTGATATCCTCTTTAAAAAAGAGAACGGGAACAGACAGGCAATAGGCTGGATTGTTCATGTGAGGCAACTCTCCGCAATGTTACCTGCCCACATCAAGGCGCAAGGTGTTCCCGGCGAGTTGCCCGCGTAAAGGAGGAACTAATATGAAACTGAAGTTTTTTATTCCTTTGTTAACGTTAATCATTTTAATTCAAGCGACCCCGGCACATGCTTGGGGTTGGGGAGGGCCCCGCCATTTTTATCCACACGGCAGGTGTTTTGACGTTTTGCCGTTGGCCGCCGCCACGCTAATCATTGCCGGCGCAACGTATTACTATGGGGAAGGTGTCTATTATCAAAGAATGGCAAGTCAATACGTCGTTGTTCCTGCGCCTGTGGGAGCAGTGGTCACTACGATTCCGTCGGGATTCCAGCCGGTGATTATCGATGGGGTCCCGTATTATACGATTAATGGCGCGACGTATATGTCTACCCCCTATGGCTATCAGGTAGTGCCGACGCCCCAGCCCATCCTGGTTCAAACAGCTCCTGCGGTTCAGACGACGCCATCCGCGGTCGCCACCGCACCCGCTCAACCGGCGCCGGCCGCTCAAGGGGTCACGATCACCGCGCCAGCCGCCGCTGATAGAGTTGTTCCATGTCTTGGCTCATGTTTCTATTCCCTTCACGCAAAATCATAGACCACGCACTTGATGCAGTTCGGCTTGAATGCCTTTTCCACAAACTCCAAGTGCAGCGGATGATCTTGATAGGCATCCTGCGCGGCCTTATCGGCAAAGAGGATGTTCAGCGCCACCTGATAGCTTTGATCCACCACGGGCCGGTGGCTGGGCACCATCCTGCCGACGAAGAAGCTGCGGATCCCGGGTACAGCGGCGAGATATTTCTTGGCGCCCGCGATCAGCTTGTCGGCGGCACCGGACACCTCGGGCTTCGTCCAGAAGATCACGACGTGTGAAAACATAACAGTTTTTATGGCTGGATATCAGTCCTTTAATCCGCGCAGATCGGCTTCGAGCCGTTCGGTGCTCTGGGCAATTTCATTCCACGTGACGGTGGCGTTGCGATAGGCCGCGGTGCGCCCGAGGATCGTGATCATGGTGCTGCTCACGCTGGGCGCAACCGTCGGGTTTTCAAAATGGCCTTCGATAATGTTGCGGTAGAAGGCGGCAATGTTGATGACGGCACCCTCCCGATAAATGCCCGTTGTCTTGCCGCCGTTATAGAACTGTTCGCCGCGAATCAGCTCCTGTCCGCCATATTCGGTTTCCAACACGCCTTGGGAGCCGAACATGCGCAGGTGAATGCCTTTGGGCACCGTATCATAGCCGTTGAACTGCTTGGAACTGAAGGTTACGCCCACACCGTTGCCATAATCGAACAAGCAGGTGAAATGATCAAAGCAGGTGCCGATTTTGGGCCGGGCACTGAGCGCGCCCGTGCCAGTGGCGGCCACCGGGGGTTGTTGCAGCACCCAATTCATGACATCCAAAGTATGGATGTTTTGTTCAGTGATCATGTCGCCGGACAGGGCGCGATCCAGACCCCAGCCGCGCAACCGTATCTCCGGATCCGTAGGATTTTTTTCAAGTTCATCAAAATAGCGGGTGAAGGGACAATCGGCGTGATAAATGCCCTCGCCGAAGGCAAAGGTGCCGATGGCACCGGCATGGACGCGTTTGAGTGCTTCGATAAATGCGGGCATGGCGCGCGTCTGAAAGTCCACCAAAAAGCATAATTTTTTGGCCGTCGCCTGCGCTGCACTTTGGGCAATGGTCTGGCAGCCCGGCACATCCACGGCCACCGGCTTAGCGCAATAGACCTGCTTGCCGGCCGCCACTGCGGCAGCCGCCTGTTCCGGATGAAAATAAGGCGGCGATATAATCGCCACCGCTTCCACGCCACTGTCCAGTAGGCGTTTGTAGCAGGACAGACCGGAGAACCGGCGCTGGGCAGCCACATGGAATGCGTCACCCACCTTGTCCGCCGGCTCTTGGAAATAATCTGCCGTGGCGAATAATTCATAGCCGCCATGTTTGTTAAACAGATCGGCAATCCACGCGCCGCGATTACCGCAGCCGATCAAGCCTAGTTTGATTTTGCGTTTAATTTCCATGGCCGGGGCGGGTGTCGCGGCAGCTTCTTGCGCCGCCCCGGATTCAGCCACCGCCACGGTCAGGGCTGCGCCGCCGCCCAACATCAGAAAATCCCGCCGCGACAGATTTGTTTGCTCGTTCATTTTTTCTCCTGTTAGTTTCTGTTTCCAAACCTTGGAAAAACCGTTGCTTTCCCTTTCCAAGGTTTGGAAAAATCATGCAAAAATGCCCTTCAAGAATTTGTAATCGGCCCGATAGTCCGGCACCACGCCATGCGGCACGGCGGCCTCGATTTGAATCCAGCCGCTGTAGCCAATTTCGTCCATCGCCGCGCGCACTTTATGGAAATCCACGCGGCCGGCGCCGAGCATGGATTTGCCATCCTTGGCATGGAATTCGCAGATGTTGCCTTTGAGCAGCCGGATTTCCCTGTAGATATCGTACCCTTTGTGGGTCGAGTTGCCCACATCATAATAGACCTGCACGGCGTGTGAACCGACGCGCTGAATAATGTCGAGATTTTGTTCGGCGCTCAAATAATTTTCCAACCCGAGCACCACACCGGCTTTTTCCGCCTTGGGCGCAACCACTTTGAGGCGCTTGACCACCTCATCCACGCCGGCTGGGTCGTCACAGAGATCGCCTTTGCCAAAGAACGCCAGCAGCACCACCTTCACCTCCAGCGCCTGCATGACGTCCACACAATCGCTGACCCATTCGATCGTGCGCGGATCGCTTTTATAGGGGACGCTGTTTAACTCGCCCATGGCCATGGAGGCGATGGCCACGCCCGTTTGGCGCGCCACCGCCTTGTAGCGCTGCTGCACCGCGGCCTGGCGCAACTGCAGGTTGTTGGCGACCGTTCCCAGGCTGACTTGGACGCCATCGAGACCGATCTCCTTCGCGACCTGGAAGGCCGCCGCGTCGCACGGTTTGCGGAGCGACCAATCGGGCGCACCGATCTTGAACCGCCGTTCGCCAGCGCGTGCCAGCAAAGGGGCCAGCGAAAACCACACCGCGGCCGAAGCCGTGCACGTCAACCACTGTCTGCGTTGCATCATAATTCAACTCCCGCCATGTTGCCCTGTTGAAATCGGCGCGTCATCAACAGGCGGTCACTAAACTCCCATCCGCCGTTCGCGGCTTGCACGGGTGTTGTTTTTTTGTGTATGAATGGCGCATGAATCCCGTGCAAATCCAACGCGCGTTTCTGCGCCGGCTGGGCGATTTCCGCCCGCTCAAGCAGTTGCTCGATCTGCTGCCGGATGTGGCGGTTTTCGTCAAAGATCGCCGCGGCCGCTTCATGCTGAATAACCGCCGGGCGGTCGAGTGCTGCTGTGTTGGGTCCGAAGCCGAAACCATCGGCAAGACCGACCGTGATTTTTTCCGTGACGATCTCCACGGCATTTACCGGACGCAGGATCAACAGGTCATGCGGACCGGCCAACCCATCGTCAACGCGATGTGCCCGGCGCCGGAGCTGGATTCGGACGCCCTGATCATCTACAGCAAAGTGCCCCTCCGCGACCGGCGCGGACGCATCATCGGCGTGGCAGGGTTTCATCGCGAGGTCCGCGGGTTGCGCGCTCCGCCGGCTTCTTTCGGGCCGCTGTCGCGCGCGGTGGCCATGATGCACGAGCGCCACGCCGAATCGTTACGCATTGCGGCCCTGGCGCACGTGGCAGGGCTCTCCCGTAGCCAATTCGATCGCCAGTTCCGGCGGCTATTCGGCATGCCGCCACGCGAATATCTGCTGCGCGTCCGCGTCCACGCCGCCTGCCATTTGCTGGAAGAAACCGACCGCAAGGCGACCACCATCGCGCAGGAAACGGGGTTTTTCGATCACAGTCATTTTTCGCGCACCTTTCGCCGGATCATGGGCAGCTCGCCGCGCACCTATCGGCATCGTCATAACCCCGCTTGAACCGGGCCGTTTTCCGAGCCTTGGAAAACAGCTGGCTTTGATTTTCCAAGGCTGGGCAGCGCGCGGCTGGGCCGGCCCGCTTTTGGTTTGCCTTCCCATAAAATCGTGCTAGCGTTCCAACGGTAATTTTACGGAGGCAGGCTATGCTGAAAAAAATCAGTTGCGTGATGATGATGATCGCCGGGTTGGCGGGTTGGGCGCGCGCGGATGAAATCGCGCCGCCGCGCGATTTGCTCAAGGACGCCCCACTGACGTTGGGTGGCGCCGCCGGCATGGTCAAGTTCGAGGGTAACTTGCCCGTGCGCGATAGCTGGTTTCTTTCGCTCAAACTCGGCTACGATCTCTCGCCGCGCTGGACCGTGGAGGGGGGCCTCGACCTCATGCCCGATCTGCCGCGGCGCGAGTTCTCTCCCGGCGATCCCAATGGCAAGTATGCCTTGGATCATGATTCATGGGCGGTCCGGCCCAGCGTGGATCTGCTGCTGCACTTGCGCAACATCAAGAATGCGCGCTTTGATCCGTTCCTCTCCGCAGGCGGCGGCGTGCTGCTGAGCTCCGATGATATCGGCGGGGGCCGCGCAGAACTGTTCGGCGAGCTCGGCATCGGTTTCGCATGATCGAAAGGCTGCGGAGGCAGCGCATTCAAACAGGGGTCCGTCATCCGTCAGGTGTTGAATCGCCGCCTTGCCTACGAGCCGGAACAACTGCTTCATCACGGCAAGCGCATCGGCGTTGTCAATTTTGTCCTGGGCTGAGGATATGAAAATCAGCACGGTTTCACCGGCGGCGAATGCTTTCCGGATCGCCAGCGAATCCTCGGGCACGCCCAGTTGCAGCATTTCGTCCACAGCCTCCATGAGCCGGATTCCACTAGAGATGAATTCCGCCGGACTCGGACACTCCGCCCCACGACACGGGTGGTTCAGGGGGTCGTGATAATCGCAGCTCAATGATACATCATGGTTCAAACTGCCATGAATGGATTGGCGCACCCGTTGCGCTTGTTGTTCGATGCAGCCCGCCCTGGCCAGCAC
>Ga0118677_10005608_pt1 | contig 21856 bp, 20 predicted proteins | sample AliMusrvi5mmetaG_FD_86154 | JGI IMG/M metagenome (GOLD analysis project Ga0118677, IMG submission 86154)
GCCACCCTTCCCTGTATGATTTTGTTTTCCATAATAACCATTGGCGTAATAGGCGCCTCCGCCTCCGCCGCCACCACCCCATCCGTAACCGGAATATCCCCAACCGTAATATGGATATCCGAAACCATAATAGGGGTACCAAGGGTTATAATATCCACCCATTCCCCAGCCAAATCCCATTCCCCAGCCACCGTAACCAAAGCCCCAGCTGCCATAACCAAATCCCATTCCTCCATAACCAAAACTGCTGCCCCAGAAGGGATCCCAGTAAGGATTATAGAAATACGGGTCATAGAATGTATTGATTCTGGTGGAATAGTCCATCTCCTGACCTTCGTAGTAGTTATTGACAGTAGACTGCTCCTTGTTATCCTTGTACTCTGTCACAGTGTCAGAATAAGCAGGCTGATCATCAAAATAGTAAGCGTTGTTATCTTTTCTGCTGCTTTTCGGCACAACATAATTATTCACGACTTTACCCTGTTCAGTCTCTTCAACCTGCATGGCTACCAAGCTCTTTTTTTGAGGCTGTGAAACTTCCTTGACAGGTTTTGGCGCTACAGGAGTTGTTTCTCCCGGAGTGTAATAAAGATCATCTGAGTAGGTAGGGGAGGTGACCTTTGAACCAGTTGTGCAGGCTCCAGCCATCAAGGCAACGGCTATAAATAATTTCACATTTGTTTTCATGTTTTGTTCCTCCTTATATTTAGAAATCCTTCAATTTTCCTTACTTTTGCAAAGAATTTATTACAGTATTACAAGCAAATATCATACCAAAATAGTAAAATGGCAAAGGAACTTACCACAAAAGAGGAAAATTATTCACAATGGTACAATGATCTGGTTAGCAAGGCAGCTCTGGCTGAAAATTCCGCGGTAAGAGGCTGCATGGTGATCAAACCATACGGATATGCGATCTGGGAAAAGATGCAAGCTGCTCTGGATCAAATGTTTAAGGATACTGGGCACGAAAATGCCTATTTCCCTCTATTTATTCCCAAATCTTTTTTCTCGAAAGAGGCAAGCCATGTAGAAGGATTTGCCAAGGAATGTGCAGTTGTCACCCACTATCGATTAAAAAATGATCCCAATGGAAATGGAATTATTGTAGATCCTGAAGCCAAACTGGAAGAAGAGTTGATCATACGCCCAACCTCAGAAACCATTATATGGAGTACCTATAAAAACTGGGTTCAGTCCTACCGGGATCTTCCTATTCTTGTAAACCAGTGGGCCAATGTTGTTCGTTGGGAGATGCGTACCCGAATGTTTCTGCGCACGGCTGAATTTTTATGGCAGGAAGGTCATACTGCTCATGAAACAAGAGAGGAAGCTCTTGCTGAAACAGAAAAGATGATCAATGTTTATGCTGATTTTGTAGAAAATTACATGGCAGTACCTGTGATCAAGGGAGCAAAAACAGAACATGAGAGGTTCGCCGGAGCGCTCGAAACCTATAGTATTGAAGCATTGATGCAGGATGGTAAGGCACTTCAGTCGGGAACTTCACATTTTCTCGGACAAAATTTCGCCAAGGCTTTTGAGGTACAGTTCACTTCAAGGGAAGGTAAACTTGAATATGTATGGGCTACTTCATGGGGAGTGTCCACTCGTCTGATCGGTGCGCTGATTATGGCTCACTCAGACAACAATGGATTGGTTCTTCCTCCTAAACTTGCTCCGATTCAGGTAGTAATTGTTCCGATCTACAAAAATCTTGAGCAACTTGATCAGATTTCTGAAACTGTAAAGGTGTTAGTGGATCGGTTGAAACGAAGAGGTATACGCGTAAAATACGATGATCGAGACTCGCAGCGTCCGGGCTGGAAATTTGCCGAATATGAGATGAAGGGAGTTCCTGTCAGGTTGGCTATTGGTCCACGTGACCTTGAGAATGGCACAATAGAAATTGCACGCCGCGATACATTGGAGAAAAAATCAGTGCAAATGGAAGGCATTGATCAGGTGATTGAAGATTTAATGACGGAAATCCAGGACAATATTTTCCAAAAGGCGCTTAAATTCAGGGAAGAAAATACCACAAGTGTGGATACCTACGAGGAATTCAAAGAACGTCTTGCTACTAAACCCGGATTTATCCTGGCGCACTGGGATGGTACGATGGAGACAGAGGCGATCATCAAGGAAGAAACCAAGGCCACCATTCGCTGTATTCCTTTTGACGGCGTGGAAGAAGCGGGTAAATGCATCCTAACTGGAAAACCATCAAGTCGAAGAGTATTGTTTGCACTTTCTTACTAATCTTGGTAAAGGCTGCTGAAGCCGTTTATTTCATGGATAAAAATGTAGTTGACAGGTTTTTGAAGTATGTAACATTCAATACTCAGTCAAATGGCGAAAGCACAAGTTCTCCCAGTTCGGACGGTCAGTTGAAATTTGGAAAAATCCTTGCCGAAGAACTGATACGAATTGGACTGGATGAGGTCGAAGTTGACTGGAACGGATATGTGATGGCTACGCTTCCTTCCAACCTGGATCATGTGGTTCCTGTGGTTGGGTTTCTCGCCCATATGGACACAAGCCCGGATTGTTCGGGCAAAAACGTCAGGCCACAAATAATAGAAGAGTACCTCGGAGATGACCTGGTGCTGAACAAAGAGCAAAATGTTGTTCTTTCTCCGCGACGTTTCCCGGAAATTCTGAAGTACAAGGGAGAGCGGCTGATCGTAACTGACGGAACGACCTTGCTTGGTGCCGATGATAAGGCCGGAGTGGCAGAAATTATAACGGCCATGGAATATCTTTTAGCTCATTCTGAGATCAGACACGGAAAAATCAGGATTTGTTTTACCCCTGATGAAGAAATCGGGAAAGGAGCTGATCATTTCTACGTTCAGAAATTCGGAGCCGACTTTGCCTATACCATGGATGGTGGCGAATTGGGAGAGCTTCAGTATGAGAACTTCAATGCTGCATCGGCTCATCTCATTTTTCATGGAATCAATGTTCATCCAGGCTCAGCCAAGGATAAAATGAGAAATTCGATGTTGGTGGCCAATAAGTTTCTGGCAGATCTTCCCGGTAGGGAAATACCTGAGCATACTGAAAATTATGATGGCTTCTTCCATTTAATCAAATTCGAGGGCAGAGTCGACAGGACGGAGATTGAGTTTATCATCCGCGATTTTGACCGTCCAAATTTTGAAACAAGAAAATCCACACTCGTAACAATGGTTGAAAGGCTAAACCTCGAATATGGAGAGCCAGTTGGTGAAATCAAAATCCATGATCAGTACTACAACATGAAGGAAATGATTGATCCGCAGTTCTTTCTGGTGGAACTGGCCCGTGAGGCAATGCTTTCCTGTAACATCAAACCAAAAATAGTTCCCGTCAGGGGCGGCACCGATGGATCGAGGCTCTCATTCATGGGATTGCCGTGTCCCAATATATTTGCCGGTGGCCACAATTTCCACGGACCTTATGAGTACATTCCAGTCAGATCGATGGAAAGTGCCTGTCGGGTCATTGTAGCCATCGTCGCAAGAGTCTCCGAGATGTAACTTGAAACTTCTTAATTAAGTACCGGATGGTTGAAAGATTGAACAGGTACATTGAATCGCTCCGGCTATTTACTTCGGATGATATCCTGTTGGTAGGGGTTAGCGGTGGCATCGATTCTGTCGTGCTCCTTGAACTATTACACCTGGCCGGTTATGCTTTCTCCGTGGCACATTGTAATTTTAATTTAAGGGGTACTGAATCTGATCAGGACGAGGCATTTGTCAAGGCGCTTGCCAGGAAGTATGGCAAACCATTCTTTCATATTTCATTCGACACCAGAGGGTTTGCTTCACTATACGGCATATCCATAGAGATGGCCGCACGTGAACAGCGTTATACCTGGTTTGAAGATATCCGTCATTTGCATCATTTCGACAAGATTGTGGTAGCACACCATCTCGATGATCAGGCTGAAACGTTCTTTCTTAATCTGGCAAGGGGAACCGGAATTTCCGGTTTAACCGGGATGAAGGCAATAACCGGAAAGTTGGTCAGGCCACTTTTGTTCGCGACAAGAAAAGAGATAGAAAATTTTGCATCGGAGAAAAAGCTTGAGTACAGGGAGGATAGCTCCAATCAAATAACAGATTTTCAGCGCAATAAAATCAGACATTTGATTTTGCCCCTAATGGAAGAACTGAATCCTTCATTCCGTGATGGATTGCAAGGAACCATTGCACACCTACGGGATACATGGTCTGTCTATTCTCAAGCTGTGGATGCCGTCAAGGAACGTGTTGTAAGAAGAAAATCCGCCGGGGAAATTGAACTTTTTGTTCCTGAATTGAAAATGCTGAATCCGCTATCTGCCTATCTTTTTGAAATTTTGAAACCTTATCATTTTAATGGCGATGTAGTGGATGAGATGATCCGGTCTATCGGAAGCCAATCGGGAAAACAATTTTATTCATCGACACATCGTGCTGTTTTTGACAGGGATGTGATTCTGATTCATAAGCAAAAAGAAATCTCCGATACGAGGTACTATCTGGATGAGTCATGTTCCGGAATAGATTTCCCTGTCAAACTGAACATCGCTGCACAAGACCGGACCGATTCAGTCAAATTGAGCAAATCTCCCAAAACTGCCATGGTGGACATGGATAAGATTCAGTTTCCGCTTATTCTTCGGAAGTGGCAGAAAGGTGATTTTTTTCAGCCATTGGGTATGAGCGGATTGAAGAAACTGAGTGATTTTTTTGTGGACGAAAAATTCAGTCTTCCTGAAAAGGAGAAAGTCTGGATATTGACCAACGGGGAGGAGATTATTTGGATCGTAGGGATTCGCCTGGATGACCGTTATAAAATCACTCCGGAAACCACCAGAATGCTGATTTTGGAATTGGGATAGAAATTATGCCTGTGGATTTTTCCCGGAAAAGGAAGATATCAGATCGCCGATTAACCATCCCATGAGCATTCCATAAAGAGTCATGGTATACCAGTGAGATTTCAAAGGGCACGTTCCTGTTGAGCAGCCGACAAATTTCCAGTAAAGGAATCCACACAGCGCTCCCACAACAAGGAGAACCACGCTAAGTCTTTTTTTCTTGATCCAGTTCAACATACAATTTTTTTTCAAAGGTAAATAAAATATGCAGAAAACTACATGTGTTTTTGCCAATCACAAAGTGCTGCGTATAGTCAGGATTACCCACATTGTCAATCATCAAATGTCAACTGTCAATTGTCCATTTTACTTGCTTCGTCTGAATCTGAGCCTCTCCTCCTTGCTCATCCTCTCCGTGGCATACTGGAATATCAATCTTGCCGAATGGTCTTTCCACTTCAAAAGAAATTGCTCGGTTTGTACGGGTTGTTTTTTCCATGCTTCGCGTAGAAACCAGCCGAGACCCTGGTGCACAACCCGTTCCTGATCCATCATGATCGGAGTGATTAATTCAAAAAATGGGAGATAGTCATCTGTTGACTTTAACAATTTGATGAGTGGCACGGCCACGGAACGACGCTGAAACCGGTAAGGTGAGTTTTGCCACTCCGCCAACCGCGAAAGCGGAACCAAATTGTGCAGGAAAAACCATGGAACTATTTTATTGCACAAGCAATCACATTGCGCCCAGTTGATGATCCCGTATTCGTACCATTGTGAAATGTCGTCAAAGTGTTTAGGCGTTAGTTTTTTAAGATGCTTTTCAACCAGGAGTAAAATAAAAATGGTTTCCTCGTACTTGCCACTCTTTAGCAGGAAAGGGGCCACCTGCATCAGAAGATCCAATGTAACTGAATGATTATCTATCAGTTCCTTTACTTTTGCCTGCATCAAAGCGGTAGAGACACCATAGGCGTCGTAACCATCCTTGCCGTCCTTGAAATAGATGGAATATTTGGTTACGATGGCTTCGTCTGCGTTTGACACACAGAAACCGACCATCTCATTTCTCAATGTAAGTGCATCCATATTTGCTGCGGAAATTTATGGAATTACCAAAGCGGACCTGAGTTCCCGGGCAACCGGTTCACCTTTCAGCCTTCGCACAATTTCAAGCGAAAATTCAAGAGCGGTGCCTACGCCTCTGCCTGTCACAATATGATCATCCGAAACAAATGGGGTTTGCAGTACGGTGGCTCCTGTCAGTTTTGACTCAAAGCCGGGATAGCACACTGCTTTTCTGCCCTGCAGGAATCCAAGTGAACCCAGAATCATCGGAGCCGCGCAAATGGCTCCGATTTGTTTTTTTGCTTCATTGAAACTGACTAGTTGTGCAGTAAGACCTTTGTGATTCAGAAGATTGGTGGTGCCAGGCATTCCTCCCGGCAGGATAATCATGGATGCTTCTGAATAATCCGTTTTTTCGAACAGTTGATCTGCTGATACGATGATATTATGCGCGCCTGTAACCAGCAGATTACCCGTAACAGAAACTGTGACCACATTTAATTGTGCGCGCCTAAGTACATCAATGATACTTATAGCTTCTGTTTCTTCGAAGCCGGTGGCCAAATGGACCAAAATTGAATTTTTCATCCGGAATTTAGTTTTAGGTAATTTATCCAATAATTGAGGTATTCATTCGTACTAAATAGGACGATAAAAAATGATGTCAAACTTTAAAAATTACCTCATTTTGACCTCCCCCAGCCTCCCGATGAATCGGGACAGGCTCTTCAAAGGACAGGAGTTAATCGTTGATGTTGATTAGAACTTGAATCTGAAGTTTCCCCTCGGGGAGATTTAGAGATGTCAAATACTTGAAAATTTCAGCCCAAACAATTTCCTATTACCAACATCAACGGCATCTTACAAATTTACATAAAAAAAGCCTCCCCGAACCGGAGAGGCTTTCTGCTGAATGCAAATATTTTTAATTGGTTGCCGTGATACGGGCAATGTATTTGTCAGCCAGGCGTCCTTCATTGCTGTCGGCATATTTATCCTTGAGCGTCTGATAGGTAGAGAGGGCTTTCTCCTTGTTTCCCATGATTTCGTACATTCGGCCTTGTTTGAGCAGGTATATGGGAGTGGTGAAACTATTGATTGTCACTTCGGCTGCTTCTGCATAATATTTGAGTGCTTTTTCCTTGTTTCCCATTTCCGCGTATGCATCACCTATGGCACCAGTGGCGATCGGTTTTAACAACAGGTCATTGGTTTTGAAACCTTCCAGGTAATCGATAGCCTCCTTATATTTTCCAATATGCAGATAAGAGATTCCGGCATAATATTTGGCCAGGTTTCCGGCAGGCGTACGGCCATAGTTGTCGATGATATCCAATACTCCGGGATAGTTGCCATCGCCGTTAAGGGCAAGGTTGAAAGAATCCTTTTCAAAATATTGTTCCGCGGTGAATATTTGCTCCTTTGCTTTGGCTTCGTGAGGAATTGTATAGAAGCGGTGGGTTGCAAGCAACAATAGGGCTACCACAACAGCCGTTCCAAAAACAATGGAGATTAACTTCGCATTTTTTTCAAAAAACAATTCTGCCGTTGTCAATACGTGTTCAACTTCTTTCAGATTATCACTGGCTTTTGTAGTCTTCTCTTTGCTCATAACTTTTCGTTCACTTAAATGGATGCTTTTTTGTATGCGTGTGCAAAAATAATCGTTTTTAACAAACGAGCGCAACAAATTCAAAAATATAGTTCGGATATTTATGGTTTTCAGTAAATATTAATCGTTATGTCGCAGAAAGCTCGCAAAGAACACAAAGAAAACAGATTTGAGAAACTGTTAAATTGAATCAATGTGATAGTATTTGTTTACACTTTCGGGGTAGTTGCTTCATTTGCCAAATTTTAATTGTTTCTGGGTATTGGGTTTCTTTGCGTTCTTTGCGCGCTTTGCATGACATATCCTTTACTGGTGTAGATTACGGATCAATGAATGATCCTCGCCCATTTTGTAAGTAAGTTGAAATGAAAGCACGATTAAAAAGTTTAGATTTGTAGAATAAAAATTGAGTGGCATGTTTATCAGGGAACTTTCAGTCATGAACTATAAGAATTTTGGAGAAGCCACCCTTACTTTCTCCAGGAAACTGAACTGTTTCATTGGGAACAATGGCGTGGGTAAAACCAACTTGCTGGATGCCATTTATTATCTTTCATTTTGCAAAAGTTATTTCAATAACCCTGATTCACAAAATGTTCGTCATGAGCAGGATTTTTTTGCCCTGCAGGGCAAATATGAGTTGAACTACAAAAACGAAGAGATTCACTGCGGGTTCAAGAACGGGCAAAAGAAAAAGATCAGGCGAAACAAAAAGGAGTATGAACGGTTCTCGGAACACATCGGACTGCTGCCGCTTGTTATGATTTCACCTGCCGATGCTGTTCTGATTCAGGGTGGGAGTGAGGAGCGTCGCCGGTTCATGGACAGTGTTATTTCACAATACGACCGAATCTACCTCGAATGGCTCGTCAGGTATAACAGGGCATTGCTGCAGCGTAATATATTGTTGAAAGAGGTATCTGGCAGGAACAACATTGACCCCGATATCTTTGCCATCTGGGATGATCAACTGGTACATCTGGGTGAGAAGATTCACCTCAAAAGAACCAGTTTTCTGAAGGAGCTATTGCCAGTATTTCAGAAATATTATACACTTATTTCAGGCGGAAATGAATTTGTTTCTTTGGAATACAGTTCGCAGCTGAACGAGAAGGAGTTTTCAATTCTGTTAAAGGAATCTTTTCAAAAAGACAGGATGCTCCAGTTTACAACAACAGGAATCCACAAGGATGATCTGGATTTGAAACTGGGCGATTATTCTATCAGGCGACTTGGTTCCCAGGGACAGAACAAAACGTATCTGATAGCCCTAAAGTTTGCCCAGTTTGACTTTATCCGCTCATTGAACAACGTCAAACCTATCCTGTTGCTTGACGATATCTTCGATAAGCTTGACAGCGGAAGAGTGGAAGAGATCGTGAAACTGGTATCTGACGACCACTTTGGTCAGATTTTCATCACTGATACAAACCGTGAACATCTCGACGGGATCCTTCGTGAAGCAGGCGGAGATGATTTTAGGATTTTTGTTGTGGAAGGCGGTACAATCAACGATGTAATTGAAAAAAGATGAGAAGAAGTGAGATACATTCGCTTGGCAGCGCAATCAAAACCTTTCTGAAAGAATCGAAATTTGACAGGAAACTGGCCGAGGTGGATGTTGTGAGTTCGTGGGAGTCGATCATCGGAAAGCCCATTGCACGTGCAACTACCAACATCTACATACAAAATGAGACCCTTCATGTTCAACTGAACTCCTCCATTGTTCGCAACGAACTGTTCATGATGCGCAGCGATATTATCCGTGCTGTCAACGAACATGCCGGCCGGGTGGTTGTGAAGGCAATTGTGTTGAAGTAAAAAACAAATTATCATGTCCATAGATTTAACCAAAATAACCAATCCCTGTTATGTCATTGAAGAGAGTCTACTCCGAAAAAACCTCGAGATCATCCGGGGCGTCAGTCAGGATGCCGGCGTAGAAATCATCCTCGCCTTCAAAGGCTTTTCGCTTTGGAAGGTATTTCCCTTAGTCCGGGAATATATTTCAGGTGCAACGGCCAGCGGAGCCAATGAAGCGAGACTGGCCATGGAGGAGATGAGATGTCAGGCCCATACCTATTCCCCTGCATTTACAGAAGCCGATTTTCAGCAGGTTATAGACAATTCTTCCCATATCACCTTTAACTCGCTGGCACAACTTGAAAAATTCCACGATAGGATTAAGAACTCCGGCAAGGCAATCTCAGTAGGAATCCGGGTTAATCCGGAATTTTCTGAAGTTGAAACCGAATTATACAATCCCTGTGCACCGGGCGCCAGACTTGGAATAACAGCCGATCAACTTGTTGACAGGTTACCCGAAGGCATTGAAGGATTCCATTTCCATACGCTTTGCGAATCGACTTCCTTTGATCTCGAGAAGACACTTGAGGTTTTTGAAGAAAAGTTTGGGGCTTATCTTGGAGGCTTGAAATGGGTCAATTTCGGTGGAGGACATCTGATAACACGCGAGGATTATGATACAGATCACTTGATTCGGATACTAAAGGCATTTAAGGAACGTTGGAAAAATCTTTCCGTTATTTTGGAACCTGGAAGCGCGTTTGCATGGGAAACAGGTTTCTTGCTGGCGTCTGTGGTCGATGTGGTTGAAAATAAGGACATCAAAACCGCGATGCTGAACGTTTCGTTTACGGCTCATATGCCTGATTGTCTTGAAATGCCCTATCAGCCCAGAATAAGGGGTGCTTACCAGGAAGCCGTTCATGGAAAATTTGTTTACAGAATGGGGGGAAATTCTTGTCTGGCAGGAGATTATATGGGAGACTGGTCGTTTGACAATCCCCTTGAACAGGGTGACTCCATTATTTTTGAAGACATGATCCATTATACCATCGTTAAATCCACCATGTTCAATGGTGTTGCACATCCTTCCATCGGAATCTGGAATGAGGAGAAAGGTTTTACGCTGCTGAGGGAATTTGGGTATGCTGATTACAAGGCACGAATGTGCTAATGTGCTAATATGCTAATGTGCTAATGTGCTAATGTGCTAATATGCTAATGTGCTAATATGCTAATATGCTAATATGCTAATTGGGTTTAGGGAGTTAAATGGGTATTTACTTTCTGTTTAAAATTACAAAAGCAATTATTCAAAAAATTAACTCATTAGCACATTAGCATATTAGCACATTAGCACATTCTAAGCTAGGGGGAATTTAACTGCTTCTTCAAACAGCCTCTCGCCGGTATATTCAGACGTTGACATGCGTATCCTCCACTCTTTGGGATATCCGTTGTTGAACCGGTTTCCGATATTTTTTGCCCAACCAACAGGATGGCCAAGGTAAGTCATCAGATTCCAGCCTTTCTCACGGAAATCGACCTTGAATTCATCCCTTTTCAGAAAGGAGAGCGCCTGACTGAGTGTGAGTTCAGTTTGCGGAAAAGCGGTTTGATTGCAAATGGTCGAAACGGCCAGTTCGTGGGCTGGCATGAAGGTATCCCTGATTATTTCACCGGTTTTTATGCCGGCATGGATAATCCTGAGTGAGGCTTTTATTTGATCCAGTTCGGAAAGCAGTTCAGTCGGCCAGGCCAGGAAGTTGTCTTCAAACCTGATCAGTGAGAGCGGTTTGTTTTGAATGAATCCGCTCAACAGGTTCTGTTCTGCTTTTCCGGCGAGGGGCAGGGACGTTTTACTTTTTGCATTCCATTTTACTGCCTCACTCCCTTTTTTTCTGACGGCTGAAGTAAAATATCCCTCGCCCCTAACATTTTGCGGATAAAAACGGAAACATGGCAAACCGTTTGCTTCTGTTTTTCTAATTCCCCAATCATCAGGTATTTCGAGATTCACTCCTTCGATTGGCGCAAACTGTGCCAGCCAGCCAATATTTTCTTCATTTTCTGCAGGATTGTAAGTACAGGTGCTGTAAATCAGAAGACCATTTTCTGCCAGCGAGGGCCAAACGTCGGCCAGAATTCTTTTTTGACGTTGTGCACAGTGATCGGCATTGGAATCCGACCATTCGTTGATTGCTGCAGGATCACGCCGGAAAAGTCCCTCTCCCGAGCATGGGGCATCGACCACGATGACATCGAAAAATCCTGCGAGGCGTGAAAAATCTGAAGGGTCATTGCAGGTAACCACTACATTCGGATTGCCCCATTTCTTCGTATTTTCAGATAAAATCCGCGCCCTGGAGTGGATCACTTCATTGCTTACCAACAGGCTGTCGTCTGGTAGGATAGAAGATAAATGCGTGGATTTTCCTCCGGGGGCTGCGCATAAATCGAGTACCCTGAGATTTTTTTTTGCTGTATGCCGGAAGTATTGTTCCAAAAACATGGAACTGGATTCCTGCGGATAATATACTCCGGAATGAAATAGCGGGTCTAGAGTATAAACAGGTCTTTGTTTAAGGTAGAATCCTGAATTACAGTAAATAACAGAGTCGTTACTGATGATTTTTTTAGTTTTTTTCCTGTTAATCCTTACTGAATGAGAAACTTCAGATGAAAGAGAGAGTCGGAAAGCCGGATATTCGGAACCAAGCATTTTCATCATCCTGTTTTCAAAAGACTCGGGGAGCTGGATCATTTATGCATTTTTGTCAAAATTAGCCTTTTTTTACAAGGATTATTTTAAATTTGTTGTAATATCTAAATGAACCACCATGTCAATTACTTTTCGGCTGAAGTATGCTTTAGGACTGATCCCAACTGCAGATCAACTTGATGCGAAATGGGATAAACTGATCAAAACTCGTGAAGAGCTGGTCAGAATGGAAGAATCTGATGAGTTGAAGCAATATGAGGAATTAAAAGAGCTTATTGAGTCATCTGCATTCCAATCCCAAAAGAGGGAGGTTGAAGGTCTGCAATACCACGGCAGTGACGAAGAGCAAGCTGTTTTGGCATATGAAGCCCTGGCCAAGTCGCATTCAATCAGGAGTTATCAAAAAATTTCAGTTTCTCCGCGATTGGAACGGTTTGAAAGTATTCTGGATGGACCAGAACTTAAAAGATTTTTGCATCTTGAAAAAGAGGTCGGGTGCGATGATTTTAGAATAAGGATGGCGGCTCACAAAAGGAAAGAATTTGTCAAAACTCCTGAATATGAAATATTTAAGGAATACAATTACCTCAGAAAAAGTGCCGACATAAGGTTCTGGCAGAAATTTATCAATTCGGATGGTTATCAGAATTATCTGAATACGGTTGGTTCAGAGGAACTGATGAGAATGGAAGAACTTAACAGAATGATATCGTCTTATGAATTTAAGGAGCGTGTAAATTACCTTATTGACAAGAAAAGGTTTCTGAAGAGTGAAGAGTATAAAAAAATCATTGCTTTCGACGAGTCGGATAAAAGTAGTTTCATGGCAGAATACAGGAAGCTGAAAAAGGCCAAGGAACTTGATTTTTTCGAGAAATGGGATCTTTTGCTCAATGAGGATTTTTCAGGTAATGAACTGAATAACAAGCAGTGGCAGCCAGAAAACTGGTTGAATTTCAAACTTTCTGGAGTAAGCTTCTCTCAGGACGGTGAGATGCAATCATTTAACGGTTTGAAAAATTTGAAGGTACATACCAATACCCTTACTTTGGTTGCAAGGAAGGAGAAAGCCATGGGTATGGTTTGGAATCCTGCTGTTGGATTAACGCCCAAATCTTTCGATTACACATCCGCAATCATCAATAGCGCCAATTTCTTCAGGCTGAAAGAAGGTGTGATTGAGGCAAAAATCAGGTTTAAAAAGGAAACTTCCATCACCTCGGCATTTTCGTTGACAGGAGATATGCCTTTTCCTCAAATTGACCTGGTCAGAAGTACGAAAAGCGGAGTTGGAATGGGTATTGTTGAAAAGCAAGGTAATGGATCGTCCAAATACATTCAATTAAGCGGGCTGAATGATGAAAATTATCATATTTATCGTCTGGAGTTATGGAATAATGAACTTATCTGGAAGATCAATAATTATGAAATCTTCAGGTGCTTTGTGAGCCTCAATGAGCCGTTATTCTTTAATTTGCTCACAACCCTGCATGGCGAAGTGAACGAACATTTGCTACCTCATCATTTCGAGGTGGGATGGATTCGCTGCTTTTCCCTGAAATCCTAAATCTTTCTGACATGGAGAGTTGGCTTGATCAGGACGATGCAGCAATAACCATCTGCGACCTGAATGGAATTATCATTTACATGAATGAAAGGTCTCAACGATCTTTTACCAAATATGAAGTCGCTGGAGTTACTATCGGGTCAAGCCTGGTCGAATGCCATCCCGAACCTTCTCGTACCAAACTTCTGTCCATGCTGAAGGAACCCCAGACAAACGTTTATACCATCGAAAAACGAGGAATTAAGAAGCTCATCAGACAATCACCCTGGTACAGGGACGGAATTTTCAGTGGAGTCGTGGAAATCTCTTTTGAAATTCCGCTTGAGATGGCACACCATGTGAGAGATTAATGTGAAAATTGGGAAATTTGAAAATGTGGAAATAAAAGCGTCGAACAGATGCTGTGTTAATTTTCAAATTTTCAAATTTTCAAATTTTCACATTTCTTTCTAGTCTTCCACCTTGTGTTTCAATGAAGCGAATCCTTCGCCGAGTATCTCACTGGCATTCATGATCGTAATGAAGGCATGCGGATCGATCGCTGCAATCTGTTCCTCCAGGATGGCCACTTCCCTACGATTGACAACGGTAAAAATTACCATCTTCTCTGCATTTGTAAACATGCCTACTCCATTCAGATAGGTTCCACCCCTTCCGAGACCAATGATGATTGAATCCCTGATTTTTTCGTGTTGGTCAGAGATAATGATCAATGCCTTGTTGTAATTGGCTCCCTCCATAACGAGGTCGACGGCCCTGCCGGTTATATAAATTACCAGAATACTGTAAAGTGGTATTTGCCAATCTTTAAATGCTGCCAGTGCCACAAAAACAATGGCTGTATCCACCCATATCATCATTTGTCCGATGGGAATACGGGTATATTTGGTGAAAATCATGGCTACGATGTCACTGCCTCCCGAGGTGGCTTTTGATTTAAAGATCATTCCCAGTCCGATTCCTGTGAGCACGCCTCCAAAAATACAGGAGAGCAGTACATCCTGGACCAGAGGGGCATCCCCAACCATCCGCATAAGTGTGATTCCATCCATGAATATGGAAGAAGAGACAAATCCGTATATCGTTTTTACGCCGAAACGGGGACCAAGCATTTTAATTCCCACATAGGTTAAGGGGATGTTTACCAGCAGGTTGAACAATCCTATAGGGAATCCGTCGGGCCACAGGGCCATGCCTTTGGAGAGGTAGTGGACGATGATGCCAAGTCCGTAGACTCCACCTGGAACTATTTTGTGCGGGGTAATGAAAAAGACATAACCCACTGCCATGATAAAGGAACCCAGCGTGATGAGCCCGTAATCGATAAACCATCTGGTTGAAAATACTTTTTGATCAGGTGATTTGGTCATGGCAGAATGGTTTGTCCAAAATTACGAATAATTAACTTGTAAGTAGGCTTTCAAGAAGGCAGCACAAAAAAAAAGGTTCCTTTTGAGAACCTTTTTTGTCAAAACAGTTTTGATTAAAATCTTTTCTCCTTGATGCGGGCTTTCTTACCTGTAAGGCTGCGTAAGTAGAACAACCTAGCACGACGGACATGGCCCATCCTGTTTACTTCGATTCCGTCGATAAACGGTGAAGTCATAGGAAAAATACGCTCAACGCCAACGTTACCGGACATTTTGCGTACAGTGAATGTTTTTGTGGTTCCGGTTCCTTTGATTTGAATTACAGTACCCTTGTAGTTCTGAATCCGCTCTTTGTTACCTTCTACAATTTTATACCTGACGGTGATGGTATCACCGGGGTGAAATGCAGGGAACTCTTTTTGTTCAGCTAAAAACGCGTTTTCAGCAATTTTAATTAAATCCATTACAATTGTATTTTACTAGTTTGACGAACGCAATATAAACAGTGTCCAGTTGTTTGCTGCCAGAGATTACGTACGGAAATCGGGTGCAAAAATAGGCATTTTTTTATTCAGTACGAAATTTTTTATAGAAAAAATATTCAATGACTTCATGTCATAATATAACCTTAGAATCCAAGTTTTTTTCTGATTTCAGGAGGCACGGAATTCTTGTTGACCAGAATGGCAGTCGTCTTATACTGGATATATGGCATGGATGCATAAAAATAACCGTCATAGCTGTTGTATGGGCCCCATGAATTTTTGATTTTATAATAAGGAGTTCCATTCTGATCTTTGGCCAATCCGATGATGTGCATGGCATGATCGTCGGTCGTTTCCTGAGAATCAAAGGCGGCCTGACGCATTTCCTGCGTGATCACTTTTTCTTTTCCGGGTTTGCTCAATTTATACAACTCTTTTTCCTTGTCGGATTCAGAGAGTTTTTCCCATTTTTTGATTTCTGCATCACTCATGTCTTCCTTGCTGCTTTCAGGTATAACAGCGATCCCTTTCTGGGAAGTAGCAAAGCCTTTCTCGCTGACATCGGCAGCCCATGCGACCGTATATCCTTTATCAAGTGAATTGTCAATGATTTGTTGCAGTTCGTTCAAAGGAACATTGTAGACTTTCTCCCAAAGCCAGTTGTCAGGAACTTCCAGAATAAATTGCTGATAAAATGGGTTGTGGCTGAAGGAAGTGATCTCAGCATAATCATCCGGATTAATTCCTGCAGCGAAATCGGAAAGAAAAGTTTTTGGAGTATATTTTTTACCAGCGTATTTAAATTCTTCAGGAATATCACCGAAATAGGCGTCTGCACTTTTATCAAACGCAATGGACCAGGCGGTTGAGATTTTCCTGTTTTTGTTCTGAACAACCGAGGTAACCAAGTTCTTGAGCAAAGCATCAACTTCTCCGTGAACATGTTTCTTTTCGCCGTAATTTAGTCCCGGATAGACTGATTCGGGTACCAGCCCGTAGTTTTTCATGACATAAAGAATATCGTGCAACAATCCTCCGCCACCGAAGTTTGTATTTCCCTGCATCCTTACATAACGGTCGGCTTTGTCGCGGTAGCAATGATTCACAAGAAACATCTCGGAAAGATCTACTTCCGGTTTACCGATCCTCAATAATTCGGATTCAATAAACGAAGTGCTGGCAAATGACCAGCAGGTTCCCGTTCGGTACTGATCCTTCACGGAAGTGTGTGGCAACTCTTTGACGAGGGTGAATTTATAGCCTGAATCTTTTTTCTCCTGGGCCCGAGTAGTCAGACCGCAAATAAGTAATAAACCGGTTACTGCGACGATACATTTAAACTTCATCTTTTATTGTGTTTAATTTTTAATTTCACTGTCAGGGTAATTCATCCTGACGTGGTAGATATTGATCAATTTTTCCTGAAAAAGTGTTTTTAAAACCCTGATATCCTTGAAAGTCAACGGGGCATATTCGAGTTGTCCCAGTTCAACTTTTTGCCGGAAGATATTCTCGACTAAATTGCGAATATTTTCCGGATTTTTTATAGCGAGGCTTCTGGATGCTGCCTCTATGCTGTCGGCAAGCATTACCACTGCCGTTTCGCGTGTGGTAGGAAGTGGCCCTTTGTATGTGAATTTATCGTCTTCCACCTCATTTATACCAAGGCTGTTGACCGATTTCTGGTAGAAATAGCCCGTTTTTGTGGTTCCGTGGTGGGTACGGATAAAGTCGATGACCTGTTCCGGTATCTTGTGCTTTCTGGCTAGTTCAATCCCTTGGTCAACGTGTCCAATAATGATTTCTGCACTTTTCTCATTGCTGAGATTGTTGTGCGGATTTATCCCAGTAATTTGATTTTCAATGAAATAGTGTGAATTAACACTTTTTCCGATATCATGATACATGGCGCCAGCCCTTACCAGAAGGGAATTCCCTCCAATCTTGGAAATGGCCATTTCAGAAAGATTGGCTACTTGAAGTGAGTGGTGAAAGGTACCAGGAGCCTCCAGTGAAAGTGTTTTCAGTAATTTCTGGTTGGTAAAAGTCAGCTCAATCAAGGTGATATCTGAAACAAAACCAAAAGATTTTTCAAGAATGTAAATGAAGAGGTAGGTCATCAATGTGAAGATCGCATTGAAGGCAAACCATTTAATATTAAGCCAATCAATTGCCTTGAGGTTGGCTTCCTGGATCAGGGATATCCCGATGTAGATGGCAGAATAGGAAATGAATATGAATAATGCGGTCAGGATAAGTTGTTCCCTCTTCTGCATTTTGTTCAGACTGATTACTGCAATACTGCCTACAAGTATCTGTAGCAGCACAAATTCGTAGCCATTCGGAACCATGAAACCAACTATCAGAGCTGCTATCATATTCACAAATATAGCTACCCTGGTGTCCAGGAATGTTCGGATGATCAGTGCGAGTGCAGTAAACGGAACGATGTAAATATTTATGGTTCCGGATTTTGTAACTAAAGAACAGAACAGAACCATCAAAGTGAGGGTAATCATGATAAATGAAACATCCCGTCTTGAGCGAATCAGCTTTCTGCGGATATTAAGCAAAAAAAGATAAAGGGTCAACAACAGCATAACAATCAGAAGAATTCTACCCAAAACGATCAGGATGTAAGTGGAATTTTCTCCCCTGTTTTTTTCAAATGTGATTCTTAGTGACTCGAGTATCGTAAAAGTGCTGAAAGAAATGATATCTCCCTGGGATACAATTCTTTCACCTTCCTGAACGATTCCACGGTTGGCTGAAAGATTCTCGAGGATTTTATCTGTCAACTGCCGGTTTTTTGTTTGGTCGTAAAACAAATTGCTGGCAAGAAAATTTTCAGGATGGAAATTGTCAATGTAGGCTCTCCATTCGGGATGTTGTGTATTCAATTCACCTAATTTCCTGTGAATTTCATTGTATGCACTTTTTAGCGAATAAAGTGAATTGATTTGAATCTCCTTACCGACATTATTTTTTACGATTTTAAGAAGACCATTTCGCAACAGATTCGGATTGTTGATATAATTTTGGTCGATAATTCCGGCATTGTAAATATCTCCATAGATTCCTGCAAGTTTAATTTTATAAGATAGAATCTGACCTGAACTAATGGATTTGGAGGTGCCTTGGGGATCAGGAAATTTATTCAGCAGTAACAACTCACGTTGTGTAACTGAATCCACATAAACGAAATAGGGTATTTGGTCTCTTAGCAAAGAGTCTTTTTCATGAGTCAGTTCAACATCTGATTTAAGGATGGCAAAGTTGTAGGGTGCATAGAGGGTTGCATGCATCCAGGGGCGTCCTTTCTGGTATTCGTATCGAAACCTTGCTTCCTGCGGAAGGGAAAAGTAGAGTACAACACCCGTAAAGAGAAACAAGGTAACCAGGAATATCCTGTTCCATAGTTTGGGGCTGATCCACTCTCTTATTTTTCGGCTCATCGCATTAACTCCCGGGATTGTTAAGTCAAAACACAATAAATTTCTATCTTTGGGATTAATCAAAAATAGCAAATTTTTAATGAGATACGGAATATCCAATCTGAGTATTATCCCTGTCCGGACAGAACCGGGAGAGACCAGCGAAATGTGCACGCAGATCCTTTTTGGTGAGCACTATAGCATACTTGATGAGAATAAAAAATGGTGTAAAATCAAGATTGCATTTGACGGTTATGAAGGCTGGATTGACCAAAAAATGGTTTGCGATATTTCGGAAAAAGTCTTCCTGCAGATGTCAGAGCAACAAATGATTGTAACTACCAACCCATTCAATATTGTACAACCCGAGAAAGGATACAGTAATTTTTTGATTGTAGCAGGAAGTTCACTTCCATTTTACAAAGCATCCGGTAATAGCTTCAGGATAGGAGAGGAGACCTACACGATTCAGGGTGACCGGATTTTGCCCGTACGGAAAAATATTCGTAATATATTGATAGAAAATGCCTTGAAGTATTTTAATTCGCCCTATTTATGGGGAGGTCGCTCTCCGTTTGGTGTGGATTGTTCGGGATTTACCCAAATCCTTTATAAAATGGTGGGGTTACAAATTCCAAGGGATGCCAGCCAGCAGGCAATCATTGGTGAAAATATCACTTTCGTTGAGGAAGCCCTGCCCGGCGATCTCGCTTTTTTTGACAACGAGGATGGTAAAATTGTGCACGTCGGGGTTATCTGGGAAAAGAACAAAATCATCCATTCGTCGGGAAAAGTCAGGATCGATAACATCGATCATTTTGGAATTTTCAACATCGATACTGGCCGGTACTCCCACCAAATGAGGCTGATGAGAAGGATCATTCAAACCAACGAATAAAATTTTCGATTCGGTCCCTGAGCTTGTCGAAGGGTTGGATTTTGGAATGATTACTCCGAAGATTTCTCGTAGCCCTCACCACAAATTACACAAATTTACACAAATAGGTCCCGAAATTTAAAGTGGTTCTATTCTCCATTTCCCCGTTTCCCTGTTTCCCTGTTTCAGTCTCCCCGGCATTCAGTATCTCCATCATTCTTTAATACACTTCCTCAAAACTTCGACGGCCATTGGCCCCTCATTGAACAACAGATCCAGGATGCTCAGATTGGGTGTGAAGCCAAATTTTTCCTGAAAGACCTGCATGTAGACAGCTGGGACAAAATGATCATCTGTTTTCTGCCGGCCGGATTTAGGATCAATGGTGAACCGGAAATCATCGGTGCCATCCGGTATTCCGGTAGGCAGCACAAACGTTTCGGTAACCCGGAAGTCGCATTTCAGGTTGATTTCGTTTAGAACCACAGTCTGAATCTCATGATTGAAATTGGTCAGGAATTTCCATCTCTTGCTATGGTAAAACGGAGCGATACAATCGGCGTAATATTCAAAAAAGGGTGCATTGTTGTAAGCTGAGAGCAATGCCTTCCAGTGAAGTTTCTGCCATGGATGATCATACGATATCCTGACATCCCCGATCAGTCTTTTAGAGTTGGAACCTTCTGTGACCGGAACAGTGAGACTCTGCAGGCCATTTGCAGTCAGAATAGTACAACGGTTGCGGTAGGATTGTTTGAGAAAGTGTTCACTCAACTCAATCCATACCTCATCGTATCGTATCAATTTCGTAAAATACTGCACCGGGGCCAGATAGGCGCTGTTGAGTAGTACCTTTTTATTTCCTTGTTCGGTCATGGAAAAATGAGGAGTTATTTTACCCCCATGAAGAATCGGTTCCAACGGATTTTAGCGAGGAAAGATTTGTTTTTATCCAACGAAAGCCACACAAATGAAGCTTTACCCACGATGTGATCCTCAGGAACAAATCCCCAGTATCTTGAGTCGGCAGAATTGTATCTGTTGTCGCCCATCATCCAGAAATAGTCCATTTTAAAGGTATATTCCTTGGCTGCCGAACCGTTGATGTAGATCGCACCATCTTTGATTTTTAGATCGTTCTCTTCATAAACATCTATGATCCTGCGATAAAGAGGAAGATTCTTTGTGTTCAGCTGAATGGTAACACCCTTTTTTGGTATCCATATCGGTCCGAAGTTGTCAAGGTTCCAGCTATATTGACTGTCGCTCGGAAAGAAATTGGGATCGTGTTCATCTTTGGGAAATGTGAGTCTTTCTTTTGCTGTTACAAATTTCATTGCATCCAGTTTTTTATAACTTTCAGCGGTCATGGATATTTCCATTCTGGAGCCTGAACCCATAATATCATCAGGAGTAATATCAAGTTTTTCCATGGCATTGGTATTGAGCGAATTGCCTTGTATCGAGACCAGGTATCTGAACTGGGCGCCAGGAATTTCCTTTTGTGGTTTCCCATTCACATATACCTGACCATTCTCAATTTTGAGTGAATCACCCGGAATGGCAATACAACGCTTGATATAGTTTTCCCTTTTGTCGGCCGGCCGGTAAATAATATCTCCGAACGAACGCTTGTCTGTATTTACCCGAGCCCTGCCGTAACTTCTAACTAATTCGTAATAACTGCGGTCCTGCATGTTGGTTGCCACCGTATCACCTTCAGGGAAGTTGAAGACCACCACATCGTCGTTTTTTATTTTACCAAAACCAGAGAGTCTTTTGTAGGGGTTGTGGATGATTTCAGAAAAAGATTTCGTCGCTGCTGTAAACGGCATGGTGTGGTGAACGAAAGGGAAGGCAACAGGAGTATTTGGCAATTTAGGACCATAAGCGGTCTTGCTGACGAAAAGATAATCTCCGACCATCATCGATTTCTCCATGGATGAAGTAGGAATTGTATAGGCTTCAATGAAAAACATCCTGATAAAAGTGGCAGCAATAACTGCAAAAATGATGGCATCCACCCATTCCACAACCTTTGTTTGTCTTCCGTCAATAGG
>Ga0118677_10005609_pt1 | contig 21855 bp, 13 predicted proteins | sample AliMusrvi5mmetaG_FD_86154 | JGI IMG/M metagenome (GOLD analysis project Ga0118677, IMG submission 86154)
CGCATCACAACATAGCAGCTTGCGAGTGCTGTACCGATCGGCCGGCCGGCTGTTGGAAGGCGATCGACTACGGCTGCGCCTTGAAGTACCAGGCTGCCAAGCGGCATGCCGCGAAACACGGAAGCTGCCCGCTGAACAAATGGAAAGACGCGACGCCCTGGGAACCTTATGCAAAGACATGCCCCGCCTGCCTGGCCGACGATCCGATCGATCGTGGATTGAACCACGTTGAAGCCTTGCATGCGCTGGCGGCCTATCCCCTGTCGCCGCCAGACACGCTCCAGGGCAACGGCATCGTCTACAGTTATGTCGGTCGTGGATTGCGCGATTGGCCCATGACCGTGGTGGCCGTGCGGCTCATGCGCGAGATCGGGATCACGACGCCGATTCAGATCTGGGCCGACGCCTGGGGGCACGAGTTGGACGGCGTGCCCGGCGTGCGGATCATCGACGTACACGAGTTCGCCGGTCGGCACCCCGCCCGCTATCGGCACCGCTTCGCCGCCAAGGATTACGCCCTGGCCCACTGCGGCTTCAAGAAGGCACTCTGGCTCGACACCGACGCCTACCTAGTCCGCGATCCGGCCCCGCTCTTCGAGATTCTCGACAGCACGCCGTTTGCGTACTGGTCGGACTTTGACCGGAACATGATCCAGGATTGGAGTCTCACCGGCCAGCCGCGCGGCCCGATCCCGCACCAGATCCAGGGCGGCCACATTCTCATCAACCTGGAAACCGCCTGGAAGACCGTCATGCTATCCCGGTGGTACAGCAACCATGCCGATTACTGGTGGAAGAAGTACCCCTGGCACGATGAAAGCGGGTGGTGCGTCTCGCTCGTCTACTCGGAGACGCCGTTTCGCGTGGTGGAGCCGGCCAAGTGGGAGCGTGTAGGTTTCGGCTGCTACTATCGGGGCGAGAAGTACATTGTCCATCGGGTGCGGTGCAAATTACTGGTCGGCGAGGGGCGAACGGCCAGGGAGCAGCCGTATGAAGAGCGCGTCATGCAGATCTTCCGCGAACTGGTTCCCGCCCCTCCCGCTGAGCCGCAGCCTATCCGGGTGGCACGGCTTCGCGTCGAGCGGCAAAAGGTGCTTCACCGGGTTTGATGGGCTAAAGAATCGTGTGAGCTGCGGCAGAATCTCGTTGATTTCGTTGATAGTAGCGAACCAGTATCGCCGCCACGGCGCGGTCAACCATATCTATCCGCAATAGGTGCCGAGACGATCAAGGTGAGGGAGTGGAAGGGCTATCATCCATGAATCTCTTAGGTAAAGGGCCAGGTGTTTCGTCGCAGTCTCCAGATTCCAAACGCTACGGCATACGTAGCGACAGTTGCCATAGACGAGTTGTAAAGACCGAATCTCGTCATTTTGTATGGCGTGCTCGACCTTTCTACTTCATGCTGTCATCCTAAATCCCAGCCCCTCTGGCGGTGCAGGCTTGCGTCCTAGCCGTCCGACTAGTAGACTGTTCATGAAAAGCTTGGCCCGCTTTTCTCAATGCAAGGTCGAATTCAGAGCAGAGACCTGAGAAAATAGGACTGCCTAAGCCACTTGATTGGTGGAACAGGTAAGTTTTAACCGGTATCGCTAGAGGTGATGTATGCGGCATATTCAATGCACGAACTGCCGTAAATCCTTTGTCGTGGACAATGTTCCGGAAAATTCTTCTTTGAAGTGCCCGTTCTGCGGGCGAATGGACCTCTCAATTCTCGTCCCAGAGCCTCCCTCGTTTTCAGATGATTCGACGAGCCATCCGAATGACAGTACCGAATTCTACCGACCCGACGGAAATCCTTGGTCGGCGGCAGTCCGGAGTCTCACTGGCCTGTGTCTCGGACAATTGTACAATAATCAGCTAGGCAAGGCATCAGATTATTTGTCCGCCCATATCGCAGTCCAGTCCTTGCTGGCCGTCGGCTTCGCATGGAGCGGATCTGTTGCGTGGTATTGGTTGATGCTCGGAGTGCTATTATTGTTTGTCGTGGGCACCGCGGCAGAGGCTTATGTGAGCGCGGTTCGCGGCAAACGGCACAAATTGGTGCCGGGCGGCAGGGATGGGAATCCGTCTGCTGGATGTCCTCCGCACAACATGGCCGAGACCACAGATTCTCTAGAAAAAGGCAGGTTTCCCAAACTCGACCGGTTGATGCAAGACGCCCCCGATGCGAAACCCTGTAGCGATGACGTTACCGCCCGGGGCGAACTCTCGCCGCCGGCGAAGGCGCAGTAAGGTTCCCTCGCTCCGCAAACAGCTTCTCACGGTGTCTGTTCGGCAGCGGCCACGCGACTCGGGTTCGCGACTGGACAGGCGCGTCGCTTGAGTTCCTGGGAAGTTTGCAGTTTGGCCTCTTCGATGCGCTGCCGCAGGTTGCCCTGTACGCGTTCTAATGCATGTGAAATCTCGGATTTAACGGCCGGGTTGGCAGACTGGGCTTCAAGAAGCACGGCCCGACTCAGCGATGCCATTGCGTCATCTTCCTTCTGCAGCGCGATCTCGGCAAATGCCTTGTAATACCAAATCTTCGGATCGTTACGGTTCAGTTCTGTGGCGCGCGCGAAACCTTTCAATGCCTCGTCGTAGCTGCCTCGCCAATATTCTGTGTAGGCCAAACCGTACAGGTGATTGGCGAGTTGCGGATTGAAAGCATTGGCCTCCGTTTCCGCGGGGTGATAGGCAACCGTACACAGTGCCGAGTTGCCGCCCACAGTGCCTTGATCGAGGCCGGTGGCGATTGCGGCGATTTTGATCGGGTCCATGGCGTGCAGACTTTCATTCCAACGGCGAGAAGCGATCAGGGCGGTAGGCACCGGATCAATAGCCAGCGGCGAACTTGAACAGCCGCATCCGTCCGACGACCAACCCCAGCAGCAAGTATCGCAACTAGACGCCCAGCAGTGACGGCTGAAGATCCGCGAAAGCAATCCGCCCCAACGATGATGGCTACTCCAACCGCACCGGCCTCCATTCCAGGCGCAGGAACAATTCGGCCGCCAACCGCAGAACGAGTAACCGCAATCGCCGCAGTCGCCTGCGGCCCAGGGCACTTTAGCCGCTGAGCCAGTACCAGATGTCTGACTAAGTACAATCGAGATGGTGACGGTACCGATGTTTGAATCGCTTCCCCGCGGATCGTGGAGGCGATAAGTAAACGAATCGCTCGTCGATTGGTCGCCGCCGTTATGGGTATAGCGGACCATTGCCGCGCCGTTGGGTGGATCAAGAGCGCCAGAGACCGGCGGGGCAACGATTTGTACCGTCATGTTGGGATCGGCTCCGTTGGGGAGCAAACTGACCTGTACCTGCTCACTCTGGTTCACCGTGGCTTGAAGGTTCTGCGCAATGGATGCGGGGGCGACAACGAGGCCATCGGCATTGACCTGCGGGGCTGGCCAAGGCCAAGCAAGCAATCGCTCCTTGATCCAGCCGTCGATTGCCTTTTGTGAGGCCTGCCTTGCTGTTTCTTTCTCTTCTGGCGAAGTAGCCGTGCCAACTAGTGATACCTTGCCGTTGGCATCAACTGTCACGCGATCCAATGAAACACGGATCTTCCTTTCTGTGAACACCTGCTGCCCCAACTGTTGTGTTAGAGATTTGCCAATGTCCTCGGGAGCGAGCGGTCCTTTTGGCTGTTGGTCGACAATGGGCGTCGTGACTGGCGGAGTCACCGGTGGTGCAACCGGCGGAGTGAGCGGCACACTGGGCGGTGGATTGACAACTGCTGACTGCTTTTCGGTCATGCCGGTAACGTCAATCTTGGGATCGCCCCACTTCCAAACCAACCCCAACCGGCTATGTTGAAGGATTGATTTCTTCGCAATATCTGCCAACTTTGCTTTCTGATTGGGGACGTTCGCATCCAGTGTGCCAAAAAGCTTCACCGTTCCGTCGTCATACACATCAGCGTGATCCAAGGTCACTGTCTTGACATCCATGTCGTTCTGAAAATCGACCCGCAACCGTTCATCCAAGGTCTTTCCTTGTGCAAACTCGGGCTTCACGAGCTTCACCTGGGCCGACGCTGTCTGTTCCAGCGCAAGCGTTAAGATAGAGGCCAACACAACCGAAAGGATGAATCGCACTGCCATTTCATGTCTCCTGTATTTACTGTATTCGGTGAGAATGGGTGACTGAACCGGTACGTGTCGTGAATCTCACTTGCTGGAATTGGGATCCTCTAAGCTCGCTTGGCATCCTTGTGCAGCCACTGCCTAACTGGTTCCGGGCCGTTAGACAGGTGTGCATCAGGCACCTTGAAGCTTTCTTCGCAAATATAGGTGACGAACTGCGCAAATCAAATCCCGCCAAGGATATTTCTCGCAGCAGGGCAAAACAGGACCTGCGGTCCTGTCTTAGCCCGCCCCGGAAGAGCAATACAACCGCTTTTTACCGAACGTCTCACCTTACCGCTTCCGCCGGCGCTTTGCTTGCCTCCCAAGCTGCGGCCCCCACGGACGCCAGCACGAACAGCAGCGGCAAGGCCGCACAGGCAATAGCAACATGGATGCCATTGAATCTGTAAAGCGCCTCGGCGAGCGGGTCAGCATGATCGAGACGACCAAAGACATGCCTCAGCAGTCGGAAATCATCGTCTTCGCCCTGAGGAAGATTTGAATCGTTCTCGGCCAGCGACTTTCCGTCGGCGGCGCACCCTGACGGTTGCCCCTCGGCGTTTTGTTGCAGTTCCGGCCGGTCTGAATCGGCGATTCTCAATGCCATCCCGCGTCCCGCCAGCTGGCTAGATCCCGCGCTCACGGCCGCCACGACGATGGCCAGCGCCAAGCCTTGTAAAACATACATCGCGAGGATTTGCTTCCGCCGCATTCCGCATGCCTTGAGGATGGCGAATTCGGCCTTCTTCTGCCGTACCCGCTGCCAGGTGTTGATGAAAGTCACAACGATCGAAATAACAATCAGGCTCTCCGCCAGGCATCGCAGGATCAGACGCAACGGGCCGATCGTGTTCCGCACGTGCCTTAATAGCAGCAGCACCCTGGGATCGTAAACCGTCAAGCCGATGTCCGGGGCCTTCACTGCATCGGCCACCTGCTCCATGTACTGGATCTTGTCCTTGTCGACGAATAACGATGCGAACGAAGTACCAGTGGCATCCTGCGAGGGGATGGTGGAGACAGTTTCGCTTGAAATCGCGAGGTTGCCGGCAATGAAACCTTCTCTTCGTAGCGTCTTCACGGTCCACCTAGCAATCCTTTCCAGTTCGCTGCGACTGAGCGTGCCCCCTTCCTTGACTCTAAGCTCCAGACGGGAGCCCTTGGGGTTTAAGTCGAGTTCGGAAACATCTGCCGCGATCTTCTCGCGAATGAGCTTGGCGATCGCTGGGCCCTTTGCGGGATCGATCCCCACAATCTCCGCCGCATGAATGAATGGATCCGGATCGGCAATTGTCTTGCCGCTGCGGTAGCTCCGATCCACCCCCAGCGGAATCGCGAAGATTCCCGTGCCTACCCTGCCGGGCATTTCCAGGCAAATACCTACAATCTCGAAACGTACCGGGGCCTGCTCGGTCCGCAACTCGATGAACTCTGCCTTCGCGTCCAGTCCGCAATTGGTCAATAGTGCCCTGCTGACGACGATCTGCAGGCTTTCCTCGCTGCGGAAGCCTTTGAATTCACGGCCATCCAGGTACTTCAGGTTTTTCAGATAGGGGTCGTCGGTCTCGACGGCATATCCGTTGGCCAGCACCGTGGCGGCGATCTGAATCTTGGGGTCCTCCACCGGGGCCTTACCAGGTGGTGGCGGAATCGTATTTCTGCCGGCCTGTGCTGGCTTTTCGGATTGGACCTGCTTGATGAAGTGGTAGCCGGAGGCGAGCGTCCAGCGTTTCAAGTCATGGGTAGGATCGGCGATGACTGGTCTGCTGTCGCGGAGCCGGATTGTGGCCAGTTTCTGTAGGATCTCGTCGCTGATCGGTTTTCCGCTAACGATCAGCTCGCGGGCCTCGTCGCTCTCCAGTTCGCGTCGCATGACCTGTTCGGTTCCCTCCAGCAAGCCGTAACCAACCAGGCAAATGGCCGTAACCAGGACCAGGACCAGACCAACGATGGAGGTAATGCCGATGTCCTCACGGCGTAGCAGGTCCTTCCACGCCAACCTCCAGAGAAAGCAGAAGTGCCAGGGATTGGTTTGTTGGCGACGATTGGTCGGCGGTTGGCGGCGTGAACTTTGGCTGTTAGAGATACAACCCTCTCCATCCACAGATGGCGCTGCTGACGAATCCCGTGTCGTCCCCGAACCACGAAAAGCGGTCTCGATATCTTCGGCGTTCCTGGTTCCTCCTTGCGAACGGGACATGAAGGGGATGAGGTCCTGCGGCGAGCGAATTATCTGCGGTAAGACAGAGGTTTCCGTCGGGAAGACAGCCGTCGACTCGCTTAACGCATCCGTGGTTTCGACCGCCTTTTCCAGCGCCGTACGCGTGACGACCTCATTCTCATGCAGCACGATGAACCGATCACAGACACGGAAGGCAAGCACGGCGTCGTGCGTCACCAGGAGCAGCGTCCGTGGGTTCTCGGGGCTACCAGCCCTTTGCCAAGCGACAAGCTCTTGAATGACCTTCTTGGAACACTCCGGATCAAGATGGGCCGTCGGCTCGTCGGCGAAGACGACGGCCGGGTCTTGGGCGAGAGCCCTCAGCACAGCCACGCGTTGTCTTTCGCCGCCAGAGAGATCGCGGGCCGCCTTGGCGGCAAGCTCGCCCAGGCCGAGCGATTCCAAGAGATCTTTGGTGTGCTTTCGGATATTGGAGCTTGTGCCGTGCTCGATCGTTGGGGCAAGGGCCACATTGTCGGCGACGGTCAGGTGTTTGAGCAGGTGGCCTTGCTGGAAAACGAAGCCGAATTGCGAGCGCCGTAACCACGCCTTGTCTTCCTCTCGCCGCTGCAAAGGCACGTGACCGCTGTCGCTGCTGCGGAGGTAACTGAAGGTCTGGCAGCCGTTGTAATAGAAGATCTCTGCGTCGTCCGGTTCCTTGTCCGGGTCGTCCAGCAGGCCCAGAAGCTGCATGAGTGTGCTCTTGCCGGCCCCCGAGTGCCCCAGGATGGCGACGCAGTGGTTCGCCGGGATCTCCAGAGTGGTGGGCTTCAGGGCCGACTTGCGTTGACTAACCTTCTTGCCCCCCTCATCCGTTCGCTCCCAATATGACTTCTGCACGTTGTGGAGCTGGAAAACGTAATTCACAGACATGACACACCCTCCACACGCTATGGCAGATACTCACGGGGCAACCATGCCTTCTTGTTGGCTTCGCTCGTCGAGGGGTCGGGCGAGCACCAGATCCCGTCACGTTCCGTGCGTGCAGGTTTCCATTCGGGCACCTGCACGCCCTTGGCCGATTCCTTGTCTTCCTCATAGATGTTGCAGATGCCGTCATGGATGGCATCTGCAAGTTGCAATTTGATGCAATCGAGCTGGTGGAAAAGCTTGTCCCGATCGGCGGGCTTCATCTTCCAAATGTCGGCGTAGGAGGTGGCGAGGATCCCAGTCTTGGCCTGGATGGCCAGTTGATTTTGCAAGATCACGGAGAGGTCGGTCTGTTCGTTCACGTCCTCGCCAGGGAAGAGCCGCTTGAAGCTCTCCAGCCATGCCTTGGTCTCGTCCGGCACCCGATAGGACAAAAGAAGATCGATGCCACGAGACAACTGGTCGACCTCGTAGCGGTGCATGAGGACCATGTGGCGGACGCACGCTGGGGGCTCGCTCCAGCCGCGCGGCATGGTCTGGGCGGGATGCCTTTCCAGAACCCATCCCTCGACGAACATCTGGTAGGCTCCCTGGAGTTTTTCAATATCGTAACCGCGAGCCTTGAAGTCGCGGAAGATCTCCTGGTCCCAGACGAAGCCAGCCGGGTCAGAGGACTGAGTCGGTTTCCGTTGCCGTCCTTCCCCCGCCATCTTTTCGCGGATACGTTCGACGTGGGCGTTCAGTTCGATCAACTTGTTACTAAGGCCTTCCTTGACCGTGCTGGCCACTTCATCGACACTACTGGTGCTGACTCGCTTTGAATACTGCTCGGCGATCCAGTCGCGCACGGACTGCTTCAGCGAGCCTTCGCCCTTCTGCTCGGCGGTTTTCGCTTCGCGCTCGATCTTGTGCTTGACCAGCAGGCGCCCAATCTTGGCGGTCTGGGTTTCAAAGAGGCGGCGGGCAGTGTCGTCATTGCCAACGAAGAACGCGATGAACATGGGCGGGTGTTCACCTCCGGCCTCGATGATTTTCGCCGCCACGTCCTCTTCCGTCAGCGTGTCGTTGTGGGTGGCGATAGCGTTGCCGGTATTGCCGGCGTTGCCGGCGTCGGCGAGCACGATGATCAGCTTCGTCCGGTCCGCCTTGAGCCGCGCGTTGTCCAGGGCGCCGATGATTGCCGAAAACATGCACGACTTGAAGCCGCCGCCCTCGAATTGGATCTGATTGAGAACCTCCCTCGCGTCGATTTCCCTTTCCTGGAACTTGTTGAATTTCAGGCCGCCCAAGTCGGCGTGCGAGCGGTAGAAATTCAACGAAATCTCGACGCTCCGTGCGGCATAACTTTCCATCCCGGTTTGCTGTGTGACTTTTCGGTTGATGTCGCGGATGATGTTCCGCAACTCGCCGCGCCATGTCTCCATGCTGGCCGTGCGCTTGATGACGAACATGATCTGCAGGACGCTGGCTTCGTCGACCATGCGGGCCGCCTCCCGCTGCATGCCGGCCAGTTCGGCACCGCTCATCGTGGGCCGCAGGTCGCTGCCTTTGTCGTAGACGTCACCAACGATACCAATCTCGTAGACGTGGTTTCGCCCGTTCTCCGGCCACTCCCGGCTGGAGAGGACCGGGTAGCGCGGCATGTCGGATCGCATACATTCATGCTTGGCCAAGTCTTCCCAGCCCCAGAGGACGCTCGGCTGCTTGCTCTTCAACTCCTCCAGTCCTGCCCGCTCGTCGCTCTTGAGGTAGTCGTCTAACGCTTGCCGCGTCTTGAACACTAGCGCCGGTGCGTGGGGCGATCGCGATTCCCAATCGCGCTTATTGAACTCCAGGGCCTCGCGGGTGTTCCAGCGCACGACTGTGTCCTTGTCGCTGGAAACCCAACCCGCCATCGATTTCAGTCCCAGAGTAGTTACATCGATCTTTGGCTCCTGGCCGGCAAAGAAGAACGTGTCGGTTTCCCAGTAGATGTAATAGATCTCAAACAGCGACCGCTCTTGGAGCAGGCGGCCGCGTTCGTCCGGCCGGTCGTAAAAGCCGATCTTGGCCTTGGACTGGCCGGTTCCCTGCGACTGTTCATTCCCCTTTCCCAGCCTGCGGATCAGCATGCACTTCCGATGAACCTTCGTACGTGGGTCGCGCAGAGCCACGATATTCGGCCGCTTGACGTCGGCATACCAGATCACGTGCTGGCAGGCGATCCAGCCAAACTCGCGGATTGCGCCGTCCCGGGAGGCCGCTAGCAGGCAATAGGCAGGGGGATTCGCCGCACGGGGGTAGAAATCCAGTATGTTGTAATCGCGCGATAGATACTTCCCGGCCGTACCCACGACTTCCTTGGGCTGTGATGGGTCGGCATAGAGCTCGGCGTCCGCTGCCAGAACCAAGGCCCGCAACGGGGCCGCTACGCCGCCGACCGTCGGATAGGTAGGCAAGGCCGTCTGCCGGCCCTCGGGATGCGCGACGGTGGGCTGGGCGCTCGTTACCCGCGGGCCGGGAACGCACAGGGCAAGGATGATTAAGGCTGCCGCACGGCTGGCGGACGAAACCGACACATTGGGATATTTCACGATCGCGCACCTCTTTTTGCTTTGATGGCGTTGTCTTGTTTCTCGCGGGGGACGCCGAGAGCATCGTAGACCGCCCGCAGCAGCTCCCGTTGGTAAATCGCGTGCGGATCGGAATGCCGCTCGCCTTTGACGCTGCCGGGCGGATCCGGTAGGGCTGTGGAATCGACGAACACGTTGGCATAGATGCCGCCGGTTTCGTCGGCCAGCCACGTGATCTCCTTGATCCTGCGGCCAGTTCCATCTGACAACTGGATACAGGAGATGCTTGTCTTTCGCTGCAGGGCTTCCTTGCTCAGTTTGCCGACGACGGTTTCCGGGCTTTGCTTACTACCGCAGAACGCAGACTTGCGCGTGGTGATGTAGACCATCCGATGCGGACAGTCCATGTCGCACAAGGCCAGACCCTGCCGCAGGGCTTTGGGCTGGTCGATCTGTGTCGTCGCCCATTGGTTTTCAAAATCGTCCAGCAATTTCTTGACGGCATCCAGGGGCAGGTGTTCTTTCCCGCCAGCCGAGTAATTCACGGTCCCGCTTGATATGTCAAGGTTTGCTCGCAGATAGAGGTTGGCGGTCTGCTGGTTCTTCTCCGAGGCGGCGGCGATCAGCAGCGACTTGCAGGGTATGTCCTGGTTCATCAGCAACACCTGTTCTAGGATCCTAGAGAGTATTTGCCGCGAAGAGTCGCTGGAACCGAGCATGCGTTCCATATCGAAATCGGCGTCCACGAGCACCACCAGGGCAAAGTCGCGGGTTTTGGCCGTCGCGTCATCGAGCTTGGCCCTGGTGGTCGCCAGATCCGTGCGTAGCTCTTTCACATTCGCAGTGAGCGATGTGGTGGCCGACCGCGCGAGGGCCAAATTCACCTCTGCCGCATTGAGGCTTCCCGACGTGAGATTAAAATCACCTTGCAAACGATCGTATTTTTTGACTTTGTCCTCCGCCGCCCTCAATTCCGCCTCGCGCCCACGGTATTTATTGATATCGTCAAACACGCTTTCCATGTCGGACAGGCCTCTGTCGAGGTCGTTATAGAACTTGAGCCGTTCACAGTCACCATCGGTTTTGTCGGGGCCGCTTACCGCAAGACGATCCTGGTCCGCGCTGATTTTAGTCCGCGGAAGTTTCTTGACTCTCTCCCACAGGCTACGCTCGATCGTGTTCAACGGCCCCTTCTTCTTGATTTCCGCCAGCGTCTTTTGCTCTTGCACCATACCCTGGCATTTAATGAATAGTGCGTCAATTTTTTCCTGAAGTTGCCCGAGTTCGCGGTCGTCTTTAACTGCCTGGTCGATCGATGGTTTGGCGCGGGGCATGGCGTTGTAATACCTTTCGGCTTGCTTGACCGCCATAGTCGACTCGCATGGAACGAGGACCTTCAGCGCCGCACCGATCCGCCAACTGTCCGGATAATCTTCCAGCAACCGCAGGCAGCATTCCACTGCCTCATTGGGCTTCGCTTGTTGCAACGCATCCGCGGAGTAATAGTAAATGTCCTGCAGCACGAGATCCTTCCGTTGGCCTCGCTCGTCGGATACTCCTCTCAGCTTTTGCAATGCCTGTTCTTTTGTAGGGGAGACATATTCCTTGTACAAGCTCATAGCCGCTTCGACCTCCTTTTCATTGTCTGAGTGGCGTTTCAGCGAGTTAAGCTCCGTCGGCTCGCCGTAGAAAATCACGTAGACCACATCTTTTCGCAAGGAATACGGCTTCTCGGTCGTTTTATATCCCACAAAGGCGATGGCGTCATGATCCTTGACCGTGACCAGGCCTAGGAGCTCTGCAGTTCCGTGGTCATGCGGAAGCAGAAAATCCTCGATGAACTTGCTCCTTTTCTTGAATTCGTCGCAACGGCCGACGAGTTTCTTGCGCAGCGGATCGTCCTGGTCGAGTTGGGATTTCGGATTAGCAAGGAAGGTCGTTATGGTGTCGCAGAAGCTGGAATTGCTTGTCAGGTACTCCGGGCACTTAACGACGATCTGTGCCGCGTCCCGAACGTGCCAACTTTCGGGATAGCGTTTAAGCAGCGCCAAACAACTCTGCAAAGCTTGGTTGTGTTGTTCCGCCGTGAAAAATGTCTTGGCACAGTAGTAATAAATATCCTGTATGTAATAATCCAAATACGGTTTTAGTGGACGGGGAATTTTAGCGCAGAGCTTGTCTTCCAATGCTTTCGCGCCATTGCCTTCGACGTAAGTTTTGATGTATGTCTTGTAAAGTTGTGTGGCGCTTTTGATCGCGGCTGACCTTTCCCGTGCATCCGCGCCTGCCCTATTTCGGGGCAACATTGCCTTGGAAACGTACTCCTTCAAGTCGCTAAGCGGTTTCGGCTCTCCGCGCAGTCCGATAGCGATGACTTTATCTAATCCAAATGGTTCCGATGGCTTCAAGATGAACTTTTCGATGCGCCGTACGAACAACGTGTAGTCGGCGATTTCGATACGGTAGTCGACATCGAAACTATCGCCGTCGAGATAAAGCCTTTCTTTGTTTTCCTCTTGGGCCTTGTCGTCAGCGTCAAAGGCTTGCGAAATGCGGACCAAGACCGCTGACAGTAGGAAAAAAACGACCAGCGACGGCACGATTCTCCGCCAGAAAAGGCACTGCCTCGGCAACAGGGCAACCGGATAGACGGCGGCCGACGCCGACTCTCGCGTCGAGGCACGGCTTGTGCGAGTGCAAGGTTTCATCGGGTGATCTCCATCGTCAAGCAAGGGCGCGGTGGTCACGGGCGGAAGTTCCCACCAAGGGCATCACGATCAGACGCGAAAAAGCCCTGTCTCATAGTTACCTTGGGGCATGGTCCCGCATCTCCATTTGCATCGGCCCGGGCAACTGGGTGGGCCACTCGTCGTATTGTTGATAACGCTCGCCGGCCAGGCGATTGAAGACCTGTCGTACGGCCTCGTTGTCGCCCATGACCTGGAGGACGCGGAAACGCACCTCTTGGGCGTGTTGCACCAGACAGCCGCTGTGCTCGCGGCCCTCGTTGGCGGCCTTCCAATCGCGCTCGAAATCGTCGGCGATCGAGTAGCGCGGATTCCAACTGATGAAGCCCAACAACACCCTGTTCGGCTCTTTGCGGGCCAGGGCCACGGCTGTGGCCGCTGCCTGGATCGTTTGCTTGTCGTGGGGCGCGGGCAGTGTTGGCGGCAGATCCCCCTGCAGCACTTGCAACAGAGGCCATGCCACGCAGTCCCGCCCCGCGGCCAGAAAAACGCTCAACCGCCCTTGGTCGCTCGGCGCCAGGCTTCTCGCCAACTCTTGCACGGCCAGACACATCTCATGCTTGTGACGCTGCATCGGCTCCGACCAGTCCAAGACTAGCCAAACCTGAGGCTGTTCGGAAAGTCGCACGGCGGCAGACCTCATCGGTGCAAAAACGTCCCAGTTGGCACAATTCGCTTGCAGGGTGGGGATCTGGACATGGCTTGTGTACTCCTCGGTTCGCCGGCTCACCTCGTCGGCCAACTGGTAAAGTCGCAGGGGGGTTTGCCGGGCCTTTTGCGCCGATTCCAGGACGCACTGGATGAAAATCCCGTGTTGCAGGACCGACGATTCGGCGCTCTTGCCCCCGTCACCACAGCTATAAATGACCGACAGGCCCGTGGCGAGCACCGCTTTGGTCGGGTTCCTGGTCTCCGACGCTACGCCCGGATAATCTATCTTGGAATCTCCATCCTTGCCGTTGCCGGTTTCATATCGCTCCCGGCAGGCATCGATCAGGATCAGCTTGTTGGCTGCGGGGCACTTGCCCACGGCCTTGAAAACGCCGTCCACAAAAGGTAGCAACGTGGCCGTATTGACGATGTCGGCGTTGCGAGGGCAGAAATACGTCTCTCGCGTGCCGTCGGCAAACGGCCGGTCTTTTACCAATTGCAGGCCGTGTCCGGAAAAACACAAGACAATGTTGTCTTCCGTGGTCCTGCTCTTCAACCACTCGTTGAGCCGGGCTCGGATCTTCTCGGCGGTGTCGGGCCGCCACTGGAGGTCCGGCTGGTCGTCGGACATGACCGCGCACTCGTAACCAGCCAGGCGGAACGCCTTGCACAGTTCCTTGGCGTCGTTGAGCGTCCAACTCAGTCGGGGCAGATGCTGCGAAGCATTGTCGTAGTCCTGCACGCCCACGAAGAATGCATAGCGGTGGCCCTGAGCGGCTGAAGAGTGAACCAGGGATTGCACACTCGCTTCATCGCCGCTCGGCTTCAACGGTTGCGGCACACCTGGGTTGGTCGCCCTAATCTCCCGAGTTGGGCGATTTTTCGGCTGCTCCGTTTCATGGGTGGAATCCGCTTTACCGGAACCTGGATGCTCCGGATTGCTGGGAGGAATCGCGCGAGCCGCCCCCATGACAGCTTCGAGCTGTGTGGCGGTGAAGGATCTGGGAGTCCCCAATCCTGTGATCCGAACTTCGTCCTTATCGATCTCACATTTTACCTCGGAAGGTATGGCGGTTTCCGCCTCAATCTGAAGGAGCACCACGGCCCAACGTTCCCACCCTTTCGCGAGGAGCGCCTTGGCGAGCCTTTCCTTGGAATCCTGGCGGTCTGGATTGGAGTGGGCATCATCACCCAACTGGATCAAATGCCGCTCGAAGATCAGTTTCTTGGATGAAGGTGCTCCGACAAGAAAAATGACCTTCGGGCTGACTGCCAGCCAAAAATGGTATTCTGCATCGATCGGAAACAACAGATCCGACGACTTTTTGCCCACGCTCAAATGCATCGCGCCTTTAACGACATGGACCTTGGCTTTAGGATCGAGCAACGGGGTCAAAATTACTGTTTCATCTCGCTTGGGATCCTCCTTACTGCAATAGTCAGCAACATGCTCCCAGAAAAGGCCCACCTCTTCCGAGGTCTCTACGAAAGCCCGAGCCCGCAACTGATCAGTGGGTGTGGGACTGTCCTGGGCATGGGAAAGCCCCGCACAGATCAATATGCAAATCATCGCGCATGCGATTCTCAGAGAGGTCGATTTCATAGGCCAAACATAACCCTTTTTCCAAATTAAAGATCACCAGACCCTACTGGAAATACCGTTTCGTCATTTAGATGGCACTTCAAGAGGCTCATCATCGGTAGACGAACTTTCCGCACTGGTTCCCCCGGAGAATATTGTGCGCAGTTTGACTACGACCTCTTCGTCTTTTTCGCTCTTTCGCAGCATGATGACATTCTTGGTGGCCAGTTGCGAAACACGTTCAACCTCTTCAAGCAGGTTAGCCACATGTTCTGAGTTGGCCGCGACTACCTCGGCTTGGTCCGCGTAGTCTTGGGTGGCGTCGAGCATTTTTCGGCATCGCTGCAAGGTGTTCCAGTCACGTCCCGAGAGCAACATCGCATCGCCAATTTCCGGGTTGCCGGCCCTCTGCTGCATTTGACGATAGGCCGCGACTTTCACTTTATATTCTCGCCACAATCTGTTCATTTCATCTTCTTGGCTCCTAGCATCCATACCGGAGAACTCGCTCTCGATCTTAGCGCTGTTCACGACGAGATAACTGCCAACACGTCGCGCCAGACGATCCATTTCCTTTTTGATGGCAGTCTTCTGCTCTTGGGACATCGAGTGACTTTCGATCTCAAGCTTGCTCTCCAATCGCTGACGCTTCAACTCGCAGAGCACTGTATATCGATTGACGAGGTCGCGAATCTCCTTCCGTTGCGATTCCAACTGTCCGGCGGCCAGTTTGTGAACAGGGGATTTCGCGACCGCCCCTCTGGCGAGTTGTAGCCACCGTTCATATCGCCCCCTTTGGAATTCCAGCAATTTGCGGTCCCGTAAAGCATCATCCAGCGCGCGCACCAACCTGCTAAGCACGAACCCCCGAGTGATCAACAGGTCGAAATTTGCACGGTACGTTTCCTCCATCGCGAGCCCAGGCTGCCGACCGATGGACTGGGCGAACGCGAGAACCTGATTTTCCAACCGGCCGATCTCGACGACACGGACCTGGAAGTCCTGTAATTTGACTTCCATTAATAGCGGATCAGGCAAGTCGGGCAGCAAAGACATAGCTGGCAACTGCCCGAGCGAAAATGTGGATAGAATCGAAAGAATGAAAACGCTTTGCATCAGGCGAGTTCCTCCGGAAATGCATTGGCAACCAACCGGCACTTGCAGGTGCAGGCTGGATCGCGATGCCGGGTGGTCAATTCAATGTTGGTCAGCGGCTTTTGCCCGACGCCGAGGGCTGCGGGAGATCCTTAAGGAACTCGTAATCCTGTTTGGCCGCTGGAGTTTCTTTTGGCTGTTCGGGTGTCTGGGGTTTGTCGTAGGCATTAAGCCGATCTTTCAACTGTTTGAGATCCCAATCGCGGTTTGAGTTGCGGGATCCCGTCGCCCCTCCGATCAACGCCTCGCCACCGTGATCTCCCGCACGTATGTACTTTACTTGAAGGAGTTCGACTGTGACTAGCAACTGCTCGAACTCCCTGATTCGACTGTTAGTCCGCCGCAATGATATCGCAGCTCGCAGGGAATCATCCGTCGCATCCAGATCCTTGAGCACGGAGTCGTATGCTACTTGCTGACCTTCCGGTTCACCGATGGAAGGGATTTCGGCCAATTTGGCGAAGACCTCGGTTTTCGACTCCAACTTTTGCAGCGTTTCACGCGCCCACGACAATCGCCCGCGTTCCTCCTCAACCAGCAACAATTTGGCATGGGTGTCGATCAGCATGTCTGTCAACTCCCGTCCGTGGATGTCAATGCCGCGGGATCTGCGCAGATCGCGGATGAGGGTCGACACCGGAACGCGACGGGCTTCCTGACGCAAGAATTCGATCTGCTTCCCATCGGGTTGTGCAACTGGGTTGGCCTCCCGATTCGAGGTTTGGGGTGAAATCCCCGCCCCAACCGCCGTTAAAACCAGCGCGGTAATCATAAGAACGTACATGTTCATGCTCCTGCAACAAAACAAACAGTAGACGCCGAGAACGGCCGACTTACTATCCCGGAAGAGATCCGGGATCCGACAGGATCAATTCTCGGGCTTCCCACTACTGGTTGTTCCAGATGCGGCCGCCGAAGCCTGTGATATCTGACTGGTCGCAGCATCCAAAAGGCTGTTAAGGTCGGCAATCGGCGGCAAACTTTTGGAATTGGGCCCCTCAGTCACGTTTTGAAACGATCCCAGACTGTTATTAATTTGTTCGACTGCGTCGTTTGCCTTATCCACATCTTCCTTGCGCAAAACTCGCCCGATATCCTTAGGCCTGACCGAGGCGAGAAGTTCCCTGGTGATCCGCGCCTTCATCGAAAGTCGTGATGCCATCAACTCGAGCCGCTGCAAGCCCTCTTTGTTCTTGTCCAACGTTTTCTTGAGTTCATCGAACGCGGCCTTGTGCGCCGGCGGCAAGGATTCCTTGAAACCTTCGGCTTCAGGAATGTATACGGTTTTCAAATCCCGGGCGATCAATGTTGCTTCTTCCAGGCGGGCCGTAAGTTCGTCGAACTTGCTCTGCTTGTCCGCCAAGGTAGTCAGGCTTGAAAAATTGGCACTGCGCTGGGCTGCATCGGTCACACTACCCAGGCGCTTGTTCGTGCAATAGCCTTCCATCTCTTTCGCCTTCGCCGAATCAGGCGGCTGTTGGCTTTCGGCCTGCTTCTTAATCAGGTCCGCGAGAACAATCACGTTCGCGCGGTAATCTGTGACATCCTTGTTCATCTTGTCCATTTCTTCGCGGAGGCGTTTCGGCCGTTCCGAAACTGCGCCTGTCATTCTGCGGTTCCATCCCTCATAGGCTTGACAAGCGTCCTGCATCGTATATTTTGCCTGTAGTGCCTTCTCAACTTCCTGGTGAAGGTGGTGTACACCGAGCGAACGCAGACGAATCGTTGTCTCCACCCGATCGACATAAACGCCCGGAGTCTCGTTTTCGCGCTTCTTGGTCGGGTCGCCGAGCGAATCTAGCCGCTTGTTGATTTCCTCCACCTTCTTGAGAGACTCAGACACCTGCTTACAACTTCGGATCACGGTCTCAGAATGGATTGACGGCTCTGATGAATTGCCATCCTGGCTGGACGCAGCCGAGCACAGACAGGCAAAAAAAATTATGGAAGATGCGACGGGAATGTAGGATGAATTCATGACTATTTCTCCATTGACAGAGTTGGGCATGTTAATGAGATGGCGCAGCGGATTGGCCGGACTAAGTAGATGGACCGGTAGACTCCCCCACAGGGGCCGACAGCTTCGTCCCGCGGGGTCTGGACGGCGCTTTACCCGCTGAATCACCGACCAACTTTTGCAACAGTACTTCGAGTTTATTGGTAATGTCAGGGCTTGACCGCTCGGTATTTGGCCCTGGAGCACCACCGCTGTCTGGGCTGTTTTGCGCAGCCTGCTCGTCCAAACCAAAGCCGAAACCTTGGGTTCCATCGGCGTCATCGCCCTGCGACAGCACGGGCTTTTCTAACTGACGATTCCAGCCCTTGATGCCTACCTCACAGGTATCGAGCGCCTTCGAGACGCTGCGCCATTTGACTAGATCCTGGAGCGTCTGTACGTCGATATTGTTACTTGCCAACAACATTGAAAATTCCTTGAGGCGTTGCTTCTTGTCCGGCATCTTTAGGAGGTTCTCCAAATCGCTCCGGCGCTCCTCGAAAAATGCCTGTGCACGGTCGACATGGTCGCGAAACCCGCCTTGATTGGATTCATACATCTCCTTAGCCTTAAGCGCCCTGGCCTGGATATTTTGCAAACGTGACCGCTTCTTGATGATCTGCCGTCCATCATAACTCAATCCGTACTCGGCATTCGCCATCATCTGGACCAGTTCCTGAACATCGTACTGTCCCAACTCCTTCTCGATGGCATTTTTGGGCGACAACTCCGGCGACGGAGATTTTTCCGGCGAGGTCGTCTCCTCGGGTGGCGACTTCTCCTGGGTCGACGATTTCTTGGGCGGCAGAGTCCCTTTCTCTTGGGCCCGAGTCAAAAGTGCGGTCAGTCCGACCGAAATGAACACCAAACTCCACAATACCAACCTTCGCATGATTGCTTCTCCCGATGGTTATTGGATCACAACATTTGCTAATTTTCACACACCAGTAAGTGTATCAAGTTCTGCCGAATCGGTTTTCTCCGTACCGGTAATGCATATTCAATTCGCCATGGTCAGTACACGGGCCTGCGGCGAATTGCGCTTGCCACCCGGCAAGAACCGCACCGAATCGACGAACGGGGTTCCGTCCGGTCTTTCCGCCCACACAACCTCCAGAACATTGTCCATGTCCGGATCCGGCTTGATCTCGTTATTCTGAATCGCCCGATTCCATGCGCCAACAACCGGCCCGAGCAACATCGCCTCGCTCTTGTGGCGGAACCAGCCCCAGCGAATCCTGTCGCCTAGAGAAATTGGAATGCCACTTTCTCGGAGGATCTGATCGCGATGATGCCAAATCGCGAGTTCTTGAGGTGTCGCGGTAGGGATCATTTCTTCCAGCTGGTAAGAACCGGTCAAGGCATGAAACATCGAATCGGCGGACGAATACACCTCGTCGTGCTTGGGTTCGTACACCCACTTCGCAAGGGTGGCGGGTTCACCGCTGCCAGGTACATCCTCCGCGCGGTCGTAAACCCAGGCACACTCAGCCCTGGGATACTTCTTCGAGAGCGCTGCGGTGTTCCCCGTGTGAGCCATGGGAGGAATACTCCCCTTGGCCAGTTTTGACTTGACTGCGATTAGCTTCGGATTCGGGTTCTTCACTTCCCTTGCACGCGGCGTCCCAGGTACTCCAACCAACGCGTGTCTCGTTTGCTCGTCTAAGGGGCTTTTATCCGGAGAAACATCGAACGAATGCTTGTCCAATTTCGGGGGGTCCAGCTCTTTCGCCGGATCTTTTTTGAGGTTGATTGACTCCAGATTCGGAGCGGTTCTATCCCCGCCGCCGCCCGCTACTTTCGGCTTCTCTCTTAAAGCAGGCTTATCGAGTGGATCTGTCCGAGGAGCTTCGCCCGCCTTCGCGACTTCCTTCTTTGCGTCCACGGAACCCCTCACCTTCTCCGCTTCAGCAGCTTTTAACTTCTCAGCTTCAACAGCTTTTGCTTTTTCAGCTTCAGCAGCCTTCATCTTTTCAGCTTCGGCAGCTTTCGGCTTCTCAGCTTCGACAGCTTTCAACTTCTCAGCTTCAGTCGGCGTCGATACCGCCTTTTCCAACGGCTTCTCTGGCACATTATTCGGCTTAGCCCCAGTATCTTTGAGACCCTTGGGCGTTGCCGGCGATTTGATTGGGATGGGTATTGCAGAATCTGGTTGGGGGGTCACGCTATCCAGAAGATCCTGAATAGGCTGAATGCCCTGACTGCCGTTAGATTCTGGGCCCGGCAAACCATCGTTTCCGGACCCAACGGCAGAACTGTTGCCGTATCTGCTGCCGTGTCCGTGACTCCCGGTTAGAGCAACGAGTTTCGCCGAGGGCAATGCGAGTAGGACGATGACCAAGATCGCCGCCGGCAAGGCCATCATGCGGAGAAACCACTTCAAGCGGTGTCCTGGTCCTGTGGGTTTTATCCCCAAGAGATGGTTTTCGATTTGAAATACAAAAACACTCGACAGAAATAACTGAATTAGCAGAACGATCATGCCGTAGCCAGCGATCGATTGTATGGATGGGTAACTCATCGAGCCTAGCCCTTCCTGCACACACACCGCGGCGTAAAAGGTTTGCCACCTTTCATTTTCACCCAGTTGCGTGCCCGCATCATAACCGCGATGTTTTCGCAACACAACCCCCCCCGTTGGATGCGATCACGTACAACACCCCGCAGACGATTACCTTGGGACAAGGCACCAGCCAGCGTCTGTCGAATACAGCGGTTCGTCCGTATTATAAGGTCGAATAACTGCATACACTGGTGCCTAGGGGGCCGCCGTGCCCTAGGGCTGGACGCATTGGACGGGTTGGACGTAAAATCCAGACCTTCTTACATTGGGTGCTTGCAGGATATTTACTCGACGTCACTTCTTCTCTTCCTTAGGCTTCATCTTGCCTTCAAGTTCCTTTATCTCTTCCTTGACCTTCTGCTTCGCTTCCCTGACATCTGATTTCATTTTGCCTTTGTCGACCGACAGGTTGACGTTGACCTTGTCGCCCACGGTGTCGGGGTTGTGGCTCGTCAGGCTGAACCATCCTCGATAAAACCCGATTCCAGCTAAGCAGATCAATAGCACGACCAGCAATTTAATCAATGAACGCATGATAGGCTTCCTTTATTTGCTCGCTTGCCTTAGTCATTCAGTATTTCCTCAGGGTTACCATGATTATACTCATCACAGTAACCGCCCGTAATCGGGCGTCCCACCAGCCGCGACCGCGAATCTTGTCAAGTTAGTTCCTTGATCTACCGCCTGGCTCGTAATGAAGTACGGGTGCTTAGATCGCCTACACGCGTGTGCTCATGCCCTTATCCACCAACCAGTGGCTTCGTGCCAAGCAGATAGAGGAGATGCACCGAAAATTCGCAACCTAGTCGAGTGGCGAGGCGAGCTTCTCAAGCCGCATCATGCCTTTGGTTTGAGGGCAATGTTTTGCCAGCCAGTCCTCTAGTTCCTGGTCGGTATGAAAGGCGTGCATGGAAGGTACATCATGGGTGCTGAATATATCGTGATTGTCAAGAATAGCTTGCGTCCAGCCCATCGGCCACTTCCTAACCATGTCGTCAAGGACGCCGTTAGATTCAGCAACCTTTGGAAGAAATGTCTCGAACTGCAAGTGCATCATGTTTGGAAGGTTGAACCGTGACTTGCGAATCGATCCACAATACGATTCGTCGAGAGGGTCTCCCTCGTCGTAGCTTTCGTACTCGTCCCACGGGTCTGGGTCTCCTACTTCCCCTGCCATGTGCCGCTGGAGCATTCCGAAGAGGTCTCCTCCCATGCCTTCCATGCGAGCCATTTCGTCCTCGTCCCAGTCGAACACGTGTCCTTCAGCAATCAAAATAGGTCCTGTGCCGCCTACGAAATTCTCAACGTTTTTTAAGATTTTAGTGATGGAGTAATTGACCTCTGGGTAAAAGTGAGGTAGCCGTGCTCGACGAGAGCGCGGCGGATGGCCTCACGGTCTATTT
>Ga0118677_10005610_pt1 | contig 21854 bp, 14 predicted proteins | sample AliMusrvi5mmetaG_FD_86154 | JGI IMG/M metagenome (GOLD analysis project Ga0118677, IMG submission 86154)
GTGTCTGCTATGATTATTTTGTTATTCTAATATATTTTTCTGCCCATCTTTAACGTTCAATTATTCAGAAACCGTGAGGAATTTGTTCCACAACATGTAGATTTGGAAGGTAATGAAGAAAAGGCTGTTGTTTTTTATTATTGCGTTTTGCATATCATTTGCATCCATGGTTGCCTTATCCCTTTATTCGATGGAAAGGTTTACCACATTTACTGTTTATTCAGATCTTGTTGACCAGACCCATACGGTGATCGATATGCTGTATAAAACAGAGGGATCACTGAAGGATATGGACAGGGCAGAGCGCGGCTACATTCTTACCCGCGATACTGCTTACCTCCGTTATCTCAATAATGCCATTGACACTGTTCGTCCGGCTGTAAGGAATCTTGAAGTATTGCTTAAAGACAATGATGCAGCGGTCAAAGCGTTAACGATCATCAAAAGTAATGTAGCGCTACGGATCAATTACGCGCGCCAGAATGTATCTTATGCAGATTCTGCACAATCGGCCAGTCCGTCATCCTATTATTTTGATGGCAGAAAGATCATGGTCGAAACATCAAGAAAGCTGCGGGACATACACCAGTATCAGAATTCCCTGCTTGCCGAAAATTATGAGAATGAGCAGTTGTACCAAAAGTTGACCACTACCACCTTGCAATATCTTCTTTTTGTATTCTGTTTTATTACGCTTATTCTTTTTGCGATCATGATCAAGGAACTGAGAGGCAGAATGAGGTTCCAGGAAGAGTTAAAGGCAAAGATCATAGACCTGAAAAGATCACACAGCGAGCTGGAAGAAATTGCCTACGCCGCTTCTCACGACCTACAGGAGCCGCTAAGGAAGATACAGGTATTCAGTAACATGATGCTGTACCAGAAAAGTACAGGGCTGGATGAAGAAAATAAGCAAACGCTGGAACGTATCAATTACTCGGCCAACCGCATGCAGTTGCTGATGGAGATGAAGCCCTTCCGGCTGATCGGGAACAACCTCTTTAACGGAAGGATCCATTTTTCCTTTTATGTGCTGCCGGTTGATTCTGCCGAACTGGAACACCTGCATAAGAGCGGGAAAACCAGGAGAGTCATCTCCAGGATACAGGAAACGGTTAACCTGGCTGCAAAAGAAGGAGCATCCGTGATCAGTCTTGGAGGCTATACTTCGATCCTGACCTGCAACGGGATGTCACTGGCCGAACCTGAGGGTTGCCGCATCATCACCGGGAATACACTTACTGCCGCTTCCGGGGTGACAAACCTCCGGAAATACCTGTTTGCCACTCCTGAATTTAAAAAGCCTGCCCGGATTGCGATTGTCGGTGCAACCGGCAATATCGGACAGGTGATTGCCGGAATACTATCCACACAGGAAGATATCTGTGCCGGATTGCTGCTGGTCGCCCGGTCGGAAAAACGGCTGGATGCCATCGCCAGTGAACTTGAAGCAGGAAAAGCACCCGGTATCAGCATTGAAACCACTACTGCATTGTCACGGTTAAAATCGGCCGACATCCTGATTTTATGCGCCAATACAAACGATCCACTGGTATATCCGCATCATATTTCACCGCTGAAACCGGTCCTTATTTCCGATCTGTCGGTGCCGTCAGCACTGGCAAAAGAGACGGCGTCGCTTCCCAATGTGATCATCATGCCCTTTGCAGCATACGTATGCATGCCGGAGGATCCGGGGGCGGTGATCAGCTCTTACTCGCCTGCGGGAACTGTTTTCTGCTGCGCCGCTGAAGCGATGCTGCTGGGGCTGGAACCATTCCCGCTCCCTTTGAAAGGGCACCTGCTTCCCGGGTCGATGAGAAAAGTAGCGGAGTTAGCCGAAAAACATGGGTTATTCAACCACCTTGGAAGCATAAAAAGTTATAAAGTAACCACCTGATAACAATCATGGTACCACGCTATAATTTCGGCCTGTCGCAGGAAGATCCTTTGACGGAGATCAGGGGGCTCGATCTCAGGGATGGGGACTCACTGCTCTGCATTGCCGGCGCGGGTGAGGTTCCGCTCAGCATCTCTGCATTGAAAAACGTGACCATTGTCGCCGTGGATTCTTCCGAAAACCAGTTGCGCATATGCCGGATCAAGCGGCAGGCGGCAATCCTTCTTGATTCCAAAGACGCTGCAGGCTTCCTGGGGTACACGGAAATGGTCAGTACCAGGCGGGACAACCTCTTTTATAAAATGATCTTCCCTTCACTTTCAAAGGAAGACGCTGTTTTCTGGCGAAACAATATTCCGGTTATCAGCAACGGGCTGATCCATGAAGGGAAGTTTGAACGGTTTATTAAAAAAGCATCCCTGCCGGCGCTTGCCGTCATCGGCAGGAAAAATTTTTACCGGTTGTTCGAATGTGGTACGACCAGGGAACAGGAAGAGATTTTCGACCATTGTTTTGCGCGCCCCCTCCTGAAGATGATCTTTAAAACAGCATTTCATCCGCGTATTTATAAAAACAGGGGGATCGACGCGGTGGGGATGCAGCATCGCGGGGAGGATGGAAATATCGGAGACTTTTTTTTCGGTTGTTTTCGGAGTTTCTGCTGCAGTACGCCGGCCAGGGACAATTTTTTGCTGCAGTATGTTTTTTTCCGGCACTCCTTGTTCCCGGGGGCAATTCCGGAGTACCTGAAAGCCGAAAACCGTGAAGTCTTTCTGCGGAACAATCACCAGGTTTCGTTTGTCTCATCCCCGATGGAGGAGTTTCTATCTGCCGTGCAGCCGGGGCAATTCAATAAGATCCTGTTGTCAAACATCGGAGACTGGATGCCTAAGGAATCGATGGCAGGGATTTTCAGACAAATCCAGGAGAAAACCAGTCCCGGCAGTCAGGTGGTGCTGCGATACATTTACCTGGAACATGAGATTCCCGCGGCATCGTCATTTTTAAGACCCAATCATGCGCTTGGAGCAGAACTCATCAAAACTGACCGGTTTCCTTTTAGTTCAGTCATTCCCATCAAACACGTTCATCATGAGCAACTACCAGATCAGATCTCTTGATCAGGCCTGTAACAAGGTCATGCTGGAGATCCTCCGGGGTTCCCCGATCGAAACAGACCGGCTGACGATCTGTTTCGACCGCCAGCCGGATATCTTTGCGCTGGCCAGGTGTAAATATGATGACTTCTATTACGATGGGCTCTACGACGGAGAAACCCTGAAAGGATTCGGGATGGCCGGATATCACAGGGGGCTGGTGAACGGTGAACCTGCAGAACTCTTTTGCGCGAGGGACCTTTATATCCTGCCCGAATCCAGGGGCAGGGGGTTTGTGGCAAAAAGCACGGAAAATCACTTCAGGGAGCATCTGCACCGCGCTCCCGTTGGCTATGGGGTGATCATGCACGGAAACAGCGCAAGCCTCCGGTTTGTCGGGAGGAAACCCGAAAACAACCGGTATTCGCCGGGTTCCAGGATCATAAACCAGCTGATGATCAACACCATTATGCTTGCATGGCCTGTTCCCCAAAACAGCAAGTATGCTATCAGGCGTGCTCAAATGGACGACATCCGCGAAATCGTCAGGCTCCTGGTGGCTGAGCACAGGGATCGGTTATTCGGGCATATTTACACCGAGGCATCCTTCCCTGGGTATTTAATGCGGAACACCGGGTTATCCATCGGGGATTATTTTCTTGCCTTCGACAGGAGCGGAAAATGTTGCGGGGTTTGTGCCGCGTGGGATATGCACCAGATGAAACAGACCAGGATCCTGCGTTACGGCAGGGCATTTTTTCCTTCCCGGATCGCCTGGAAGGCCTTCACAGTTTTATTCAACCGCCCGTCGCTCCCTAAACCAGGGGGTCATTTCCGGGAGGTCACCATCATGGATTATGCAGCAAGGGATCGTGATCCGGAGGTGATGAACGCATTGTTAAGAGCTGTTTACCGGGAATACCGGCAACTTGGCTATCACTTCATGATCTGGGGAAGTTCGGCAGATGATCCGTTGTTGACGGCAGCCAGCGGGTTCATGAGGCAGGCTGTTCTTTCAAACATCATTTTGTTTTCGGCAAATGACAAATGGCTTGAGGATGGAGCGGTAAGAAACCATCTGCCTTATATAGATATTTCAGGTATTTAGCATTGATCTGACGGACACAGCATTGCATTTTTCAGTACAGCGTAACATTTATTAAAACGAAATAACATGATTCGCATGGATACCGTTCTCGTCACAGGTGCAACTTCCGGTATTGGATTTGTCATCGCAAATCTGCTTCACAAAAGCGGCTTTAAGGTTTTCGGAACAAGCCGGAATCCTGAAAAACACCGTCAAACCCTGCCGTTTGAACTTATAGAACTGGATATTACGTCTGAAACCTCCATTCAAAATTGCATTGACACGGTGTTATCCAAAACATCCGCAATAAATGCACTGGTTAACAATGCCGGGATCGGCATTTGCGGCACTGCTGAAGAGACCTCGCTGGAACAAGCCTACCGGCAGGTTGAAACGAATTTTTGGGGAGCCGTTAAAATGACCAGGGCCATCCTTCCTGTGATGCGGCGCCAGGGTTTCGGTAAAATCATCACGATCGGATCGCTGGCAGGCCTTATCGGTGTTCCTTTACAAAGTTATTATTCGGCATCAAAACATGCCCTTGAAGGTTTTTTTAAATCGCTGAGAATTGAAGTTCGCCCGTTCAACATTCAGGTAGCTTTAGTTGAACCGGGATTTTTCAAGACAAACCTGCACAATGCGTTTGAATATGCGGAACCCGCAATTGCCGGATATGACAGGATAAGAGAGAGGGCACTGCCGGTTTTTAACGATACCATTGAACGGGCAGAGGCTCCCGAACGGGTTGCATGCACCGTTATGAAAATACTGAATTCACCAAAAGCCGGGTTCGGTTACCCGGTCGGGAAACAGTCAAGGATAGCACCATTTTTGCAATTCCTGTGTTACAGGTTATATGAGTTAGGAACCAGGAGAAAATTCAGGTTGTGATATTCCATTACCTTTTTTGAAAAAGATCATTTTCGTTTTCAGTTTTGTCGTCTCTTTTTTTTGCTGCTCAGGGCAGCAACCGGATACGATTGACTTATCAAGGCCGATTGATTTTTCAGCCCTCCTGAAAAAACACAGGAGAATTCCCGATAACAGCATTTACCTTGAATTGGCCGGGCATATGAATGTTGTCTCTGTAAATTATGAAAGGGTGTTTTTTCATGCACACGATTTTTATATTACAGGCAGAATTGGACTCGGATACACCCCTCCTGTCATCAACACCTTGTCGTTACCCATTCTCACGAATGGATTTTACCAGGTTTCCAACGTGTTTCTGATTGAACTGGGGTTCGGGGTCAACTTTACCTGGACTTTCTGGAATGGATATAACAGCGACGACGGACAGGTCTCAGGTTCAACCTGGCACGAAAGCGGGAGTTTTATCGATCTCCTCCTGACGGGATACGCAGGAATCAGGTTGCAGAAAAAGAAGGGGTTTTTGTTCCGGTTCGGTTTTACACCGGTTTATGAAATTACTGAATTTCCTGAAAACCGGACCTCATATATGCAACTTGGAACCAAAGATGCATTTGTGCCATGGGTGGGCATGAGTTTTGGATATAGTTTTTAAGAACAAATCTTGAAAGTTATAGAGCCGGGAGGTAATCTATTGATTACTTTTGTTTGAAATTTTATACACTGTCGTGAATCCTGGTACGAAACTATCTTTCCATGAAAATATTTTTTACTTTTTCCCTGGTACCGGTCTTTATATGCCTGTTTTCCTTCAACGGGTTTTCTCAATGGAGCACCAATCCCGCGGTCAACAATGTCATCTGCAACCTTTCGGGAGAGCAGGCCATTCCGAAAATCGCCACGTGCGCCAACGGGGACACCTATGTTGGCTATTTTTCCAATGAAAGCGGAAACTATGATGTGAGGCTGCAACGGCTCGATGCACTGGGGAACATCCTGTGGGCTCCAAACGGAATCCTGATCAGTTCCAACCCCCAGGAGACCTGGCTCACCGACTGGGACATGACCTGTGATGCCGCAGACCATGCGATCCTTGCCTTCAACGACATCCGAACCGGGAATACCAACGTGGTGGCCTATCGCATCTCCCCTTCGGGAAATTTTGTATGGGGTGCCAACGGCATCCTGTTGTCGAACAGTTCGGCCTTCAACGTTTCACCAAAAGTAATCTCAACGGCAGCCGGTAACCTTGTTTTTGCCTGGTCGGCCGACAATGTCATCATCATGCAGAAAGTCAGTCCTTCCGGGACGCTCCTATGGGGCCCTGCAGGGATCACGCTATCATCGCCCAACACCCTGAACTGGCCCCAGCTCCTGCCGGTCGGGGCCGACGAGGTAATCCTGAAATACTTTGATGACAGCGGGCCGCCAAACGCTCCTACCCGCCACGTCCTCGCACAGCGTTACAGCTCCGCGGGAACCTCGGTCTGGAGCAGTGCTGCGGCTATCTCTCTTGCCGGCGGAATTTCGGCATGGACACAGATATTTCCGTTCATCAACGACGGAAGTGACGGTTTTTATATTGCCTGGCACGACGACCGCGACAACAACCAGCGCGCCAGCGTTTTTGTACAGCATGTAAGCGCTACGGGAGCGGTACTCTTTCCTGCCAACGGTGTGGAAGCCTCTACGGCATCGAACATGAATCATTATTACCCCCAGCTTGCCCTGCCGCCCGGTTCAACCGATGTTTTCGTTTACTGGAATGAAATGAACGGGCTTCAAAGCCAGTGGGGAATTTTCGGGCAGAAGATCAATGCATCCGGTGCATTGCAATGGGGAGGAAGCGGCATGACCTTCATTCCGGTTTCCACCACGGATGTTTACCCTTATGAGGCCAGGAGCAGTCCGACCGACATGATCCTGGTTTATGAAGAGTACTCGAATGCCGTGGATGGCATGATCAGGGCCATGCGCATCTCTCCTTCAGGAGCCTTCGTATGGACCCCGGCGCAAAAGGATATCTGCACCGTCTCTTCTGAAAAGGTACATCCCGTGGTGAATGAATTCGCCAACAACCAGTGGATCGTTGCCTGGGAAGATAACCGCAACGGCAATTCCGACATCTATGCCCAGAATATCCAGCTGGATGGCAGTCTCGGCCCGGCTTTTTCAGGAACTATTTCGGGTACGGTTACCCTCAACGGAGGAACAGGCAATGTGACCCAGGTGGTCGTACAGGCCGGGACCTCGACCACCAGCCCCGACGCCACGGGGCATTATGCGATGACCGTTGTCAACGGAACGTATACCGTGACAGCCAGCCTGGCAGGGTACATCAGTACATCACAGTCAAACATTGTCGTGCAAACAAACCAGACCTCCACCGTGAATCTTACGCTGATCCCGGTTCCATCGGGATTTATCCAGGGGACAGTCTCTCTTGTCGGCGGATTCGGGATCATGACCCAGGTCCTGATCAGCGCAGGAACCAATACCACCCATCCCGACCAGTTCGGACATTATTCGCTGCAGGTTTCACCGGGAACCTATGGTGTGATCGCCTCCCTGGCAGCCTATATCCCCGACACCGTGTTCAATGTTTCGGTCGCAAATCAGCAGACGGTGAACGGGATCAATTTTTCACTCGTTCTTGCACCGACCAATGGCCTGATGACCGGGACTGTAACCCTGAACGGGGGGACCGGAAATGTAACCCAGGTCGTTGTCAGCGCAGGGGGCGGGGTGGCCACCACCAATCCCAACGCCAGCGGTTTTTACACACTTGACCTTGCGGCCGGCAACTATGACGTTACCGCCAGCCTCAGCGGCTATGCCACCCAGATGCTGATCGGCGTCCCGGTAGTTGTGAACCAGACGACCCCCAATGTGAACTTCACCCTGGTTCCGGCAGCAAATTCAGGAAACATCCAGGGCCATATCACCATCACCGGTGCACCTGCTGAACTTACCCTTGCCAGTGTTTCCGCAGGGAGCTATTCCATGCATCCCGATGCTTCCGGCAATTACAACCTCGTGGTTCCGGCAGGAAGCTATTCCGTTACAGCCACCCACCCCTACACAACGACACAAACCATCAGCAATGTGGTTGTCATGTCGGGCCAGCCCACAACCGGGATTGACTTCCTGCTTACTGTCAACAGGGCCGACCTGGTCTGCAAGGCCGTGGATGGCATGCTGGGTTTGCTGAACAATGTGGATGTGGTGATCCAGGGTCCTGAAGGACCATACACCGGCACCATCCTGACCGATTCTCTTGTTTTCCCGCATGTTCCCTATGGAACCTACCATGGTTCAGCCACCTTCCTCGGGATATATCCTGCATTTGCCGACACCATCGTTTCGGCCGGCAATCATCACATGCAGTTTGATTATTATATTACCGGCCTTCCGGGAGAAAAAATGAGGACAAACCTGCAGGTTAACCCAAACCCTGCCGGGCAAAACAGTGAAGTGTGTTTTACGTTGCCGGCTGCCGGAAAATGGATCCTTGAGCTGACCGATCTCCGGGGTATTGGCATTGCACGATCATGCAAACAGTTGAATGCCGGAAATTACCGTCTTCCGCTTACTGAAATTACCGGGAACAGTCAAATACCTGCCGGGGTGTACCTAATCCGGCTGACCGGGCAGCAGGGGTTGTCATCGGTTTGTAAAATGACTTACACCCCACAGTAGTTATAACAAAAAACAGCGGGAGACTTTTGTGAACAGGGAACCTTGCGGTCTATCAAAATGGTGAAACGCACACTCGCATTTTTCATTCCGTTGATGATGTTTTTTTTCCCGTCCGGTGAGGCTGTGGCGCAGCAATTTAATCCTGAAGTCACTCCCGCCGATTCGTTAAAAAAATTCGATCGCCCGCATGGCGACAGCATCATCCAGTTTAACCAGTTCGGTTCGTTTGGTTTGTTTTCAAACGGGATATCCGCAAGTGTGCGGACGGATAAATACACGGTGGCTCCGAGGTACAATTACCGGAATTTCGATGGTTACCGGGTTCACAGCAACGAATATTCGCACACCCTGAACCTGATGCTGGAAACGACCCCATCGGTCAATACCACCCTTCAGATCACGGGGAATTATTTTACCGGGGCTGACAAACGCCCGGGATCACTTACAAAAAGTGAATTCGGGCAGGACCCTTTCCAGGCCGACCCTCGTGCGGTGAATCGCGATGAAAAGAGGGTTGCCACCAGGGAAAACCTGGATATAAACTATAGTGCGGCGTTTGGTAAATCATTGAATCAAAAGATCGAAATTTCAGGCAACGGGGTGATCGAATATTTTGAGCGTTCAACAAGGGAGTACAAAATTACCACCCGGTATATCATGGGAGTTGCTGCAAGGTACATTTATACCGGATGGTTCTGGCACAGGAAAAGTGAATTTACAGTGGGGGGAGGGCTTCTCCACCAGCCTGAAAGAAAAGAGGAGTATGAAAATTTCAGCGGGCAAAAAAGCGACTGGCTGGAGCAGATAGAGACCGAAAAGACCAGCACTGCATCATGCTATCTCTCGGAGAATTTCGAAGTGGTTCAAAGAAAATTGTTTGCCCTGGTCACAGGGAGATACAATCATGTGATTTACAGTGTGGCTGAACAGATGTCGCCATCTCTTTCAGATACAAAACGATATGATGCTCTTACTCCCGAGCTGGCGTTGAATTACATCGTCATCCCGGCGCTCACCCTGTTCGCATCCTATGAGGTTAACTTCAGAAATCCGACCGATAAGGAGCTGGAGAGCCCCAATCCGGCATCCTTGTATAACAGGGAACTCATGCCTCAAACCTCGGCAATCGTAAAAGCCGGGTTTAAGACCAGCTTCGCGAAAAAAGGCACTGCTTTGTTTTTTAAATCGCTTTATTGCAAGGCATATTTTTTCAGTACAAAAATTGACGAGGAAATTGTTCCCTATGAAATTTTCGGGGACGAATATTTCCGGAATGCAACCAGGACCACCCGGTATGGAGTTGTGCTGGAAAGCCGGATGGAACTTTATAAAGAGCTCTTTTTCTCAGTTGATTACGCCTATGCTCATTATATTTACAATGCCTACACCGCCAATTCATGGGAAACCGACTCCACCGGGAATATTGTGAACATCTACCGGGATTTCGCCGGGAAAAGCGAACCGAATATTCCCCGGAATAAACTGGGACTGTCGTTGTACTATAAACACCCGGTCGGAAAAAAAACGGGTATCTTTGTAAAGGCAAGTTACCAGTATCTCAGCGATCTTTGGGTTGATGATGGAAATACCGGTCAAACCGGGTCATACAGCCTGGTGAATGCTGTGCTGGGGTTTGATATAAAACTGAAACATTTTATCATTTCGGCTTCAGGCGGGGTCAACAACCTGTTTGACCAGGTATATGCCGGCTATGCAAACATCAACTCGGCAGATAAACGGTTTTATAATGCGGGTGCCCCAAGGAATTTTCCTGGTTCGGTCAATATCGGATATGTGTTTTAACAGGATCAATAAAAAACAGTTCATGTCAGTCAGAAAAGGATATTTATTGTTAATCATTCTATTTACGCTCAACGAGTTGCCGGCGCAGGTTCCTGTCGCGGAAAGCATCCCGTTGAAGATCGGGAAAAACTACAGGATTTATCCTGGCAATGTGTCTCAAACTGAGGTGTTTCTCGTTAAAAGCCCCCTGGATCAGAACATCCTTTTCGCCGCATGCAATACGATTAATTTCCTGCCCTTCTTTATCAGCGAGGGAATCTTTTCGACCACCAACGGGGGGGCTACCTGGCAGGGAAATGACACCTGCACGGGTGAATGGATTGATTTTCATGGCGGGGATCCGGGGATTGTTATTGACAAAAATGGCACATTCATCCTTACCAGGATGGGCAGGCTACCGTTTGTCGGGTTGTATTCCCACTATTCATACGATCATGGTAAAACCTGGTCATCGCAAAAGGTAATCTCTTCCGACGACCTGGAGCGGGCATCGTTGACAACGGATGCTTTAGCTGCAAGTTCATTCTCCGGGAGAACCTATGCCGCGTGGGTAAAATTCGCACTTCCGTATCCACTGATGTTTTCTTACAGCGACAATGGCGCCCAGTCGTGGACGGCACCAAAACAGGTAAATAATCCCTCAAACAGGTGTGCGGGGGGTGACCTGGCCCTTGGACCGAACGGGGAAGTTTATCTTTGCTGGGCAGGGGTGACCGACAGTTCCCCCTTCAAGGAGATCATGGTTGGATTTGCCTCGTCGGCAAACGGGGGCGGCGACTGGCATATAACCGAAAACGCCTTCAGCGTGAACGGGATAACCGGCATCCTGGCCGGAAAAAATAATATCAGGGTCAACGGGTTACCAAGCGTTGCTGTTGATACTACCAACGGACCCCGCCGGGGATGGATCTACATTGTGACCGGGCAGAAGAACCTGGCACCCGCCGGGAGCGATCCCGACATTATACTTTACCGTTCCACGGATGGCGGATTGACCTGGTCAGGGGGGATCAGGGTCAACCAGGATGCCATGAACAATGGGAAAACACAGTATTTTCCCAATATCCATATCGATAAGTTTGGGGCTGTAGACATTATTTTTTACGATGACCGGACGACTACCAATGATTCAACGGGCGTTTTCCTGGCCCGGTCGCCCGATGGCGGCACAACCTGGAAGGAGTATGAAATCAGCGACCACCATTTCGCGCCGGCTCCCATCGGGGGGTTGGGGCAGGGCTACCAGGGCGATGTCATCGATCTCACTTCCACGGATTCAAAAATATGGACGGTTTGGATGGATAATTCAAGCGGCATATACCAGATATGGACCGTTCCGATTGATTTTTCAAGCCTCGAAGGGGTTGATGAGAAGGGGGGCCTCCCCGTTTCGGGCGGATTGACCGGCAATTATCCCAACCCGTTTCATGAACAGACCAGGATCACCTACAGGGTTGCATCCCAGGGGTTTGTTTCGTTAAAAGTGTTTGATCTCTTCGGGGTTCAAATCGCTGAACCCGTGAAAGAGATCAAATCACCGGGAAATTATGAAGTCGTTTTTCCACCTGATGATCAGGCAGTCGGCGCGCAACTGACCGGCGGTATCTATTTTTACCGTTTGATGACCGGCGACCGGGTGGAAACGGGAAAGATGATCTGCCGGCATTAGCAGGGGCCGCGAAGGCTTTGTTGATTTTCCGGAAAACAAATTCGTCAAAATCCAGCATTTATCCGTATCTTGTAGGAATACCATTATTTTTTATGGGGTTTTATAAACATTCTTATAATGAAAAAAGACACATTGGAATACAGGATGATGCAGGAACATAACCGGTTAAAAATCCCCGATTCAAAACTACTCACCGGATCACTGGCAGGAAAATACCCGGTGATCCTTGATGGTGGCAGAACAACTATATATATATCGGATAAAAGCAAGGAGGCGGAGACAAGAACAAATTATGAACTGCGCATGAACAACAGGCTCCTGGTCTATTCGAAGAAAAGCTGAGTTGATATAAAAAAAAGAGCCCGGGTTGCCGGGCTCTTTTTTGATCTGATCCATTGCAAAAAAACTATTTTTTTGGAGCTTTTTTGGCAGGAGCTTGTTTAACAGCCTTAGCTGGTTTAGCTGGTTTAATCAGGTGTTTCTTAATTGAATCCTGATGAGCAAGTGAATCAGCTACAACTTTCTGAGCTGCCTGAACCTTTGCAATTGAATCGGCTACACGCTGTTGCTGAGCCTGGATCATTGCCATGGAATCAGCTACCCTGGTGGAGTCGGCAATTCTTTTTGCTTCTTTTTCTTTTGCGCTGGGTCCACATGAGGTCATGAAAGCTACAGCGGCGATCACTAAAATTGTTGCAAGTTTTTTCATTGTCTATTGATTTTTTAAAATTCGAGTGCAAAGGTAATAACATAAAACAATTAAAATCAACTTTTAACGAATTATTTCTTCAAAATTTGAAAATAATTTAGTTACAACCTCTTCAAAGATATGCTGCCTGCCATTCTTCCTTTTTACATTTATGGTAACCCGGTTGTTAAATAAAAGTTAATACTGCAACAGGAGAAAAATATTTTGTGGCTGTCGCAGTTTGATCAACTGCATGGAAATTCAAATAGCTGAAAAAACATACGATAAACAATCTAGCTGCTATGAAAAACATTCGCCCGGTTACGACAAATGATGCATTTGACAACAGGAGGGAGATGTCAAACCATCAGAATAAGGTTTCAAAGTTAAAACTCTCCACAGGTTCAGTGGTTGACAAGTACCCTGTTGTCCTCGACGGTGGCAGAACCATTATATACATCACCGACAAAAGCAGGGAAACAGAGATCAGGGCGCAATATGCCCTGCGAAAGTGAGAGCATCAGGCTGATTGCGCCTGCCTGACGGGTCAGAATTGCTGCGATGATGAATGTCACCGGGTAAAAAGCAATGAAATCATGGCGATATTCAAAATTAACCTGCAACACTCAATTATTATCCGTATCTTGCTGAAATAGATGAATTTTAAACAAGTCAGCAATGAAAAAAGATACGTTGGAGTACAGAATGATGCAGGAGCGGCAACGGTTAAAAGTACCCGATTCAAAGCTATTATCGGGTTCCACCAAGGATAAATATCCCGTAGTCCTTGATGGTGGCAGAACAATTATATTTATTGATGATAAGAGCAAGGAGGCTGAAACAAGAAAAAGGTATGATGCTCGATTGGGCAACGGACTTGTGACCTCTTTAAATAAACCCAAAACATAAGTGCATTGGAAGGCTTGAGACGGGAGTATTTCCTTCCATTGGCCGGAACCAACCCGGGTGTAACGCGGTTGCAACCCGGGAGCACTTGCCTTCACAATGCCGTGAATAAGGGGGGGAAAAGCCGGGAAAAAGCCGGAGACCAGGTTTACCTATTAATCGCTCCATAAAAGATTGTTAACCAAAAACGGCCGCATGTGATTATTTGACCGGTTTTGTCCAGGCTGGTATTCTTACAATTAAAACACAGTTTCTGCCGGTGACCCAACCCCGGTAGCCCGTGGCAATACACCTTCAGTACATTCTTTTCTTCACGCCGGCTTTCGATAGCCGGTAAACGACCTGGCCTGCGGTATGTGTTTTCCCGTTTCAGCGCTCCGCGTGATATATTTGGAGCGGATATCGCGTTCGGAGAGGGATTTTTTATCCATTACCAGGATCGTGCGGTAAAAGGGGCAAAGCTATCGAAATTTAGCCAATCATACAGTCTTGAAGTCATTTTGTTGTAAGTTTGGGAGAAGCGATCACACTGACCAGTCTTCACCGGCGCAACCTGACCAGCATACCCGAAAATATGATTCATAAGGACAAGGAAGTTGTCTTAAGGCGCTGTCGTTGTTATATTTATAACATAAATTAATATTACTAAATACTTGACATCACCATTCGGATAGCATATATTTGCCGCATTAAGGTATATGCGTACCTTAATGTATAAACATTTCATGAAATTATTTTAACAAAACATCGTCAGCGTTCAATATTGGTAATCAGTTGGTTGAAAAATTGTCATGGAGAAAGGAATGCCAATTCCCTTTTGAACGAGGCTTAAGAAAACAGGAGGAATAAGATGAATAGAGAAATTACCAATTCAGGAAAATCATACAGTTGCAGGTTAAATTCACAGGTATGGAGGACCAACCGTTTGTCATTAATGGCCGTCTTATTCATGTTCATTTTTTTAACTATAAAATCGGAAGCCCAGGTCTGTTGCCCCGATTTCAGGTTGCAGGATGCTGTTGAAATTTGCCCCACCGCCCAGGCCTGCACTGCAGGTCAGGGCAATCAGGCGAATCCACTGGTCGCCTGCAAATTGAGCGTTCATACTTATACCGTGTTTCCCAACCTTTTGGGGTACACGTATACCTGGACAATAACAGGAGGTACCCCGGTAAGTTCTGCAGGTAATCCTCTTGCGATCTCCTGGGGGGCTGGTGCAACCGGGTATATTACGGTTGTGATCAATGGCGGAACAGGTTGCCATGATTCAATCACACAGTCAATCTGTATCGTTGACGGGCCCAGGGCGAATTTTAGCGCAGTTCCAAACCCTGTGTGTGCGGGTGCCCATGTACATTTTACGAATACCTCCGCCGGTGGCAGTGATTATTTATGGGATTTTGGCGATGGAACAACCTCTGACCAGGCAAACCCGCCTGATCATATTTTCCCCGGACCAGGATTTTATACGGTTATTCTTACGGCAACCGATAAAGGGCCTCATCTTGCGCAACTGCCCATCCCCTGCGGTTGTTCGGATACAGCTTCTGTAATTGTTCATGTTCTGGCCGGGGTGGGACCAAAAATTGAAACAACCTGCTGTTTTGGCACGAGATGCCCCGGAGATACCTCCTCTTTTTGCACCGCCCAGGTTTGCAGTACCTATAACTGGAGTGTGGCAGGGGGGGTAATTTTTGCCGGAGCCGGTACCTCCTGTATTAAAGTTAAGTGGAATGCGGTATATACGGTTCCAACCACAGTCTCCCTGGCTGTGCCGGGTTGTCCCGGTATTACATGCGCAGGTACAACAACGATCCAGGTGCCTGTCCTGTATCCGAATCTCCCGGTCACCGGCCCAACGCCATTGTGTGTCGGGGCTGGCGGCAGCTATTTTCTTCCTTCCATGCCGGGCACCTATTATACATGGACTACAACAGCGCCGGTCGGAACATACACATTTAATGAAGCTGACCGGAATGTTGCAAGTGTAAATATAACCTTCAACGGTGCCGGAACGTTCCAGATCGTTTGCAATTATAACAATCCATTGGCCGGTTGCAGCGGAACCAGCTCTTTTACAGTAACCATCCTGCCTGTATTCTCAATCTCAGGGCCTGAAAAGGTATGTCCCGGTTCAACAGAGAATTATATTGGCAGCGGATCTGCATCATGGTCGGTTACCGGGCCTGGTGTGCCAACCATTGCCCCGGTATCCGGCAATCCGACTGCCATTACATGGAACACACCGGGTTTATACACGATTACGGCCACACCACCTCCAGGTTCTTTTTGTAATGTGAATGCCATAAAGGCCGTCAGGGTGGTTGCCATCCCGGTTTTGGGCCCGATTACAGGCCCGACAATGGTTTGCCCGGGTTCAAAACAAGCCTACACCATTACCTCCAATACAGCCGGCGTCCCGTTTTCCTGGTCTGTATCAGCAGGTGGAACGGTTCAGACGCAGTTTGCCGCTGACCAGAGCCAGGCCATCATCATGTTGACTGGTACCGGGCCCTGGACCATCACTGTGGTTCAGCGGATCGAGATCAGTCCTGCCGTTTTCTGCTCCTCATTGCCGCAGACCCTGGTTGTGAATGCTTACGGGCCTTCTGTTGTTACAGGTTCGTCGCCTGTATGTATTGATGATGAAACCGGCTTTTCTGCCACGGGTGCCGGCCGGATAACCTGGACCATTACCCCGCCTACCAGTGGTACAATCACTGCAGGACAGGGTTCGGGCGCTGTGAGTATCCGCTGGCACGGACCTGGTTCCATTGCCACAGTGACTGCAACAAGTTGTGGCGGATCAGGTTCAATCTCTGTTACGATTTTAAATTCACCTGCAAAACCCGTCATATCCGCCAGTAACGGATTATTTACCTATTGCCTGCCCAATCTGCCACCGGCAGGTTACAAGCTGGGTGTCCCCGCCGGGTATCCGACTTACCAGTGGTATGGTCCGGGCGGCATCATCAGCGGAGCTACCAGCCGCTTTTATACCCCCCCTCCATTTCCGGCGGTTGACGGGTCGTATGTTTATACAGTGGTCGTATCAAACGGGCAATGTTCTGTATCTTCCAATTGCCAGGTCCTCATCGGAAACTGCGGAGGAGGAGGTACCCCACCAAATCCGGTTAATTGTGCCATCGATTTTACCATTAACCCGAATCCTGTGTGTGCAGGAGAAGATGCGACTTTTACTGCAATACAAGTGCTGCCTAACATAACTGACCCGGGGTTCTATTACCAATGGTCGTTTGGTGATGGTTCCACTTCATTCAGGTCACCAACGAAACATTCATTCGGGCTTGCAGGAATTTACAATGTTACATTGACGGCCACACTTGGAACCTGTGTTGCAACCAAAGTGATCCCGGTTATTGTTGAACCCACGCCAAATTGCCCGATCACAGTTAATGATACGATGTTCTGCCCCGGAAGTTTTTCGGCATTTACCGGTTGTCCCGGAATGGCTTCTTACCAATGGTATAAAGACGGAACCCCGGTCAGCGGGGCAAACAGCAGTGTTTATAATGCAAATCATTATGGTAATTACTGGTCGGTAGTTACAAATCTTTTTGGATGTACAAACAAATCGAATGAGATCTTCATCTACGAAAAAGCATCACCGGCGGCAATAATTACAGGTGAAGGCAATATTTGTGCAACTGCGTGCGGCCTTGCGACATTCCAGCTTTCGTCGTTCTTTGACAGTAGATATTCGTACAACTGGTCAAGTGTCCCGGCCGGGGCGCTCTTTTCACCGAACAACAGCCACCTGGGTTATATCACAAATGCCAGCCTTACCCTGCCATGCAGCCTGCCATATACCGCCATGTTCATTGTTAAGGTTACCGACACTGTCAGCGGCTGTGAGAACTTTGATACACTTTGTGTGACATTTAACGAATCACCATCGTTGAGTGTGCCACTCTATAGCGGATGCGAAGGGCCGGCAGCAACATTAATTCCAATGCCAAATAATCCGGCGAAATATCATTATCAATGGAGCAACGGAAAGACTACCCCGGTCATTACAGTATCTGCGGCCGGAAATTACGGTTTAATCATCACCGATAAAATATCAGGATGCACGGCATCCATGCCTGCTGCAACGATTTTTCCACTGCCGGACCTAAGCCTGTTCCCTCGGGGGTGTGACACGATATGCGACACAGCTACGTTTCATTTTTATATTCCATTGCCGCTTAATGCATCACCCCCCTTTGACACCTATGCCAGTGCTTATCCTTTCATTAAATGGATTGACAACGGAAACTATTCCACACCGGTAGGATTGGGACAAACCCTGTCCTTTATACCAGGCAGTCCCGGGAATCATCAGATTTCGGTTGTTGTGGAAACTGCCCATGCCTGCCGGGACACCGCCGGTGTTTATTGTTTGAATGTAAAGCACTGTGAACCAGTTCCCGGAATGGATTTCGGCGATGCACCTGACAACCCGGAAACCCTGATGGACTACCCCACATTACTTGCCAGCAATGGTGCACGGCACATCATCGTACCTGGTGTTTACCTGGGTTCGAAAGTGGATCCGGAACCCGACGGACAGCCCGGTGTTGGCGCAAACTGCGACGACAACGATTGTGTCTATCCTTCCCTTGGTGATGATGAAGATGGTGTTACTATGCCGGCAACGGTGATGATCGGGGCGACAGTTCACATCGTTGTCCAGGCCTCGGTTGCCGGGTATCTTGACGCGTGGATCGATTACAATGTTGACGGAGATTGGGCTGATGCCGGGGAACATGTCTTTAACACGCTCCCTTTGACCGCCGGTCCCAACCCGCTTACTTTCGTGGTACCAACCGGATCGGCCGTTGGCCAATCCTATGCCCGCTTCAGGTTCCGGCTGGCCAGTACCGCACTTTCCTATGATGGTCTTGCAACCAGTGGCGAAGTAGAAGATTATCCTGTATATATTGATAGTTGCACAGGTTGCCATGGGCTTGACTTTGGTGATGCCCCTGATAATACACCGATCGGTTATCACTATCCCACCTTGCTTTCCAGCAACGGAGCACGTCATATAATCGATCCCGGTATTCACCTGGGAGCACTGATCGATGCCGAACCAGATGGTCAGCCAAACGCTACGGCAACGGGTGATGACACGGCAGGCCTTGCCGATGAGGATGGTGTACAGTTTGTCGGAACCATGTTTGTCGGACAACTTGCCCATGTTAAGGTAACTGCTTCAGTACCCGGGTTTCTCAATGCCTGGATGGATTTCAGTAAAGATGGAGACTGGGCGGATGCCGGAGAACAGATCTTTACCAACCAGCCATTGGCTGCCGGGATAAACAACCTTTCCTTTATGATTCCGATGACTGCACAATATGGGTTTACCCGGGCAAGATTCAGGTATAATACCGTTGGAGGTTTGAACTATTTCGGTCTTGCACTTGATGGTGAAGTTGAAGACTACCGGGCTCTTGAGTGTCCTTACTGGGTTACTACCTATACCCCGATCGATCAAAGTATCACTCTTCCGGGCAACCTGGGAAATATTACTCCCGGCGATATAATCGGGGTATTCTATCATGACGACAACGGAGTACTGGCATGTGGCGGAATGACGGAGTACACCGGTACCGGTAACCAGATTTTGATTGCACACGGGGACAACCCGGCGACTCCCGTCAAAGACGGTTTTGCCGTCAATGAGGTCTTTGACTGGAGGTTATGTTCTGAGGTCGCCGGTTATGTAGACCCGCTTTATGTCACCTATGATCTTACATATCCCAATTATAACGGGGTATTTACGCCAAATGGCGTTTCAGCCCTGACCAGTATTACCGGGTTACTCGTCACCGCAACAGCTGCGCCCGGTGCGATCTGCAGCGGGGAGGAGGTTCAGCTTCATGCAGAAGCCGGCGGTACAAATGGAGTAGTTTATTCCTGGTCTTCCATACCGCAGGGCTTTACCTCTGTCTTGCAGAACCCTGTTGATCATCCGGCGGTTAATACCACCTATTATGTTGATGCATTCGACGGGGTGTTCCATGCACATACCAGTGTTCCGGTCACTGTTACACAGGTTAACCCGATAGCGGTAATACTTCCACTTCAGAATATCACCATACCTTCCGGTCAAAGTAATTGTTATAATGCGATCCAGTCAATTTCAGCAGCGGGCGATGGTACATCGTTCATTGTTCAGAGTGGCGGAAGCGTAAATATGATAGCCGGTCAGAAAATCAACCTCCTCGCAGGAACCAGGGGAAACAACGGTTCATACCTGCACGCTGTTATCAGTACCGCATATTGCTGCAATGTCATACCCCAGGCACCGGCCATCCTGAACGGGGTTACGGGAATCCAAGCCGATGGCAACAAACCATTCTTCAAAGTGTATCCCAACCCAACCACCGGAACTTTCACCCTGGAACTGAATGGTGTTTCAGAATCGTCAAAGGTTTCAGTGGAGATTTACGGGATTCTCGGTGAGAAAATCATGAAAACTGAAATGGGCGGTTCAACACAACATGTGTTTGACCTTTCCGAGAGGCAACAGGGTATCTACCTGATCCGTGTAATAAACGGAGAAGAGATGGGCAGGACAAAGATCATCAGGCAATAAGTACAATGGTTATTTACGATTGCTGCCGATAATTTTAAGGGCGGGACAATAATTAAAAATGGTCGAGGCTGTTTCAGATTGCTGAAACAGCCTCGACTGATATCTGCAAACGTAAACAGTAACCATCCGGTTGCCACGGCCGGAGCAGATTTTGAATCCCCGCGGGCGCATTCCCCGCGGTTTTACCCATTACCAGAAGCTGTCTTTTTACGGTGTTTTCTTGCGTTTAGCCCATTAGTTATTAACTGGTCCAAACCCAGAATGTCCTTTGCCTCTTTGATGCAATGTTCTATAAAAAATCTCTCATCTTGTATATAGGGCTTGGTGAAGAAGTAGCTATGAAAACACAAAAAATGATTCGACTAACTCATCAACCAATGCGCCCCAGAGGCGTTACCTTGGCAGCCTGAGAAAACATTACCACCTGTGAGCCCCAACGGGGCGAAATGAAAACATTTTTAATGTAGCGAATGACAGATGTCGCAGCTCCGCTGCTTTAAATCAATCCTTCCATTTATCCCTACAAAGATCAGGCAACTATGTTGCCAAACACATATATTTTAATATTCAGATGGTTGCTTCTTTTTCACCAGCCCCTATCTATGCTAACGCTTCGGGAGTGTATTGCTCAAGGTTGGCATTGGTGAAGGAATACTTTATAAGGAGCCTGCTTTTCGATGACTTAATGATACAATAATTTTTTGAAACAGCAGTGTTATCAAGCCTTTTATTTAGTCTGTCAAAGCAGAATTAAGAGTTGTTATAGTGCGTTATTTTTCCCATTCTTTCCATTCGCAAACATTTCTAAACCCTGTCCATGCATTTTGTGTTTTCAAGTGGAATGTATCGCTGCTAATAATTCTTTCCATGCTATCTACCCAGCCACCACCTGCACAAATTTCATTTTCTGATGTCCATTCGCTTACATTTCCTGTCAGGTTACTGATTGGTGATGCTTTTTCATAAGCATAAACCGGTGCTGTTGGAAAGTTTAAAAGAGTATCGTGATTGCACGGAACGATGTTTATTTGACAATCTGCCCAACTTGTCTTACAATAATCGCATTTTCGGTTTTTATGTTTTTTGTAATAGGCATTGTCTATTGAATCTGCATAGGTTTTAATGTAACGCCATTCTTTTAAGGAGGGCAACCTGTAATTTGGATAAAATCTAAAATTGGAGTCAGGTTCATAAAACAGATAGTTTCCACTCAGATATTTTTCGATAGTAAAATAATTATTCCTATTCTGGTAAGGGTGCATTTGAATTTTATTGTGTTTTATCAAAATCATTTCAAATACTCTGTCAGAACGCCACTTTGAATATTCCAAAGCTTGTTTCCGGGTCACACCAACGACAGGATAATCTCTGTAGGCCGGATGTCTGAAATAATATTGAGAGAATGGGATTGCGGTAACAATTTTAGTTTTCTTATGGGCACCTCTAAAAACTACTTTTTTTGATGCCAGGTTCGACACAAATATATAATATGGTTTTCTAAAAACCTAATTTTACCCCCCCTATTTTATAT
>Ga0118677_10005614_pt1 | contig 21842 bp, 17 predicted proteins | sample AliMusrvi5mmetaG_FD_86154 | JGI IMG/M metagenome (GOLD analysis project Ga0118677, IMG submission 86154)
CCGTCGGTGATGGCGAAGGCGATGGCCCGGATATGGTCGGCAATGACCCGCATGGCAATATCCGATTTCTCGTTTTCGCCATATCTTTTCCCGGCCAGGTATCCAATTTCGGTAATTACCGGTTGAAAGACATCGGTATCGTAATTCGATTGTTTCTTTTGAAGTACCATGCAGAGGCGTTCGAAGCCCATTCCTGTATCGACATGCTTGGCAGGAAGCTCTTCCAACTGTCCGTTGGCTTTGCGGTTGAACTGTATAAATACAAGGTTCCATATCTCTATTACCTGCGGATGGCTTTGGTTGACCATCTCCCTTCCGGGGATTTTTGATCTCTCGTCATCGTTTCGGATATCGACATGGATTTCGGAGCAGGGGCCGCAAGGACCGCTGTCGCCCATTTCCCAAAAGTTATCCTTCTTGTTGCCAAAAAGAATATGGTCTTCGGGGAGGTATTTTCGCCACAAAGCCAGTGCCTCTGAATCAACTGGCACCCCATCCTTTTCGTCGCCTTCGAAAACTGTGGCATACAACCTGTCTACCGGAATATCGAAACGACCTACCAGCAATTCCCATGCCCAATCGATGGCCTCTTTTTTGAAATAGTCACCGAACGACCAGTTGCCAAGCATCTCGAACATGGTGTGGTGGTAGGTGTCGTGGCCGACCTCTTCCAGGTCGTTGTGCTTCCCGGATACGCGGAGACACTTTTGTGTATCTGCGATCCTTGGACTTTTTACTGGTGCATTACCGAGGAAGATATCCTTGAACTGGTTCATTCCGGCGTTGGTGAACATCAAAGTAGGATCATTCTTCACCACCATGGGTGCTGAGGGTACAATCTGGTGTGATTTGGAGGCAAAAAACTCCAAAAAAGCTGCGCGTATCTGTTTCGAATCCATGATAGAATAATGTTAAAAACCTTTAAATGGCATCTGCCATTGGTCTAAAAAACTGTGAATGCCTTTAAATAAACTAATTTTGCCCTTTGATGGAACGTCAGAACGGGCCAAAATCGTTGCAAAATTAGATTATTTCATTAATTTTGGCCTACCTCTGTTCAAAATAAATCATTTGAAATGGGCATTAACAATTACAGATTCAATCCTGATACCCTAAGTTTTGACAAGATCGAGCGTAACGTACGCACCCTGATCAAAAAGACGTTGGGTTATTTGTCGACAGGGATTGTCTCGGGTATCATCTTCTTCTTTATTTTTCTGCAGTTTTTTGAGACGCCGGTCACCAAACGGTTAAAAAGAGAGAACGGTCAGCTGTTGTCGCAGTACAACCTGATGAACAAGGATATTGAGAAGATAACAAAGGCACTCGAAGATATACAAATGCGCGACGATAACATCTACCGGGTCATTTTCGAGGCTGATCCGATTCCCTCTTCCGTCAGGATGGCCGGTTTTGGAGGGGCCAACCGGTATACCAAGCTGGAGAGCATGGACAATTCGGAGTTGATTGTATCGGTTGCCAAAAAGCTGGACATCCTCTCCAAGCAAGTTTATGTTCAGTCAAAATCGTACGATGATGTAGTCAAGATGGCGCTTGGCAAGGAGAAGATGCTGGCCTGCATTCCCTCTATCATGCCTGTTTCCAACAAAGACCTGAAAAGAACGGCTTCGGGATGGGGCATGCGCATGCACCCGATTTACCGCATTCCCAGGTTTCACTATGGGATGGATTTTACCGCACCTACCGGGACTGATGTGGTGGCTACCGGCAATGGGATTGTTAAAGAGGTTGACAGGAATGCCGGATATGGTAACATCATTGTATTGGACCATGGTTATGGCTATGAAACGCTCTATGGACACCTCTCCCGCACCAATGTCAAAGTTGGGCAAACCATCAACAGGGGCGATGTGATCGGATTTGTTGGCAGCACAGGAGCCTCTACGGCACCGCATCTTCATTATGAAGTGATGAAAAACGGACAAAAGGTTAATCCGCAGAACTACTACTTCCAGGATCTTAATCCGATGGAATACGAGAAAATGATCTCTATCTCTTCAAATACCGGTCAAAGTTTCGACTAACTTAAAATTACCAACCATGGGATTCAAAGCACCTAAATCTGAAAAGCTCTACTTCTCCATCAGCGAAGTCGCCGAGAAATTTAATCTTGCCCCCTCCGCCCTGCGCTTTTGGGAAAAAGAGTTTGATACGATCAAACCTTTTAAAAACAAAAAAGGAAATCGTTTTTACACCCAGGAGGATATCGACCATCTGGCACTGATCAACCATCTGGTTAAGGAACGCGGACTCACTTTAAAAGGGGCCAAAGCCAAAATCAAAGAGAACAAGGATGAGGTAGAGCACAATTATGAAATAGTGCAGAAACTACAGGATATCAGACAATATCTGATCGAGATCAGGGAGACACTTTAAGAGTTGAAAATTGAAAGTTGAAAGTTGAAAGTGATTCCTATGATCCTGAAGAATATTGTTGACCATCTTGAAAGTATTGCCCCTTTGTCTTACCAGGAATCCTATGACAATGCAGGATTGATCGTTGGAGATAGAAACAGGGAAATATCGTCGGCCCTGATCACTCTGGATGTGACGGAAGAGGTTATTGATGAAGCCATATCCAACGGATGTGAGCTGATTATCAGCCATCATCCGCTCATCTTCAAAGGGATTAAGCGGATCACGGGAGGCAATGAAGTGGAGCGGTGCCTGGTTAAGGCGATAAAGAGTGATATTGCCATCTACGCATCCCATACCAATCTGGACAGCATAACCGGTGGTGTCAACTCAAAAATTTGCGAAAAGCTTGGGCTGAAAAATTGCAGGATTCTTGCGCCGTCTAAAAATGAGTTGCTGAAACTTGTGACCTATATTCCGGATAAACACCTCGAAACGGTTAGATCTGCATTGTTTTCTGCCGGTGCAGGCGAGATTGGAAACTATGACCAATGCAGCTACAGCAGCAATGGAAGTGGTACTTTCAGGGGCAATCAGATAAGCACTCCCTTTGTTGGGGAAAAAGGGATTCTGCATACGGAGCCTGAGATCAAACTCGAAACGATCTTCCCGAGGCATTTGGCCTCCCGGATCCTCCAAGCGCTTACAGCCTCTCACCCTTATGAAGAGGTGGCTTATGATCTGATACCCCTTGAAAACGAATTATCGACCGTTGGTATGGGAATGGTTGGGGAATTGGCTCAGCCTTGTGAGGAGATCAATTTTCTCAGCCAGGTTAAGAAGATTTTTGAATGTGGTTTTATCAGGCATACGGCACTGCTCAACAGGAAAATCAGTAAAGTTGCCCTCTGCGGCGGATCGGGGAGTTTCCTGGTTGCCCATGCTATTGCACAGGGTGCCGACCTGTTTATCTCAGCTGATTTCAAGTACCATGATTTTTTTGGAGCCGAAAAAAAAATCATTCTTGCAGATATTGGGCATTATGAGAGTGAACAATTTACGAAAGAGGTTTTAAAAGAGATAGTTTTAAAAAAATTCCCTACATTTGCACTCCGTTTATCGGATGTAAAAACCAACCCGGTTTCTTACCTTTGAAGCTTAAGTATAATCATAATATTCTGGATATGTCGTTAGAAATTAACAAAACAACCGAAGGCAAAGAGGTTTCAGTTCAGGACAAGCTGAAAATGCTCTATGAATTACAGACTGTTGTTTCAGAAATCGATAAAATAAATACGCTGCGCGGCGAGCTACCTCTGGAGGTTCAGGACCTTGAAGACGAGATTGTCGGATTAAAAACCAGGCTTTCCAACCTTCAGGATGAGATCAAAAACCTCAATACCGCAGTTGCCAATAAAAAAATTGAGATCAAGGATTCCAAGACCAAGATCGACCGTTACAAGGAGCAGCAGGAGAATGTTCGCAACAACCGCGAATTTGATTCTATTTCCAAGGAGATGGAGTTCCAGACGCTTGAAATTGAGTTGGCTGAAAAAAGGATCAAGGAGTATTCGGTTGATGTTAAAACCAAGAGTGAACTGCTTGATGCCTCCAATTTATTGCTGAAAGAGCGTGAGGAAGACCTTGTCCGCAAGAAAAAAGAGCTGGAAGAGATCACTGCCGAAACGGCTGTGGAGGAGGATTTGCTCAAAGCCAAGACGGCCAAGATTGCCACGATGATTGAAGAGCGTTTGCTTACTGCTTTCAACAAGATCCGGAAAAACGCCCGTAATGGATTGTCTGTTGTGACCGTTCAGCGCGATGCCTGCGGTGGTTGCTTCAACAAGATTCCGCCACAGCGCCAGTTGGATATCGCTTCGCGGAAGAAGATCATTGTTTGCGAGTATTGCGGAAGAATTCTGGTTGACAAGGATATCGCCACTCCGCAGGCAGAAGAAAATTAATGTTCTATATCTCTTAAAAAGAGGATATCAACCAGACATCCTCTTTTTTTGTCTCAATGCCCGGTCTGACAGATTATTACGCCAATTGATTTTGCCGGTTTAAGAAGTGTTTCAGTGATGGGCAATAGGCTCACCCAATCCTTCTGGATCCTCCTTTGCATTTCCGCAGCTTTGAATAGTCCCAATAAGTAATAATCCAGCTAAGTGAGGTGCAGCCATCGAGGTTCCGCTCATCATGGAATATCCGCCACCAATGGCTGTTGAATAAATATCTACTCCGGGAGCACAGTAATCAACGATTGTTGTTCCAAAATTGGAAAATGATGCAAATCTGTCCTGTTGATCCATGGCTGCCACTGTATAAATATTGGCTCCATTGATGCGGGCCGGTGAACTACTGACCTTTACAGCTCCATTCCCTGCAGCAATGACAAATCGGATGCCTTTTAAGGATGCTGCCAATACTGCCTCATCAATGGCTGTGCAAGACCCTACTTCAAAACTGATATTGGCCACATCGCCTGCCCTTCCATTGGTAGATACATATTCGATGCCAGCCAGCATAGCTGCAATAGTTCCATTACCATTTTTGTCAAGGACTCTGACTGATACAACCTTTGCACCGGCTGCAACACCCACTACCCCGATCTCATTTCCTTTGATGGCAGCTATGATACCCGCCACATTTGTTCCATGTCCATATTCATCGGTTGGGGAAGGATTATTTTCTACAAAAGAAATTGAGCGGAGCAAATCGACATTCAGATCCGGGTGGGTTAACTCGATACCTGAATCAATAATCCAGGCAGTTTTGTCTGTAGCATTGATACCGCCACCTATCCTGGCTACCCCCCAGGGAATAATTTCGTTGGAGGATGATGGAATTAATGGAGTAGTATTTTTTGAAACTGAAGCAATGGGAGTGCTTTCTACTGCTGGTATTATGCCATTTTCCTTGGAGCAACCAACTAAAATCAGGAGGAGGGCGGTAATTTCTATTTGTAAAATACGATTTTTCATGGCTACTTTTTTACTGCATTGCTACAGTTTCAAAAGTATCATGAGGAACCGCCACGCAAGGTAAGGCTACCAGCGCAAAAAGGATTCAAAACAATGATTTTCAAGTAGTAATATCGGAAATTTCTTGTCATCAAAATCAAGATTCCATGTAGGTAAAACAATTACATCTACACGAAAATAGAGATGCAAGATCTAAGTCCCGATTTTGATTCAAAAAAAAAGCCCCTAAACGGAGCAATTTTATAGTACTTTTTATAGATGATTACCATTCACCTCCGGCACCGCCGCCGCCGAAGCTACCTCCGCCGAAACCACCGAAACCACCGGAGGAACCACCGCCACCTCCCGAGAAATCGTTCCATGAGCCACCGCCACCACGTCCACCCAGCATACTAAGAAGCCAGAGTGATCCCAGCCAGCTTCCTCCACCGCCATCCGCACCTACCGTACGGTACCGGTTGCGGTTGAAGGCCATGATGAGTACGAAAATGATCAACAAAAATCCAAAGCCCGGGAAAATGGAGGGTTTGGAGATTTTCTTATCGTACTGGTCGGCTGTAAATTCACCGGAAGTTAAGGAAATGAGTACCGACGTTGCCCTGTCGAGCCCTGTATAATAATCATTATCCTTGAAACTTGGCATCATTTCGGCTGAAATGATGGTTTTCCTTGCCGTAATATCGGGCACAGCTCCTTCGAGTCCATAACCCACGGCAATAAATACTTTTCCGGTTTGGCCGTCGCCGGTTTTGGGCTTCACCATGATCAGGATGCCATTGTTCTTCCCTTTTTGACCGATACCCCATTTCTCAGCCAGCCTGAAGGTATAATCACCCTTCTCGTATCCATAAATATCCTTGACAATGACGATGGCAATCTGCGTGGAAGTCCGCTGGTTGAAGGCATCCAGTTTGTTTTCCAGGGCCCTGACCTGATCAGCGGAAAGGATTCCTGCAAAATCATTGACCAACCGTGGCGGCTCCGGACGTGCCGGAAACTCATCGGCGGCATTTACTGCGAATCCAATGAGCAGGAATGCAATAAACAGAAACAGTTGAGGGCCTAATAGCCTGTTCAGTAAATTTTTCATGTTTTATTTTCCGTATGATATTTCGTCCGGAAGCTCATTCACATCGTCTTCCTGGTAAGGGAAAAACTCTTTCAGCTTCGCTCCTACTTTACCGATTCCCAAGACAAATCCATTGACAAGATCACCGCTTTTGAATTTTCCCGTCATCAAATCTTTGACGTCATCCCAAAATCCAACCGGCACCACAGCATTGATTCCGCTATCGCCTATAATGGCAAATTTGCGGTCGTCGGTAGATAGATAGATCAATACCCCATTCCTCAATGCTGTTTCCTGCATTTTCAAGTCTTTGAAAAGCCAGGCCGCCCTGTCGAGGACGTTTCCTTTGCATTTGGATTCGATATGGACCCGAATCTCCCCTCCTGTTTGGTGTTCGGCCGATTGAATGGCCTGAACGACCAATTGTTCCTCCTCTGTGGAGAGAAATTTTGCTTTACTCATCCTATTGTGCAGAATTGATGAAGATTACAAATTAAAGATGAAAAATTACAAATTGATGACCTACGGCAAATTCCTATTTAATTGTTATCCTTTGTAAATCCGTTGTCAGCAGTAGATCGTTCTGGTCAGAACTGAACTTTTGGAGCTACGGATGCGCCCTTTTCTGCTTCAAAGTAAGCTTTCTTCTCGAAATTGCGCATAGATGCAATGATATTCTGCGGAAACAGGCGAATATAGGTATTGAATGCTTGCGCCGTTTGGTTGAATTTCTGCCTTTCGACGGTTATCCTGTTTTCTGTACCCTCGAGCTGTGCCTGAAGATTCAGGAAGTTTTCATTGGCCTTCAGATCAGGATATTTCTCAACCACAACCATCAATCTGGAAAGTGCAGAAGATAATCCACCCTGTGCCTGCTGAAACTGTTGAATTGAGGCAGCACTCAATTTAGAAGGGTCGACCGTGACGGCTGTTGCCTTGGCCCTTGCCTCAACCACGGCAGTGAGTGTTTCGCTTTCATGGGCTGCATAACCCTTAACCGTTGCAACCAAATTTGGAATCAGATCCGCGCGCCGCTGGTAAACATTTTCGACCTGGGACCACGATGAAGAGACGCCCTCTTCCATGGCAACCATGTTGTTTCCTGTCCTGACAGCCCAGCTAATTCCGAAAAAAAGAGCCAGTACAATGACTCCTATGACAATCCATCCTGTTTTACTCATAACTATATTTTTTTTTGATTAGTCTGATATTTCCCCGTTAAATTACACAAAAGATCTTCCAATCTTCCGGAATATCTATTTTACGAACACCTTAACCTATTGTTAACAATCAGTTCATATTTTCTATCAGTACCACTGCCTGAACAGAGACACCCTCTTCCCTGCCTTCAAATCCCAAATGCTCGGTAGTAGTTGCCTTGATATTGATCGACCCAGCATCGCATTCAAGGATTCCTGCGATCACCTTTTCCATGGAAGGAATCCAGTCTTTCAGTTTTGGCCGTTGTGCTGAAATCGTAACATCCAAATTACCAAGTCGGTATCCCTTCTCCTTGACAAGACCAAAAACGGCGGCCAGCAATATTTTGCTGTCTATGTTTCTGTAGGCCGGATCCGTATCCGGAAAGTGATAACCGATATCTCTAAGTCCGGCGGCACCCAGCAAGGCATCACAGATAGCATGGAGCACCACATCCCCGTCAGAATGGGCAACCGTACCCTTTTCATGCGGAATAAGAATACCACCGAGCCAAAGTTCCTCGCCAGCTGCAAGTTGGTGCACGTCGTAACCGAGTCCGATTCGAATGTTCATAAGAAGTGCCTAAAGTGTCTTAAGTATTTAAAGTGACTAAAGTTAGTAAAGTTATATTTTCACTTTGAAGATTCAAGTTTTTTTGTTCGTAAATACAATTTGGTTAAAGAGAGGTTCTGCCTATCACCCGCAAGTACTTTAGGCACTTTAGGCACTTTAGGCACTTTAGGCACTTTAGGCACTTTCACCTACTCCAGATCAGTCGGCCGCCATGGCTTGCTTTCCTGCCATCCTGGCCTGTGAGGGTAATCCTGTAAAGGTACAATCCTTTGGCTGGCAGGGGATTTGAGAGCCATGGATTCCAGTACAAATCGGTGATACTGTACCCGACGGAAGATAGCACCTGGCTGTCGGTATAGACCAATCTTCCGGTTAAATCCAGAATTTCAAGATTTACAGTGAACAGTTCATCGTAGCGGTTTTGTGAGATGACAAATCTGGTCTGGTCGGAAAATGGATTTGGATAATTATATACATTATCGAACTTCAACTCTGTATCTACATTAAAATGAACAATGGCAGTAGAAGAGTTATTGGCTGTATCCCATACCTTCAAGGTCAAAGTATGTAGCCCGACAGTCATTGCCGAAAGCGGATAAAGGATGGAACCGGATTTCCAGGTATCCGGATCGGCCTGGTAATAGTCGTTCAGAACTATCTGTCTGGCGGAAATGCCATCCAATTCAAGGGTGATATCATGGCCGATGGCAGTACCCGTGGTATTGATTCCGCTTTCATCATTCAAGGATACCAGCAGCAGGGGGTTTTCTGAAACGGTTCCACCATCCCGGAAAGATTTATTTTCGAGAAAAAGATGGATGGTTGGACCTTGGGTATCGGTCAATGGAAGCGTTTCGGATCCATTAAAGTGAATCCCTGCAAAGGAACCATTGCCGTCGGTAGTGGAATTGCTGAAATAATACCGGATCAAACCTGCATCCGGATTGAAATTAACATCTTTCGGCACCATAAAACTGTAACTAAAGGCCCCATTTTTAATGTCTGCCGTTCCGTTGAACAAAATATTTTCCTGAACCTTATAGGAAAACGGTGGAAGACCTCCATTCCCTAAAGTTAATTGACCAGTAGGCTGGTCAAATACGGTAGCTATCATCGAACCCGAATAAAGTTCCATTTTCTTGCCCGTTCTGTCTTGAATCTCACCGGTAATGGTCACCAGACTAAGTGGTGAGAGGATTCCGTTAAATTGATCAATGGACTGTTGGTTGATAGTCGTATTCACGCTAAGGTATTCAGGATAATTCAGCCGTAACGCCGGATCCCCCAGCAGGCAAAATTTAGAGGTATTGATGGTTCCTGCGTTTTCGTTTTTTACCAGGCGGATCAAATCGCCCAAACGCAACCTTGCTCCCTGGTTGTCGGTATCAAAAACATGGTTAAAAAAACTCTTGTTGACCTCAAAATTTGAAGAAGAATAAACCACTCTGGTCGCAGACAGCAAGGCTATGGCACCACCACCGGAATGAAAGCAGAGATGCTCGCCTGCCGATCTTTTGACTGTCATGTCCCACCGGCTGAATTCGCAGGTTGCGGTTACAAAGAGTGGCAGGCGGTCCTTGTTGGTCCATCCATCGATGTCGCTAAGGGTCAAAACTCTCTCCTGGGCCAATCCATCTGCACTGGCATGACCAACATAATTGACGATAAGGTCACCCATCTGGACGGATCGGCGAATGGCCTCATTAACATCGGGATAACGTTCATCCGGTGTCAGTACCTGCTGATAGGCATCCAGATAGATCTTAGAAGTGCTGTATTCCGGGTTTTTCTGGTTGACCAGCGAGGCCAGTTTTTCAGAGTCATTCATGTGAATGCCGTTATCTTCGTCGTCTGCGATAAAGGTGATGTTGTTGCGCCAATCCCCCAATGTCTGTGCTTCATGGTAATGAATGATCTTATCCACCGCAATGGTTGCTTCGGCATCGGTTGCTGCCGGAATGCGACCAATTCCGATATTCATGTTTCCGTTTTGGGCTCCTTCGCCGGAATCCAAGAGGCCAAAGAAGTCGTCCGAAACAAAGGAGTTGACAGCATTTAGCGAGTTTTCAGACTGAAAGGTTGGAATCCAGTTGGGGTTGTTTTCACCCGGTTCGTGAACCGGATCACAGGTACCTTTTCCAAATAGTTCAAGATATTTTAGTTCGGATTGACCTGAATTGCTCTTTTGCCGGAACAGATACCGAATAAAATTCCGGAGAGCGGTGATATCAGGATAGCCGCCTGAAAAATCATTGAAAACAGATTCGACCGTAACAACGGCCACTTTCATGCCATCTGTGGTCTGATGGAAACTGGCAAGTCGGTTGGCCTGGTCCAGAAATGCCGCCGGTGTAAGGATAAGGTATTGCGGCACCTCTGTATTGAGTATGTCGGCATTGGTAATGTCTTCCTTCTTTGTTAATCCCGGATACTGGCCTTGTGGGTCAAAAAGTACAAAACTCCGCAGGCTGTCGCTTTGTGAACGGAAAGAGAGCATTCCGTTGACAAACTGATAGACTATTTGCACGGGTTGGCAAGAGTTGGTTACATCCCATAACTGTAACCCCGAAGTTGCACCGCTAATTTGGAATGCTACGACCCTATTTTTTCCCATTGTACGTCCATCCCTGAAAATCAGGGGAGTACCCCGGTATTGGAGCATTCGCCTTAGCTGAAGGTTGGCATATTCCAACCAACTCTGATCCGAATAGGTTCCATTGTATTTTAAAGAGATTGAAATATCAGGACCCGACAGAATGGAGGTCAAGTGCAGGGAGTCGGTAGTGGCAAAATCAGTTTCAGCACCCGCCTGGACCGGACCGAAGTGCAGACTTCCAACAGAGTTGCCATCCACTGTTACATCCATTGTGGTGGCGTTAATACTCCTTCCGGCAGCATACAGGTTTAATAGGACAGGCTCCTTCTCCATCCGGTCTGGAAATTGAAAGCTTTTATTCAACACATTTCCTCCGGAAAACAAGGCGGTAAACCATTTCGTCCCGGATTCCAGCAGGTTGATATTTTCCTCCTTCCAAAGACCGAAGTCGTCGTATGCTGTAACCAAAGTATCCGGGTTACCCGCGGGTTGGTTGAATACCGGAAAGGGAAGATTGCTGCCACTATCTTCCGTCAGGAAAAACCAGGATTTACCCCTGGCCGCCTGATTACTGATCGGACGATAGTTTCCAGAACCCGTATCATAATCCCAGGTGACTGGCCCTTTCACAAAAAAAAGGAGGCAATCATTGCCGCTTTCTTCCCTGAAGGTCATAGCGGGTATCTGAACGGGCTTGTTGTCTGTCGTGATGTTGTTCGACCTTGACATGGCTTCGTTCCGGCTACCAAAGAGTTTAACCGACTCGGGATGCAGGAATCCGATGCTTTTCAGCCATGAGAAATACAATTTGTGGATACCGGTCGACGAAGTTTCAATTTTCACCCATTTCCCGGTGGCAAATAGTGAATTTCCTGCGGGTGGCAATGGCTCGGCACCCGCCCATCGCACGATGAGAAAGAGCAATAAAATCGTATAGAAAAGTCTATTGACCATTTATGCCGGCAGAATTTAAGCGGATTACCATCCTTGAAATTAGAAAGCTAACAGCTACGCGACAAAGTTCACAAAAAATGGAAGAAAACTAAATAATCGAATTTTATATTAACGTATTAATATTCTTTGCTTTAAACAAAACATTTTCACTTAAACCATTCAAAAAAGAAATCAGAATGGTTTTTCGCCCGTGGAGGTTGAACATTTTTAATAAAATCAATGTATATAGTGTGGTTCAATGTTGAAAAATGAATACAGTTTTCATAATTTTGCAATATATTTGTGCCAAGCACTATTTCTTTGCGGTGGTTTGTAATATATCTTATCATTGGAACCAGTTGAACATCGGATTATGATTCTTTCAAGGATTAAATTTTTAAACAACATGAAATTCTATACGGTCATATTGCTATCTCTCAGCCTTCTGGTTGCTTCCTGTAGTCTGATACCGAAAAAGAAAAACAATTCTTCTACAACCGGATGGGAATACAACAATCCCAAGAACGGGGGTTTTGAATACAATTCCAATTATTCACAATCGACTGGCCCTGGGCTTGTTTTTGTACAGGGAGGTACCTTTCCCATGGGTCGTGTGGAACAGGATGTCATATTTGAAAGCAACAATGTCCCTCGCAGGGTGACTGTTTCCTCCTTCTTTATGGATGAAACCGAGGTTCGCAATATTGACTGGCGGGAATATCTTTATTGGCTGCAAAGAGTATATCCCAACAATCCGGAAGTTTACAGGGAGGCTCTTCCCGATACCCTTGTCTGGAGAAATGAGTTGGCCTATAACGAACCTTTCCTTGAAAATTATTTGCGCCATGCGGCCTATTCTGAGTACCCGGTTGTCGGGGTCAGTTGGATTCAGGCCAATAATTACTGTAAGTGGAGAACCGACAGGGTCAATGAAAGAATATTGGTACAGGATCAGATCCTTGCTGAGGATACCAAACAGAGTGGTCAAAACACTTTTACCTCAGACAGTTATCTGAACGGTCTCTACAATGGTACGGACGGTAAACATCCATTGAAGAATCTTGGCAAAGACGGAGCAACTAGGAGAACCGGCATGTCAGACGGAATTGTACTCCCAAGGTATCGCCTTCCTACCGAAGCGGAATGGGAATATGCTGCAGTAGCCCTGCAAGGCAATATAGACGAAGAGGTTGTGACAGATCGCCGCATTTATCCGTGGAATGGAAGCCAGATTCGTTCAACTGCCAAGAAAACCCGTGGGCAGTTCATGGCCAATAGCGTGAGGGGACGTGGTGACTACATGGGGGTGGCCGGTTCGCTGAACGATGGTTTTGAGATCACGGCACCCGTCAAGTCCTTTCAACCCAATGATTTGGGTCTGTATTGCATGGCCGGGAACGTAAATGAGTGGGTACAGGATGTTTACAGGCCTACCTCATTTCAGGAATTCAATGAATTTCAACCACTTCGAGGTAGTGTATACACCAATTTCAAAAAGGATTCGACCGGCAACTTCGTCCGCAACGAGTTTGGCGAGATGGTCAGGGATACCATTGCCAATTTCACGAATTTCAAAGACGGCGATTTCCAATCCAACCTGGATGAGAATCTTTGGAAAAACAAGGACGATTCCATTGTGAGCAGTCTCAGCTCAAATGCCATGTATCCGACCCTCAAAGACAACTATATCCCCCGGATTTCTGATCATACGCGGGTTTACAAGGGAGGTAGCTGGAAAGACAGACCCTACTGGCTTAGTCCGGGTACCAGAAGATATCTCGATGAAAGAAAATCGACCAATGACATTGGGTTCCGGTGTGCCATGACGAAACTCGGAGATGCCGAACCAAAATAAGCTTAAAAACCTCGTCCCCGGATGAGGTTTTTTTTAGACCTATTCATGAATTTAGACTCAATCTATCAGATTTTTCTTAACCATCCCCAGGTAACGACCGACAGTCGGGCGATTGCTGAAGGCTCTCTCTTTTTTGCGCTAAGGGGTGATCATTTCAATGGGAATAGCTTTGCATTGAATGCCTTGCAATTGGGAGCCAGCTATGCGGTAGTCGATGAGGCCGAATTTGCTGTTGACGACAGGATCCTCCTGGTTGATAATGTCCTGCAAACCCTGCAGAATCTGGCAAGTCTGCACCGTCAGACTTTGAAAACTCCGGTATTGGCCATCACGGGAACCAATGGAAAAACTACGACCAAGGAACTTGTCGCTGCCGTACTCACTCAGAAATACCGGATCATTTGTACCAAGGGTAATCTGAATAACCACATTGGTGTGCCACTGACCCTGCTCAGACTGAAACCTGAGACAGAAATAGCGGTGGTTGAGATGGGTGCCAACCATCCCGGTGAGATCGACCAGCTTTGCCGGATTGCAATGCCTGATTACGGATTGATTACGAATGTTGGAAGAGCCCATCTCGAGGGATTTGGCTCCTTCGAAGGAGTCATTCAAACGAAAACCGAGCTATACCGCTATCTTGAACAGCACAATGGAACTGTTTTCATCAACACAGCCAATCCATTTTTGGCCGCACAACCCTTGAAGGACAAAAAAATTGCCTATACAACCGTCAAAGAGACTGAGGGGTTGGAGGGAGTAACTGTTTCTGCCGATCCGTATCTTGTATTTAAAGCGTTGTTCCCCAAAGGCTGGTTGTACATCAAAACCAATCTTGCAGGTTCCTACAACCTCGAGAATGCACTCGCAGCAGCAACGATCGGCCAATATTTCGATGTAGATCCGACAGCGATTGCCGCAGCAATCGAAAATTATCGTCCCGACAACAACCGGTCACAATTGATTGTCACGGAACGGAACCAAGTGCTCATGGATGCCTACAATGCCAATCCTTCCAGTACAAGAGCTGCCCTTGAAAACTTCGCAAAGCTGAATGCTCCGAAAAAAGGTGTGATATTGGGCGATATGCTGGAGTTGGGGCCGGTCTCCCATGAAGAACATCAGAAGATAACAGACTACCTCGCAAATTTGGAACTTGAGACAGTCTACCTCGTTGGCCCGGTTTATGCCGGTTGCCACTTTCCATCCTCCTTCCTTTCCTTTGACAATTCCGGTGAACTGACCGTTTTTCTGAAAGAACAAAGTATTTCAGGCTATTCTTTGTTGATCAAAGGATCCAGGGGAATGAAACTTGAAACCATTCTAACTGAGCTGTAAAATACAAGTCGGGAGATAAATGGTAACAAAAAGAACGTTTTGAAGTATATTGTAAACATCTGGGAGGAACTATAAAAAATATAATGCCGGAAGCACTCAATTTAAAAGAACATCTGAAACACCCTATTTTCGCACTCATCGGATCCATCTCTGATGCTGAGGGACTTGAAACCTATGTCATTGGAGGATTTGTAAGAGACCTCCTGATGTACCGGAAAAGGGAACATTACGATATTGACATCGTCACGGTTGGAAGTGGAATTGGACTCGCTAAAAAGGTTGCCTTTGCCATTCATCCAAAATTAAAAGTGACTGTTTTTAAAAATTTCGGAACAGCCATGTTCCGGGACAAGGATGTTGATTTTGAATTTGTTGGTACCCGAAAAGAGTCCTATAGCTCTGACAGCCGAAAGCCGGTTGTGGAGGGGGGAACCTTGGTTGACGACCAAAACCGGCGGGATTTTACGATGAATACCCTTGCGATCAGCCTGAACAGTAAATCTTATGGGGATCTGATCGATCCGTTTGACGGTCTCGGGGATCTGGAAGCCAGGCTGATCCGCACACCCCTGGATCCGGTTATTACTTTTTCTGACGACCCGCTTCGGATGATGCGTGCTATCAGGTTTGCATCGCAGCTCAATTTCAGGATCGAGGAGGAGACTTTTAAAGCCATTACCCAACAGGCCGAGCGCATCCATATTGTTTCGAAGGAGCGGATCACCGAGGAACTCAACAAGATCATTCTTACCGAAAAACCATCGATTGGATTTAAACTACTCGAAACCTGTGGTTTACTCAAGCTTATCCTGCCTGAAATTCAAAACCTGAAAGGTAGGGAGAGCATCAACGGCATCACCCACAAGGACAATTTCTACCATACCCTGGAGGTCCTGGACAGGATATCCCTCACGACCGAAAATCTATGGCTCCGATGGTCGGCACTCCTGCACGATGTGGCCAAGCCGGTCACCAAGAGGTTCTCACCCGCGCTGGGCTGGACTTTTCATGCCCACAATTTCGTCGGAGAAAAGATGGTACCCAAGATGTTCGACAGGTTAAAACTCCCGCTGAACGAAAAAATGAAATTCGTTCAGAAGATGGTGCTGCTCCACATGCGGCCCATCGTTTTATCGGAGGAGGAGGTCACGGACTCAGCTGTAAGGCGTTTGCTTTTCGATGCAGGCGATGACATCGATGATCTGATGACCTTGTGTGAAGCAGATATTACTTCAAAAAATGAGGAAAAAGTGAGTCGGTTCCTGGCAAATTTCCAGGTGGTCAGGGATAAATTGAAGGAGATCGAAGAGAAAGATGCGGTTCGGAATTTCCAGCCACCGGTGACCGGAGAGTTAATCATGGAAGTTTTCAACCTTCAGCCCTGCAAGGAGATTGGCCTTATCAAAACCGCCATCAAGGAGGCTATCCTCGAAGGAGAGATTCACAACAACTATGACGAGGCTTACGCTTATATGCTGGAGAAGGGGAAAGAGTTGGGGCTGGAGGCAAAGGTTAAAGGTTAAAGTGAGGGACTCTGGGAATTGGGACAGTTAGCAAGAGAGATATGAGATATGAGATATGAGATATGAGATATGAGAGACTGGCTGAACTCAAGATAGGAGCGTACTTTGGCCTTTACTTTGTGAGTACAATCATCAGCGAAGTGGAGGCTTCGTTCCCGGATGTATCGTCACAGGTAATGGCCATGTCATAATTACCCAGAGTAGTTTGGTTTCCGGTTACGGTCAACGGAACGGTTATCTCACTTTGGTTGACGGTGATCGTTTTTTTACCGGCTGCGAGAATCCAAGTCTGGGAAAATGCCCAGTCGGAAGTCTGTAGTCCTTTGGCACTCTTTGTTATTACAACCTTGTACGATTTCAACTCCACATTGTCGCTCAAGTCCATTTGCAGATGAAGGGAGGTTCCCAATACATACGATTTGCCTGCCGTTGGATCGACCAGGCTGATGACAGGCTTGGTCGTATCCGGGGTAACAACCGGAGGATTCGTGGAACTGTTCTTCTTACATGAAATACAGAACAGCAAAAGAATAATCGGAAGAAGCCATTTCATTAAATTCTTCATTTTCCTGTTTCTTTGGACTGGTTAATAAATATTTTACTCCTCCTCTTCCCATACAAGAAATAGATCAGCATGCCGATGGCCATCCAGATGATGAGTCGCATCCAGGTATCCAGTGGCAAGGAAGCCATCTGTACCAGGCAGATGAGCATGCCCAGGATCGGAAACCAAGGAACAAAAGGGGTACGGAACGGTCTTACAGCATCGGGATCCGTTTTCCTAAGAATAATGATACCGGCACAAACGATCACGAAGGCAAGAAGCGTACCAATTGAGACCAGTTCACCCAGCACGGATATTGGGAAAATTCCGGCAATCAGTGCTGCAAAAGAACCGGTTACGATGGTTGTTATGTAGGGAGTCTTGAATTTTTTATGCACTACCGTGAAAGCAGGAGGCAACAGGCCATCTTTGGCCATGGTGTAGAAAATACGTGGCTGAGCCATCAACATCACCAGTACTACAGAGCTCAATCCTGCAAGGGCCCCGATTTTAATAAATGGTCGTAACCAGATGAGAGAATCACCGGCACGGTCGATCGCCAGTGCGATGGGCGCTGAGACATTCAGATCCTTGTAATTTACGATGCCGGTAAGGACGGCTGCCACTGCGACATACAAGACAGTACAAATCACGAGCGACCAGAGAATCCCGATAGGCATATCCCTGGCAGGATTTTTTGTCTCCTGGGCGGCAGTTGAGAGGGCATCAAAACCGATGTAGGCAAAGAAGATGACACCTGCCCCCGTGAAGATGCCAGAGATTCCAAATGCCCCGAATTTACCGGTGTTTGCTGGGATAAACGGGGTCCAGTTTTCAGGATGGATATATGAAATTCCAAATCCAATAAAAAGCAGGATGACAATTAGTTTGATGATGACAATGACATTGTTGAAACGGCTGGATTCGCGGATCCCAACCACCAAAAGGGCGGTGATAAGGATGACAAGGGCTACCGCAGGAAAATTCAGGAGACTACCGGTCCTCTCCCACCCTACACCAGCCACATGATTGAAAGGGGCCGAGCACAACCCCGGAGGAATGATGATGTTGAAATCCTTCAGGAAACTGACAAAGTAACCCGACCAGCCAACGGCCACCGTGGAGGAGGCAAAAAGGTATTCAAGAATCAAATCCCAACCGATGATCCAGGCCAGGAACTCGCCCAACGTAGCATAGGCATAGGTATAGGCACTTCCGGCTATGGGTATCATAGAGGCAAACTCGGCGTAGCACAATCCTGCAAAAACACATCCCAGGGCCGAAAAAATAAAGGAGAGCATGATGGACGGTCCGGCATAGTTGGCAGCCGCTGTACCTGTCAATACAAAAATACCTGTTCCAATAATGGCCCCGATTCCAAGTGTGATCAGATTCTTCGCAGTAAGTGCGCGGTTGAATTTATGTTCATCGGTATGTGCTTCTGCCAAGAGAATGGTTACAGATTTCCTTCTAAATAGTTGGTTCATAAAGATCTTTTAATTGGAACTCTATCAATGCTGTAAGTTTCAAACTTATCCGGTTCTAAAAGCGCCTGGACTATCCACAAAGATAAAAAAATATGCATAAGTGCTGATTTTTTGATAAGACATTCATGCAATCGCCAAAAAAGGTTCATTCCTTCCGGGAAGCCGGTAAAGATTAGGATGCTCGAAAAGAAGAAAGGGCTAAAAAAGTGGGATCGATCCCACTTTTTCAAGCCCTTTCTTCTTCAAATCAAAAAAACACCTTTCAGCCCGGCAATTGGACAATCCTATTCCAGACTTAATATTTTGAATTCCGTTCTTCGGTTAAGCTGGTGTTCTTCTTCCGAACAGGGTACCCCATCGGCACAACGGTTGATCAGCATAGATTCGCCGTAACCTTTGCCTACAATCCGCTCCCTGGCTATGCCTTTGGAGAAGAGATATTCGGCTGCCGATTTGGCGCGATTGTCCGAAAGTTTCATGTTGTATTCGGCAGAGGCGCGACTATCGGTATGTGAGCGAAGTTCAATCTTCATCTTCGGAAAATCGTTCATCAGTTTCAGCAGCTTGTCCAGCACAATGGCGGCATCCGGACGAATGTTGTATTTGTTCAGGTCGTAATAAATATCACCCAGCCGGATGATGTCGCCTTCGCAATAGAGTGGAATTTTAACCTCAATGGTAGTATCCCGTACGATTCCGTTGGTTGAAACCAGGATAGGTAATGCACCGCAAATGCTTCCTGAAGTATGTGAAGTCTGAATCTGAAAGGTCGTCCCGGATACAAGTTCTCCTGTAAATAGGCCATTCCCATCACTTTTAAATTCGCTTTGTGAGGGGACAGATTGGTTGACCATTGAAACTGAAGCATTTTGCACGGGAGTCTGATCCATGGCTTTGTAAATTCTGCCTATCAGTTTGATCGATGGACCTTCCTGAACCAACGGAATTTTTAGTGTGTCTACTTCGCTGATCAGTTGTCCCGACAAGGCAAGTTCGTTGGTCTTGTATTTTTCCTTCTTTCCCGAGAACTCATAGGATTTATAAGGATTAATGGTCAGCCAGACAGGTTGAAGGTCAGAGTTTTCGACCAATGTTGAGTTCGTCCCTTCCGTTTTCATGCCGACTTGTGCAGCTGGCAACACCTTGTGGAATTTTGCATCGACCACCTCCACGAGGATCCGGTGGAAGGGTCTTGCTATACTGTAGATATCGTCGTTCTTGCCGGAGTTGTTCCTGTTTGAACTGAAGTAGCCATTTTCACCTGCGCTGTCGGTAATGTAGCCAAAATCGTCGAAACGGGTATTCATCGGATAACCCGGATTGACCGGTTTTGCAAACCCATCCTTCGATTTGCCGGCAAAGAAAATGTCAAGGCCGCCAAGACCGGGTATTCCGTCTGAGGCAAACCACAAGTTTCCCTCCCTGTCCATGAAGGGAAACACCTCATATCCGGGCGTGTTGACTCCGGAGCCAAGGTTCACCGGTTTTCCCCATGATGGATTGCCGTTTGCATCAAGTATCCTGTGAGAGACATACAGATCCATTCCGCCAAATCCTCCAGGCATATCGGAAGCGAAGTAGAGATCCTTCCCGTCAGGACTCAGGGCCGGATGTTCCACCGAATACTGGTCGTTGTTTAAAATCAGTGGATGAATGTGCACCCATCTCTTCTGCTGGTCGTCCCAGTTTGCCTGGAAAAGACTAAGCTTGTTCACCCCTTCGTTGCTTTTGTGCAAACGGGAGTGGTAATAGTTGCTGCGGGTAAAGATGATCGTATCCTGCTTTTGGTTGAAAGTCACCGGTCCTTCGTGGTAGATTGAATTCAACTCCTTCGAAAATTCCTTTACCTCTTTGGATTCACGCTCTGCCTGAAAAAGATCAAGGTAGGGCGACTGGGTCCAGTTGTAATCGGAACGGATCATTGAAAAGCCGGTCCTGTCGCTGGAGAAAACGATGGTTTTTCCGAAATAGGCCGGACTGAAATCATCCGCCGGTGAAGAGAAGGGGGCTTTTTGGATGGAAAAAGAGGCAGAATCCCGGTAAAAGGCAGACAAATTCTGGTATGCTTTTGCGAAGCCAGTTCCCCGAGGATCGTCAGGCCTCATTACGAAATATTTACTGTAATACAACTGTGCATCGTCATAGTTGCCATTTCGGGCCAGGGCATGTGCATAGTTCAACAGGTATTCCGGTTTAACCTCCCTGGAATTGACGAGTACGGCATAGCACCGCTCTGCATTCTTGCTGTCGTTGATATGGTCGTAGATGGTAGCCAGTTTTTCGAAGAGGGTCAAATCATCGGGATGTCTCTTTGCAAGACTCTCATAAAATGGGATGGCCTTGTAAAAATCGAAGTTTCCGTAAAAACCGTCGGCCAGCTTCTTTTCCATGAAGAAATCTTGCGCGAACATCTTCGAACACATCAAAATAAACAATATCAATAATTTACACCTCATGTTTCAAATTGTTTAAAAGAATCGCGGGGTTAAAATCTTTCCTTTTGAAAAGTCGAACTGGTACCGCAGTACTATTTCATGGGAACCACTTGTAAAATTACTCAACTCGTTGGTCGAGTATTCGTAGGAATAGCCAATACTCAGTTTAGGGCTTACCCTTACCTGAGTTAAAACGTCAATAGAGGCAAAGCTCCGGTAAGAAAGGCCGAAATAGAGCAGGTCATAAAAGGAGATAACTCCGTTGATATCCCCTTCGATAGGGGCACCACCCACATATTTGATTAATCCAGAAGGCTGGAATTTTACATTCGGAGAGATATCGATCAAATAGCCAGCATTCAGAAAAAAATGGCTCACAATATTGATTGTTAAATCATTGGCCGCATTCGGATAGATCTGGTTCTGGATTGTTCGGCCCAGAATATCCATGACCGACAATCCGGTAAAGAACCGGTCGGAATGGTAATAGGCCCCAAAACTGAAGTTGGGCAACACCATGTGGTAATTGCTCATGAAGGCGGGGTCGACCGTGGTATTGTCGGAATAGACCACTTCGGTATTTGCGGAGTTGTAGAATCCGATTCCTGCCTGCAAGCCAAACGAGAGAGCACTCTTGTTGAAATAAATCTTATAGGAATATACCCCCGAGATACCTGTGTGGCTGGTAATGCCAATCTTGTCGAACATCACATTAAGTCCGAGTCCCACTTTTTCACTTTTCACCGGTGAATCGATTGAAAATACCCCTGTTTTCGGAGCTCCCGGGATGTTTACCCATTGGTTTCTGTACAACGCGGTAGCATTCAGCACCTCTCTTGTCCCGGCATAAGCGGGATTGATGAGCAATCCGTTGAAAACATACTGCGAGTACATGGGGTCTTGCTGGGCGAAGACCCGCACAGTAAGAC
>Ga0118677_10005615_pt1 | contig 21833 bp, 21 predicted proteins | sample AliMusrvi5mmetaG_FD_86154 | JGI IMG/M metagenome (GOLD analysis project Ga0118677, IMG submission 86154)
CCCTTCGCCACGCTCCGCAACGACAGCCGCCAGACCGATCAACTCCGGCCCATCTCCTTCACCCCCCACTTCGCGCCGCATGCCACTGGCTCCGTTCTAGTCGCTGCGGGCAATACCCGTGTGATCTGTTCCGCCATCATCCAGCCGGAGGTTCCCCGCTGGATGAAAGAGCAAAAAGTCTCAGGCGGCTGGCTTACAGCGGAGTATTCCATGCTTCCTTATTCCACGCTCGACCGCAAACAGCGCGATATTTCCAAAGGCAAACTTGACGGGCGTTCCTCGGAAATCCAGCGTCTCATTGGCCGCGCGCTGCGGGCGGCAGTTGATCTAAAAGCCCTTGGTCAAAACACCCTCTGGGTGGATTGCGACGTGCTCCAAGCCGACGGTGGCACCCGCACCGCCTCCATCACCGGTGCGTGCGTCGCGGCGGCGCTCGCCTTTGGAAAACTGGTGAACGCGGGCAAACTCGCCAAATCCCCCCTGAAATCCCTCGTGGCTGCTGTCAGCGTAGGCGTCGTGGGCGGTGTCCCGCTCCTGGATCTCAACTACGGCGAGGACAAAGACGCCTCCGTGGACATGAACCTCGTCATGACCGAAGCACTCGAATTCGTCGAACTCCAGGGTTCCGGAGAAGAAGCCGTATTCAACGATGCCGAACTCGCCTCCATGCTTGCCTTGGGTCGCAAAGGCATCCGGGAACTCCTCACCGCTCAAAAAGCCGCCATCCAAGCCGGTTTGGCAACCCTTTGCGGATAGATTTGCGAATTCTCTCGAAAAACCGCTTGACCGTTTGCCTCTGAACGGACAGTTTTAGCGCCCCTTTAGAGGAAAAAGCTATGTCACAGATTTGCACCATCACCGGAGCGGGCATCACCCGCGGCAGCGTCATCCACCGTCGTGGTATGGCCAAAAAGAAGGGCGGCGTAGGCCGTCACGTCACCAAAAACGTGCCCCGCACCTTCACTCCCAACCTTAAAACCAAGCGCCTTTGGGTGCCGGAACTCGATTCCTTCGTCGTCATCAAGCTCTCGGCTCGCGCCTTGAAGACCTGCGCGAAAAACGGCGCTTATGCGACCCTGAAGAAAGCCGGTCTGCTCTAACTTTTTTCTTCCACCCTCAACACCAACCCAAATCGAATCCAAATTATGGCTTACAGTGTAAAAAGCGCAAAAAGTGGCAAAGAATATTTTCTCCACGAACGCAGACAGCAACTCAAGGGCGGCCAGCAGGTGACCCTTTACTACTTCGCCGGCGTCGCTGGGGAAGCAGCCATCAATGCTCTTCCCGCAGGCTATGAAGTTTCTGAAAACTCCAACACCGGTCTCCCGCTGTTGAAGAAAATTAAGAAATAGTCCGTTTCGAAACTGAAATCATTTTAAAAGGCGGCTCGCAAGAGCCGCCTTTTTTATTGGGCATATCCTCTCGCTCCGGCGGTTTTATCCGTAGCGCAGCGCTTCAATCGGGTCGAGCGTGGAGGCCTTCCATGCGGGATAGAGACCCGAAATCACCCCGATCCCCACGGCGAATCCGAAGGAAATCAGGACGGCTGGGAAAGTAATCACCGCTGTGTTTTGTGCAGGTGAAAGCATGACGAGAATCCGAACCAATCCGAGGGCAACCACCAAGCCAAGAATGCCTCCGATAAAGCCGATGACGCCGCTTTCCACCACGATCTGGATGAAAATATCCCGTTGCCGCGCGCCGATGGCCCGCCGCACGCCAATTTCCCGGATGCGTTCGGTAATGCTCGCCAGCATGATGTTGGTGATGCCGATACCTCCCACGAGCAAACTAATTCCCGCAATCAAACCGCCGGTCGTTCGGGAATTGCTCACATTCCGCTCAATGGCGTCTGCCCACTCTTCCCGGGTATCGAATCCGAAATCGTCAATCCCACGGTGTGTCCTGTCCAACACCGTGCGCACTTGATTAATCGTCTCCTCAAAAAGTGCCAGATCGGCGACGCGAAAGCAAAGTCTGTCGAGTTTACGGTTTGGGCTTAAGTCGGGATTGGAGGCGCTCCGGAAGTCGTAGAACATCGTCGTAATCGGGATGATGATAGCGCGATTTTTACCCACAAGAGGGTCATATTTTTTATCCACCTTGCCCAAGCGCTTCATCTGCTGTGCCGCCCGCGCAGCATCCAGTCCGGCCTCACGCCTGCGTTTGGAAAACGAGCTTTCCTCATACTCAAGCACTCCAACGACCTGATAAGGGATGCCGTTGAGACGAATCACCTCGCCTAATGGAATATAGCCCGGTCTCTCCGGCCATAGTTCATCGACTACGCTGGGACCGATAACCACCACCCGACTCACTCTGTCGAGATCGGTTCGGGTAATCGGGCGTCCAAACTCGATTTTTAATCTCCCCATTTCCAGAACCTCCGGTTCCCCTCCCGTAACCCCGATGCGCAAGGTTTTATTGGAACGGGTGACAGCCATGCCCATGCTCAACTCCGGGGAAACGAGATCTACCAAAGGTGCCCCTTTACGCAAAGCGTTGGCATCCTCCATGGTTCGACCAGGTGAGAGAAAAGCGAGCTCCTGAAACTGTTCAGAGGGATCCTTGAGCGCAACCTCCACCCGCTCCATCCCGCCTGAGGTGTATAGCATCTCCTTCATTCCCCGGGCCAACCCCTCCGTCAACGCAAACATCGACAGCAAGCTCGATACACCCAGGATAATGCCCAGCATGGTCAGAAAACTCCGGAACTTGTGGGAGGAGATTTCCTTTAGGCCGATGAGCAATCCAAACCAGAAATTCATAAGGCAGTGACCTCCTTTGGAACGGCGACCAAGGGGGTCGTGTTTGAGGTGGGCGCTTCCACATCGTCTCGAATGCGTCCATCGCACATTTCGATCCGCCGAGGCAACCGGGCCGCGATGGTATTATCGTGCGTGACAATGACAATGGTACGCCCGCTTTCGGCCAACTCGCGGAAGAGATTCAGAATCGCTTCGCCCGTGTGGGAATCGAGATTGCCGGTCGGTTCGTCAGCGAAAACGATCTTTGGGTTGTTGACAATAGCCCGCGCAATCGCCACGCGCTGGCATTGGCCGCCGCTCAGTTGAAGCGGGGTGTTATGAAGGCGGTTCATCAGCCCCACCCGTTCGATGGCCTCCATCGCCCGCTCTCGCCGCACTTTGGAGGATACGCCAGCGTAAACCATCGGCAATTCAACATTGCGAAACACATCGAACTTCGGCAGCAGATTAAAGGATTGGAACACAAAGCCGATCTTGGCGTTGCGCATGGCGGAGAGTTCGTTGTTGCTGGCTCGCGAAACATCGACCCCATCAATCACCAACCGCCCGCTGGTGGGCGTATCCAGGCAGCCTAGTAAATGCATGAGCGTCGATTTTCCAGAGCCGCTGGGACCGATGATGGCCAGGAATTCGCCGGATTCAATGGAAAGCGTCACTCCGTCAAGCGCGGCGATCTCCTGATCGCCGACGCGATAGATCTTCCGAATATCGTTGATCTCGACGAGGGCCATTTACAGCTTCTTTTCCAGCACGCGCGGCTCCACAGACAGAATCTGCTCGCCGCTTTTCAGTCCGCTCTTGATTTCAGTAAACTCCAAGTTGGACACCCCTACTGTTACAGTCCGCTCGATCGGAACGTTCCCGTTTAGCACATAAACCACCCGGCTATCGTTTGGCCCTTTGAAAACTGCGGAAATTGGAACCGCCACGACTTGGTCTGCATGAGCCACGGGAACCGTCAGATTCACCGTCATCCCCGGTCGCAGCTTTGGGCTAGGCTTTAAAATCGACGCCTGAACCCGGAAACCCTTCACGTTGTTATTAATCACGGCAACGGGAGCGATGAAGGTAACACGGGCTTCCATATTCTCTTCTTTGGAGGAATCCATCGTCAGCTTCACCAACTGCTTGAGTTGCAGCAAAGAGACATCGACCTGGTTAACATTGGTGGCGACCAATAGTTTGGATAAATCAGCCACCGTCATCAATGTGGTTCCCGCATTGACGCTTACTGCGGGCACCACCACTTGTCCCTGAAGCACCTGGACCTGCAACACCATCCCCTTGGTGGGGGCAACGATTCGCGCTTTGCTAATCAGATCGTTCACGGTCTGGAGACTGCGTTGCGATTTGGCCAGGTCATTCTTCGCGATCGCCAGATCGCTCCTCAAATTGTCAAACGCCTCTTTGGTAATGAGCTTGGATTTATAGAGTTCCTGCGCCCGATCAAAGTTGTGTTGAACCCTGTCCACCGCCAACTCCCCACCTTTTATCTCCACCATGACGCTGGCTTTCTGATTCTGTAAATCTGTATCGTCGATCTCGCAAAGCAGATCGCCCGCCTGCACCTGCTGGCCGGGTTCCACATGCAGTGCTTTGACCTTGCCTCCCACCTCGGACTTCACATCCAGTTGGAATTCGGGTGCCACATCACCAGCCATGACAATCGAGTAATCAATATCCCGGCATTCCGCGGTCACCACGTATTTCTCGGGGATTTCCTGAGTGCCAGAAGCCTTCACTCGGCTCCAATATGAGGCCAGCGGACCGCGTCCCAAAAAAGCAACGAGACCGGCGATAATCAGGGAAATGGCAAAATACTTCTTCATAGGGGGAGCTTGGCAAGAATCTGTTCTCTGTTAACCCCGGCCCCAAGAAAAAGTTGTGCGGGTCCGTGAAAAATTGGCGTGTAGCTTCCGCTATACCATCCCCGCCAAAAATGGATTTGTGGCTCGCTCCCGGCCTATCGTGGTAGAGGGTCCATGTCCTGGCAACACGCGAACGTCGTCTCCCAGTGGCAGTAACTTGTTCACGATGCCGGAAACCAAGAGGTTGCGGTCCCCGCCAGGGAGATCCCAACGCCCCAAGCCTCCGGCAAACAGCACATCGCCCCCGAAAAGCACGCGCTCGCTTTTGGAAAAGAAGCACAACGAACCGGGGCAATGCCCCGGAACATGGAAAACCTGGAAGTCAATGCCCTCCACCGTCAACACATCAGTCTCATCAATGAAGAAATCCGCCGTCACCGGCTCAATATCCCACGGAAACCCTATGCGCCGGAAAAAACCGGGCTCCGTCAGCATCCCGATCCCATCGCGGTGATATCCCACCCGGCAACCGTGCGCCGCTTGGATTTTGGCGGCGTCAATCACATGGTCAATGTGGCCGTGCGTCAGCAGCAGCGTACTGACCTTTACCCCGCGCTCTGCAAGCCAATCGAGCGCCCCTTCGGGCGCGTCAATGAGCAGATTCCCCTGCGTCCCCGGAATTAAATAACAATGGGTTTCGAACACTCCGCCGGTAAAGCTGTCTATTTGCATGTCTCAGTGAAGGGGAAGACAATTTGATACTCGAAGCAAGTCCCGATTTTACGGGAGTTTTGCACTCTGAGTCAAAAAGGATTGCGAACTTCTCCATTACGGCTTTGATTGCTTTGAATATATTCATGAAATCCTTCCGCTCCATTTGCGCCCTCCTTGCGACGTTCGCCCTGTTTACCACGCTCTCCGTGTGCGCGGGAGCAGACCCCGATCCCAGCCAGATCACCAGTTCCATTGGGCGGGTCCTGGAGCAATTTCATTACAGCCGCCACCGGCTCGACAATGACATCTCTAAGCGCACCCTCCTGCTCTATCTCGAAATGCTCGACTACGGGCACCTCGTCTTCACCCAGCAGGACATCGACGCTTTCACAGCTAAATTTGGCGATGCTCTCGACGATGACATCCTTCTCGGCAACCCGACGCCGGTGTATGAAATCTTTGACCTGTATAAAAAACGCGCCGGGGAGCGCGTAGCCAAAGTCAAGGAATGGCTGGCCAAGGAGAAATTCACCTTCAAGAGCAACCAGACCGTGATGATCAATCGCCAGAAAGCTCCCTGGCCCAAGGACGAAGCCGAGGCCGATGCGCTCTGGCACCAGCGTCTGGAAAGTGAGCTCCTCACCTTGAAGCTCGCCAAACATCCCGCCGAGCCTCCCCTGAAAGTGGTGACGCGCAATTACGACCAGTTCCTGAAAATGATCCAGGAACAAACCAATCGCGATGCCGTGGATCAGTTCCTCTCCGCCCTCGCGCAGACCTACGATCCGCACTCGGAATACATGAGCAAGGACGAGTATCAGAACTTCCAGGTCATGATGAAGCTCTCTCTCGTCGGCATCGGTGCCGTGCTCCAAAAAAGCGAAGATGGCTACACCAAAATCATGGAGTTGGTCGTTGGCGGTCCTGCGGAAAAAGAAGGTCACCTCAAAGTGGGCGACAAAGTCACCGCCGTCGCCCAAGACGACAAGCCGTTCGTCGAAATCGCCGGCATGAAACTCGACAAAGTGGTTGCCATGATCCGTGGCAAAAAAGGGACCAAGGTTCGCCTCCGGGTTCTCCCATCCCACGCGGATCCGAGCGCGCGCAAAGTGATTGAAATCGTGCGCGACAAGGTGGAAATGAAGGATCAGGAAGCGAAGGCTTACATCATCGAAAAGCCGGGTCAGGATGGCAAACCGCTCCGCATCGGCTGGATCACGCTGCCGGGATTCTACGGCGACTTGGATGGGACCAAGAGCACGACAGAGGACGTCAAAACCCTCCTCAAACGGCTCAAAAAAGAGGAGATTTCCGGCCTTGTGATTGATATCCGGCGTAACGGCGGTGGCTACCTTGCCGAAGCCACCAAGCTCACCGGCCTCTTTATCCACAAAGGCCCGGTCGTGCAGGTCAAGGACGCCAATGGCAAAATCGAAGTCCTGAGCGCCGACACACCAGACGTCACCTACGACGGCCAGCTTATCGTCCTCACCAGCCGCCTGAGTGCTTCCGCCAGCGAAATCTTTGCAGGCGCGTTGCAGGACTATGGGCGTGCCATTATCGTGGGCGACCAGCACTCTTTCGGTAAAGGCACCGTCCAACAGTTGATCCCCGTGGATCGCTTCGTGCAATTTCTCAGCGGTTCCGGTGGCGAAGCCGGAGCGCTCAAGCTCACGATCCAGAAGTTTTACCGTGTGGCGGGTGGTTCCACGCAATTCCGAGGCGTGGAATCCGATGTGATCCTCCCTTCAATCTGGGATCGCGATGACATCGGCGAATCCGCTCTCAAAGGCCCGCTCCCCTACGACGAAGTGCCACCCGCCGATTACCAAAAAATCCCCAATCAGCCGCTATTCCTGGACGAACTCCGCAGCCGTTCCGCCGGGCGCGTGACCGCCAACCCCGAATTCAAATACGTCACCGACGATCTCGCCAAACTCAAGGAAATCCTCGATGGCAACAAAGTCTCGCTCAACGAGCAGACCCGCCGGGAGGAGATGGCCAAAGACAAAGCCCTCAAGGAAAAACGCATCGCCGAGCGCAGCAAACGCAAGCCGCTGGATCTGAAAGTCTACGCTATCACGCTCGACAACGCCGATAAACCGGGCTTGGAACTGGCCAAAAACGATGGAAAACGGAATGTGGACCAATGGGTTCCAGCCTCTCCGGATAAGACGAAAAAAGCCGCCAGGAAATCGGAAGGCGACGACGATCTCGACGAGGACGATACGGATGCGAAGAGTGCCGCGAACGCTCCGGTCATAGACCCAGTCCGCGCCGAAACACTCAACATCCTCAGCGATCTGATTGACCTGCGGAATATCCAGCACGTCGAGAGCACAGCCAAGACGGGGCTATAGAGTGTTTTTCTCGTCCCCAAGTTACACTTGGGAACGCGCTTTCCCGCGAAGTTGCACTTCGCCCTACCTCTTCCCCGCCAGCAAACTCACCCATTTGCCTTTTCTCACGGCTTTTTGGAATTTGAAGCCGCGCTTGCTGAAGGTGGCGACGACTTCCTTTTCCTGAATGGAGAGGATGCCTGAGAGGATGAGCGTGCCTCCGGGGCGGACGGCGGCGGCGATGGGGGCGGCGGCCTGGATCAAGACCTGGCTGAAGAGGTTGGCGGCGACGACATCCCAGGTGCGCGGCGGCGTCCAGGCGAGCACGTCGGTTTTGCGGATCGGGATGGGTCCGGCGGCGTTGATGGCGACGTTCTCCTTGGCGGTGCGGACGGCGTGGGGGTCAAAGTCACACCCTTCCACCTTGCGCGCGCCGAGTTTGCGGGCGGCGATGGCGAGGATGCCGCTACCGGTGCCGAGGTCGAGGAAGTCCCACGGGGCGGTTTGTTTCGCGGCGAGATCGCACAAAAGGCGCAAGCAGGAGGCGGTGGTGGCGTGGTCGCCGGTGCCGAAGGCCATGGCTGCCGGGATGATGAGCACGGGGCGGGGAGCGTCCAGTTGACGGGCGGTTTCCACGGAATCAACCACCCAGAGTTGGTTTCGGATGGCGAGGGGTTTGCGGGCAACGGGTTCGCTGATCAGTTTGTCTTTGATCTCGCGGACTTGTCCGCCGAACTGTTTCAGCAAGCCGTCGGCTTCCTTGCGCGTAAGGGCGTAGGCTTCCATCCGCAGCGATTTACGGTTGGGCAGTCGGACGACGGCCAGGCGCGTTGGCCCGATGCATTGCAGCCGTTCGAGCCAGGCGTCTTCCCATTTCGCGGAGGTCAGTTTTCGCCAGGTTAGCATCGTAATCCCCGCATTTTTTGGCCTGTTTGCGAGGGGTTGATCCAGCGGGTGCCGTCGATTTTCCATACCTCATCCTCCCAGATCAGGGAGTAAAGGCAGGGGGTGACCTTGCCGTCGCGACTGATAAAAAAGACCTCGACCATGGCATGGCGTCCCCGGTGCTGCCACGGGCCGAATTCCACGCGCCCATTTTTGGCGACGCGGGCGAAGTCGTTGCGGATCATCTGGGCGAAGCGGTCGAGAGGAACGCGCTGCTGGACGGTGGTGGAAGCCTGGCGGTAGGCGGAGGGGAAATCCTCGCTGCGGCAGGCGGCAAGCTGCTGGCTTACCACGGCGAAGAGGTCTGCCGGTTTGATCTGCTCCGAGCGCAGTCCGTCGAAATAATGCACCAGAGCCGCCGTCGCGCAGACGGAAAAGGAGAAGAGGACCAGGGTGATTTTGCCGCGTGGAATCATGCGATGAAGGCTGTGCCAGGCAGATGCAAAGCCGAATGGAAGATGCAGACTATCAAGAATCCAACCCAGAGGCAAGCAGGGAAGGGGGGTATCATGAAAGGCGAAAGAGCATCAGGAACTCAGGAAATCAGGAGGAAGCAGAAGAAGGGTTCGCGCAAAGGACGCAAAGGGGAGTGAGTAATTGGGCAAGAAAGCAGCCAACATGCTTGTCATCCCGAGCCCAAGCGAGGGACCTCTCCCGGAGCGGAGGGCTTTGAAACAGGGAGAGCTTTGAGGCATTCGTGAGTTCCCTCGCTCCGACCGGGATGACAAGCACAGTGGCTGCTACCCTTTTCCTGATTTCCTGAGTTCCTGATGTTTTTCAATATATCTGCCCCGCAGAAACGGAGAGAAATTGCGTTTCTTGCAATTTGCGGGTTGCAGAATGCGCGCCGACCCTCTGTAATCTTCCGCCCCGCTTGCGGCCCCTTTTATTTTAACCACCTGTAACATTACTCATGAACGTCCAACTCGAGAATCTGCCGAATTGCCTTACCACGCTGCGCGTCGAAGTCCCCGCTGACAAAGTTTCCCAAACTCGCGAGGCTCTTGTCCGCGAATACGCGCAACATGCCAAGCTGCCTGGCTTCCGGCCCGGCAAAGCGCCGCGTGCGGTGGTCGAGACGAAGTTTAAGAAGGATATCCAAGAGGAACTCCAAAAGCGGCTCCTTTCGGATTCCGTCCGCCAGGCGATTGCCGATAACAAGCTCCGCGTGCTGACGATCTCCAACGTCGAGGACGTCGAGTTCGGTGTGGATCAGACCCTTCGCTACACGGCCACTGTGGTGACGGCTCCTCAATTTGAGTTGCCCGAATACAAGGGACTCAAGGTGGAGTTGCCCTCCGCCGATGTGGACGAGAAGGATATTGACGAGGGGATCGACCGGCTGCGCGAGCAGGCTGCCGACTTCACGGACGTAACGGATCGCGCGCTGGCGATGGACGACTTTGCGGTTGTCACCTACACTGGCACCATCGACGGCAAACCGGCGGATGAAGTGGTTCCCGCAGCCAAGGTGCTCGCCCACAATACCGATTTCTGGGTCAAACTGACGCCGGAAACCTTCCTGCCCGGCTTCAGCGAGAAGATCATCGGGGCGGCAGTTGGCGAAACCCGCGAGTTCGATCTCACGGTGCCCGCCGAGTTCGCTGTGAAGGATCTCGCTTCCAAGACGCTGCACTACACCGTCACGCTCAACGCTATCAAGACCAAGAATTTGCCGGAAGCGAACGACGCTTTCGCCGCCACGATTGTCGCGGGCAAGACGCTTGCCGAACTGCGCGAACTCATCAAGGGCGAGATCACCCGCCAAAAAGCTTCCGAACAGGAGGGTGCCAAGCGCGACCAGATCATGAAGCAGCTTCTCGCCAAGGTGGAATGCGAACTGCCTGAGGGGATGCTCCAGAGCGAAACCCGGCGGCTCTTGGGCGAAGTCGTCCGCGAAAACCAGAGCCGCGGCGTGCCGGATGAGGTGATCCGCGAAAACCAACAATCGTTGCAGACTTCCGCAGCGGAAAACGCTCGTGAACGTCTCAAGGGTTCGTTTGTCCTGATGCGCATCGCCGAAGCGGAGAAAATTACCGTGACGCGCGAGGAATTCAACCAGCATCTCGCCATGATGGCCATGCGTTACCGGATGCCCTTGGACAAGCTCCAGAAAGAACTGGAGAAACGGGAAGCCCTCGATTCCGTGAACGAGGAAATTCTGACTGGCAAGGTCCTTGATTTCCTTGTTGCCAATGCTAGCGTTGAAACTGTCGCCTCTGCGGCTTAAGAAACGCCGGTATCCCCGGTTCTAAGCTTGGGGAGGATTTTTTTTAACCATGTTACCTGTTCCGAACGCGGGAAATTCCGCCAACCATTCTCAAAATATGCTCATACCGATGGTGATCGAACAAACCGGGCGCGGCGAGCGGAGTTACGACATCTACTCGCGGCTGCTGAAGGACCGGATCATTTTTCTCGGGACGCCGATTGACGACCATGTCGCCAATCTGGTGATCGCGCAGATGCTCTTCCTCCAGATGGAAGACGCGAAGAAAGACATCCATATCTATATCAACTCGCCCGGCGGTTCCGTCACGGCGGGGTTGGCGATTTACGACACCATGCAGTTCGTCACTTGTGACGTGACCACCTACTGCCTCGGCATGGCGGCCAGCATGGGCGCAGTGTTGCTGGCGGCGGGGACCAAAGGGAAGCGTTACGCGTTGCCCAACTCGGACATCATGATCCACCAAGTCTCCGGCGGCGCGCAAGGCCAGGCCAGCGACGTGGAGCGGCAGGTCGATTTCATGTTCAAGCTCAAGAAGCGCCTTACGCGCATTCTTGCCCACCACACCGGCAAATCCGAGGAGCAGGTGAAGAATGACTCCGACCGGGATAACTACATGACCGCTGCCGAAGCCGCCGAATACGGATTGGTCGATCACGTGGTCGAATCCCGCAAAGACCTGAAAGTCGAGACCCCCGAGACGAAGCCGCAAGCCTAATGCCGCGCACGACCAACATGACGATGTGTTCCTTCTGTGGCAAGAGCCACTCAGAAGTGAAAAAGCTGATCGCCGGACCGGGCGTTTACATCTGCGATTCCTGCATCAATGTCTGCAAGGGCATCCTGGAGAAGGAACTGCACGAAGAGACGCGGCGGCATACGCCCACGTTGCGTGTTCCCAAGCCGATGGAAATCCGCCGGTCGCTCGACCAGCATGTCATTGGCCAGGACCGCGCCAAAAAGGTGCTCTCCGTGGCGGTTCACAATCACTACAAGCGCATCCTGCAAGAAGCTCCGGCCAACGATGCGCTGGCTGAAGTGGAGATCGAGAAAAGCAACATTCTGCTCGTTGGGCCGACCGGCAGCGGCAAGACTCTTCTTGCCAAAACGCTGGCCCGGATTCTCGACGTTCCCTTTTGCATCGCCGACGCCACCACTCTCACCGAGGCGGGCTACGTGGGCGAAGACGTGGAAAATATCGTGCTGCGCCTTTTGCAGAACGCCGATTACGACGTAAAGCGGGCGGAGATAGGGATCGTTTACATCGACGAAATCGACAAGATCGGACGCAAGACCGACAATGTTTCCATCACGCGGGATGTCTCCGGAGAAGGAGTGCAGCAGGCTTTGTTGAAAATCCTGGAAGGGACCACCTGCAACGTGCCGCCGCAGGGCGGGCGCAAGCATCCGCACCAGGAATACATCCAGGTCAACACCGACAAGATTCTCTTTATCTGCGGTGGGGCGTTCGTCGGGCTTGACAAAATCGTCCAGCGCCGGATGAGCAAGCGCGTTCTCGGATTCGGGGCAAAAATTGCCATCGAAGACGAGACAAAGGTCACCAATGAGGCTCTCTCTTTGGTGGAGCCGGAGGATTTACTTGGGTTCGGTATGATCCCGGAATTTATTGGGCGTCTGCCCGTCGTCACGGCGCTCTCAACATTGAGCGAGGAGGAACTGGTTTGCATCCTCACCGACACCAAGAACGCGATGGTCAAGCAATACATCAAGCTCATGGCGATGGAGGGCGTGAACCTGACCCTCACTAAGGATGCCCTCAAGGCGTTGGCCGCGCAGGCTGTTAGCAAGGGGACTGGGGCGCGCGCGCTGCGGTCCATGCTGGAGCGGATCATGCTCGACCTGATGTATGAAGTGCCCAGCCGCGAAGATATTGCCGATGTCACCATCAACCGCGCGGTCGTGGAGGGCAAGAAAGCTCCGCTAATCCGCAAAAAACAGGACAAAGACGCTGCGTAACGCGGTTGGTCGCGTCCAAAAGTACCCCGGCAGCCGTTCTCCATCGAATGAAAATCCGGCTTCTGCTGACAGCGTCGGTTCTCCTCTTCGGTCTGAGCCTCATGGTCGGCCTGCGGGTGCTCGGTGCGGGGGATGCCACTGTTGGCGGCGAGGATAACGGGTATGACAACATCGCCGTTTTTACGCGCGCGATGCAGTTGATCCGGCAGGATTACGTGGACGAAAAGAAGGTCAACTACCGGGCGCTCACGTATGCCGCGCTCCGGGGGATGTTCAATTCGCTCGACCCTCACAGCCGGTTCATGGAGCCGCGCGAGTTAAAGGGGATGGAGGACGACACAAAGAGCGAATTCGGCGGGCTCGGCGTTACCGTTACCACGCGCGACGGCATGCTCACCATCGTTTCGCCCATGGAAGATACGCCCGGCTTCCGTGCGGGATTGTTGCCTGGTGACCAGATTCTGCGCATTAACGGTGAGGCCACCGAGCAAATGGAACTCAGCGGAGCCATCGACCGGCTGCGTGGTGCGCCCGGCCAGAAAGTCACGCTCACCATCCTGCGGCCCGAAACCCGCCAACTCAAAGACTACGTCATTGAACGCGCCATCATCAAAGTGGCCAGCGTCAAGGATGCCAAGCTTCTGGAGCCAAAGCTGGCCGGGGAGTCCAAGATAGGCTACGTCCGCATCACCCAATTCAACGAGCCGACAGCGACGGAACTTGGTGAGAAGCTCGACGCCTTGGAAGCCCAGGGGATGCAGGCACTCATCCTCGACCTGCGCAACAATCCCGGCGGCATTCTTGAGGGGGCGGTCGATGTCTGCGGGCAGTTTGTGGGACCAGACACGATGGTCGTTTCCACTGAGGGGCGCGTTGCGTCGTCGAAAAAAGTCTATAAAACTTCGGTGGATGCCAAACGCCGGCCCCTCTATCCGATGGCCATCCTCATCAACGGCGGCAGCGCCAGCGCGTCAGAGATCGTGGCTGGAGCGTTGCGCGACCTCAAGCGGGCCATCCTCGTCGGTGAAACGAGCTTCGGCAAAGGGAGTGTGCAGAGCGTCATCGAGCTCCAGGACGGAGCCGGAGTACGCCTCACCACGGCCAAGTATTATACTCCGAGCAAGCAGGTGATTCACGAAAAAGGGATCGCCCCGAACATCCGCGCCACTATGACGGCGGATCAGGAAACTCTCCTCATCCTGCAACGTCGGGACGACGGGCTGGAAGAAGCCGACAAAAAGCACCTGGCCGGATTCCGCGACACCCAGCTCGAACGCGCCGCTGCTGCCCTCAAAGGGGTGCTTCTCTATACCACCGCCTCGTTGTCGGGGGAGGAAGCTCGCATCAAAATGCGGTAGTGGAAAACATTGAGGGATTATGGGGAAAGGTTGAGGTTTTAGACTTTCCGGATTTCTTGATAATTTTTAGATAGCCTTGCGTCCAAGGCCCGACTCTTGGATGGTAGGGATTCGATGATTGTTTTAGCCTTAGAGTCTTCCTGCGACGAAACGGCGGCGGCGATCCTCTGCGAAGAGCGAGGGCTGCTGGCCAGTGAGGTCGCGTCGCAAATCGCCCTCCACCGGGTCTACGGTGGCGTGGTACCGGAGGTGGCTTCGCGCCAACACCTGACCCAGTTACGCCCGGTGATCGAAGCTGCGTTGAACCACGCGGGAGCGGGATTGCGCCTGGACTCCATCGATGCCGTGGCCGCTACAGCCGGACCGGGGCTCGCTACTTCGCTGATGATCGGGATGTCTGCCGCGAAGGGGCTGGCTTTGGGCTTGGGAAAACCATTTCTCGCCATCAACCACATCGAAGGCCACCTCATGTCGCCGTTTTTCCGGACAGGAACACAGGAATGTGGTCCAGCCCTCGGCCTCGTGGTCAGTGGGGGGCACACGCTGCTGGTTGATATTGAGGGGTTCGGAAACTACCGCTTGCTTGGGCAGACGCGCGACGATGCCGCCGGGGAGGCGTTCGACAAAGTAGGCAAGCTGCTCGGGTTGCCGTATCCGGGCGGACCGGTCATCGACCAACTGGCGCGTCATGGCGATCCGGGACGGTTTGATTTTCCCCGTTCGATGCGCGATTCCGGCGATTTCGCTTTCAGTTTTAGCGGGCTCAAGACGGCGGTGCGTTATTTGCTGCCCAAACTGCCGGACCGCTCCGATGCGACGCTTGCCGACGTCTGCGCTTCCTTCCAAGAGGCGGTGGTGGATGTGCTGGTAAGTAAATCGCTTACGGCTGCGCGCTCGGCGGGTCGCAAAACCGTGGCGGTGAGCGGTGGCGTGAGTTGCAACAGCCGGTTGCGCGCCCGGATGGCGGAGGCGTGCTGTAAAGCCGGGCTGGAACTTCTGGTTGCGGAAGCTGCTCTTTGCACGGATAACGCCGCTATGATCGGATATGTGGCGTTGAACCGGCTTGTGCGTGGCGTATTTTCGCCGTTAACAGCGGACATTGATCCCAACCTGCGGCTGGTGTAGCACACAAGAGAAGCTCCGATTGTTCCTTGACCACCCCAAAAACCCACGCCACTCTGCCCGCCGACTATTTACTAACTCCTATGAAACCATTCGTAATCGCGGCAGTGGGCTTGGGCATTCTGCTGGCGTTCTCCGCTTGCAATACGATCCGGGGCATGGGCCGGGATATACAAAGCGTAGGGCACGGGATCGAGCGCACCACCAACGCGCTTTAATACTTCCACTTGCTCGCATCCGGCGTAGCCAGCACGGGGAGCTCGTGGGTCATGTATTGTGTGCGGCCGGTGGCGCCCCACATTTTCACACGGGTGGCGTGGCGGAACTTCTGGCTCATGCTTTCGCCGGTGTGGCAGCCCCAGCTTTTAACGAAGGCTTTGCGGGCAAAGATGCCGGGGGCGATCTGGCTGAAATCATCTTCATGGATCCAGACCTTCGAAGCGCTGTCTACTTGATTGGAGTAGTCGAACATCCAGCAGGCTTTGTTGGAGTGGCCGAAGTATTCCAGGTCGGCGATCTTGATCTGCTCGCGCGGTTTGCCGCTGTTGAGATAGCCGATGACTTCCTGCGAGCGGCGGAAGAATTTCAGTTTGACGCCGAGGGTGTGCCCCAAAGCGGCGATTTCGCTCGTCAGGTTTTTATTTTCCTGACTGGCGCGACGCTCGTAGGAGGGTTGATAGACGAACCAGGTGATTTGCGAAGCGGGCACTCCCTGGCTTTCCAGTTCCTGAATGCGAATCTCTGCCGCGCGAATGAAATTCAGCCACCAGAGATCATGCGGCGGATTTTTCCACTTTTCCCAGAGCATCAACGACGGACCGCCACTCAGGAGCACGTATTCCTGGTTCGGTGCGACGGGAGGCGGACCTGCCGAAGCTGCGAGACCGAGGGTGGCAGTGAAGGTCAGGGCGAGCAGGGAGAAAAGTAGGTGTTTCATGGGGATTACCATTGCGGGAGAGATTCGTCGCGGAGGAGGTCTGCCGGCGTCTGCCGGCGGCGAATCGTGGCAAATTGGTCTCTTTTGACGAGAATCTCGGTGGGCAGCGGACGCGAATTGTAGTTGCTCGACATCGTCGAGCCATAGGCTCCCGCGCTCATGACGGCGATGAGGTCGCCTTGTGCGAGCGGCGGCAAGGCGCGGTCCTGGGCGAAGAAATCGCCGCTTTCACAAATGGGGCCGACGATGTCCACTTTTTCCGAGGCACCCTGGCGTTCCACCGCTGGCACGATTTCGTGGAAACTCTGGTAGAGAGCCGGGCGGATGAGGTCGTTCATCCCGGCATCGACGATGACGAATTTTTTGGTGGCGGTGGTTTTGACGTATTGGACGCGCGTGAGCAGCACGCCCGCGTTGCCGACCATGAAGCGGCCCGGCTCGACGCGGATTTTCAGGCCCAGCGTCTGGAGCTTCGGCACGACGGCTCCGGCGTAGGCTTCGAGGGTCATGCGCCCCTCCGAGGCGTCCGTTTCCCACCACTCCGGCGTGCCCGAGGCGAGGGAGGGGTCGTAGACGATCCCCATGCCGCCGCCGATGGAGAAATATTCGATGCCGTAGAGGTCCTTCAGGGTGAGGACGAGCGGCAGCATTTTATCCACTGCTTCGACAAAGGGGCCGACTTGGGTGATTTGCGAGCCGATGTGCATTTGCACGCCCCGGATGGCGATGTGGGGCATTTGCGCGGCGGCTTCATACACCGCCAACACGCGGTCGAAGGCGATGCCGAACTTGTTCTCGTTCTTGCCGGTGGAGATGTATTTGTGCGTGTGGGCGTCCACATTGGGATTGACCCGCAGGGCGATGGGGGCGCGGACGCCCAAGGTTGCGGCGACAGCGTTGATGCGCTGGAGTTCCGCCTCGCTTTCGACGCTAAAAGAAAGGATGCCGCGTTGGAGTGCGTCGCGGATTTCCGCCTCGGTCTTGCCGACCCCGGCGAAGGTGCATTGGGCCGCGCTTCCGCCCGCCGCGATGACGCGGAAGAGTTCGCCGCTGGAAACGATGTCGAACTCGGCGTTTTCGCCCGTCAACAGGCTCAGGACGCCGAGATTGGAATTGGCTTTGACGGCGTAGCAGATCGCGTGGGGCACCCCGGCGAGCGCCTGATCGAGGCGTCGGTAGTGGTCCAGAATGGTGGACGCCGAATAAACGTAAGTGGGGGTGCCGGTCTGGGCGGCGAGTTGGGCCAGGTCGACGTCTTCACAAAAAAGGTTGCCGTTGCGATACTCAAACGAATGCATGATGCGGGGCAATGTAGAGGGTTTGCGGGCTTTCAGGCAAATCATTGTTGAAAAGCGTGGCAGGAATGAGTCCTTCAGACTTGCGTTTGCAACAGCCTCCTTGTGAAAAAATTCACAATGGGCTTGATCCCACGAAATCTGGCTGCTTTGATTTCATCTGCACCCCGGCGAGCAAGTGGCATGTATTTTTGCCTTTGTGCTTTTAGGTTTTGAGATTAGAAAATGTCGCTTCCAATTTTTCCATGATTAATTTTTCTGCATTGGCAACCCAAAGTTTCCGCCGCGCAACTTGCGGCTGGCTGCTTGCCGTGTGCGCGATTTTCTTCATCGGCGGCGTGGCATTGGCCGAGGCACCGCTTCAGAAGGAGGAAGGCTCGGCTGCGGTCGAAACGGTTGGTGAGGCTGGAACCGTGGGAGCTCACATTCCGGCGCACGGGGAACACTCCGAAGGGTTGTCTCAAAAGGCTCCGCTTTTGATCGACACGAAGGTTTACGATGTGCCGATCAAGGTGAACAGTTCCATGCTCATCACTTGGGTGGTGGCGCTGGTCTTGATCATTTCCGCCCAGATCGCTACCTGGCGCATCAAGGATGTGCCGGAGGGGGCGCAAAACTTCTGGGAGTGGCTGGTAGAGAGTCTCTATAACTTTCTGCAGAACATCATCGGCCCCGTGCTGGTGAAGAAGACGTTTTGGTTTTTCGCCACGATCTTCATCTTCATCCTCACGCTCAATTGGTTTAGCTTGATTCCCGGTGTCGGCACCATCGGCTGGGGTATTCCCGATGAATCTGGCGCACTCACGCATATTGCTCGCCCCCTTTTGCGTGGTCCCAACGCCGACCTGAACATGACGCTGGCCATGTCGCTGACCTTCTTTTTCTTCTGGATCATCTGGGCGCTCCAGGCGAACGGCCTCGGCGGGTTCATTCTGCATTTGTTTGGCCCCAAAGGGGATACCAAGGGGTTCATGAAAGTCCTGATGGTCATCGTGTTCATCTGCGTTGGTGGATTAGAGATTGTGTCCATCCTCTTCCGCCCGATATCGCTCAGTTTTCGTCTCTACGGCAACATCTTTGCCGGGGAAAACACCTTGGAGACCATGGCGCACCTTGGGGGGCCATACTTCGGATGGCTGTTGCCGCTTCCGTTTTATTTGCTGGAACTCCTCGTCGGCTTTGTGCAGGCGATGGTTTTCATGCTTTTGACCGCTGTATTCACCCTACTCATCATGCCAGAGGAGGGTCACAAACATTAACCTTTAGACACTTTCGCGCGTCGGACCGTGGGCAACCTGCGGGGGCGGGCGGGAACAACATCAAACCTGGAAAGACAAAAATGATTCCTATTCTTGCAGAACTCACCGGTAATCTTCACGTCGGTATGGCGGCACTCGGCGCGGCTATCGGCGTCGGTTTCATTGGCATGAAGGCCTCGGAGGCCGTGGGGCGCAATCCTGGCGCGGCGACCCCCATCCTCGTCCAAGCCATTCTGAGCACCGCTTTCGCTGAAGGCATCGTGTTCTTCGCGATTTACCTCGTGAAATAACGTCTGGGTGGGTGCGGAGTCTTCCATGGCTACGCACCCGCCGTTTTTTTGAATTTTAGCCTATGTTCATCGCTCCCATTTTAGCTGCGGCCCCTGGCCTTCTCGAAAGTCTTTTCGAGTCTGCTCGCCAGACCGGCGAACAGTTTGGCTTCAACTGGCCGCTGTTTCTCTCCAATGTCATCAGCTTCCTGCTTGTTTGCGCGCTGCTGAATCGCTTTGCCTATCGTCCGATTCTCGATGTGCTGGAAATGCGCCGCCAGCGGATCGCCGAGGGCTTGGAAAACGCGAAAAAGATCAAACAGCAACTTGCCGATGCCGAGGCGAAGCACGCGGAGATCCTGGAGCGCGCCAATGGCGAGGCCCAGAAGATGATCCACGAAGCCCGCGCATCTGCTGCGGCACTGGCGCAGACCCGCCAGCAAGAGGCTATCGCCGAAGCCGAAGGGATTATTGTCCAGGCTCGCGAAGCCAGCGTGTTGGAGCGCGACCGGATGCTTGCCGAACTGCGTCGCGAAGTGGCCCGGCTCGTGGTGAACACCACCGGTAAAGTCACCGGCAAGGTGCTCACTGTTGAAGACCAGCGGCGTTTGAGCGAAGAAGCCGCAAGGGAGATCGCCGCTTGATAACTCCTCCATAGGACCAATACGACCTATTCCATGAAAATCCCCAAGGAAGCCCGCAAACTTTCGCGTTCGCTCTTTCGGAGCAGCTTGACTGCCGGACGGATCGACCGCGTCAAGGTGTATGCCGTGTTGCGCGATGTGGCCGTTCGCAAGCCGCGTCATGCCATGAGCGCGCTCAAGGACTACCTGCGGCTCGTCCGCATGGAATTGGCCCGGCGTCACGCGATCATTGAGAGCGCTACTCCGCTCGAAGCGGACGCCGCTGCCCGGATTTTGAGTGATTTGCAGGCGCGCTTTGGAGCCGATATTACCCACGAATTTAAAGTCAACCCCACGCTCCTGGGCGGCGCTCGCATCCAGTTTGGCAGCGATGTCTGGGACGGCAGCGTCAGCGGTCGTTTGGACCGCCTGCAAAACGCCCTTAGCCACGCGTAGAAACCAAATCTCCCCTCAAACTCTTTCCAATCCATGAGCACCATTCTTCAAGAAATCGAATCGCAAATCGCCAACCTCAAGACCTCGACGACCCGGACAAATACCGGCGTGGTTCGGGAGTCCGGCGACGGCGTGGCAAAAATCGAGGGGTTGAGCGAAGTGATGCTCAACGAAATGATCGAGTTTCCCGGTGGCCTTTACGGCATCGCGCTGAACCTGGAAGAAAACGAGGTTGGCTGCATTTTGATGGGCGACGCGACCAAGGTCAAAGAGGGTGACATCGTTAAAACCACAGGCCGTCTGCTTTCTGTTCCCGTCGGCAAGGGGCTGCTGGGACGCGTGGTGGACGCACTGGGCCAGCCGCTTGACGGCAAGGGACCTATTGCCTCCAACGTGCTTTACCCCGTGGAAAAAATCGCCCCCGGCATCATCAAGCGCAAAGGCGTGAACCAGCCAGTGCAGACCGGCATCATGGCCATCGACGCGATGATTCCCATTGGACGCGGTCAGCGCGAGTTGATCATCGGCGACCGCGCCACCGGCAAGACCACCATTGCCATCGACACCATCATCAACCAGGCCCGCATCAACAAAGCCAATGCCAGCAAGCCGGGTTTCCGCCCCATATACAGCATCTACGTTGCCGTCGGGCAGAAGAACTCCAACATCGCCCGCACCGTGGGTGTTCTGACCGAAGCGGGCGCGATGGAATACACCATCATCGTTGACGCCTCGGCTTCGGATTCCGCCACCAACCAATACATCGCGCCGTTTGCGGGTGCGGCGATGGGCGAGTGGTTCATGGATAACGGCATGGATGCTTTGATCATCTTCGACGACCTTTCCAAACACGCCGTCGCCTACCGTCAGGTATCGCTTTTGCTCAAGCGTCCCTCAGGCCGCGAGGCGTATCCCGGCGACGTGTTCTATTTGCACAGCCGCCTGCTGGAGCGGTCTGCGCGCGTCAACGAGAAGAACGGCAACGGCTCGCTCACCGCGCTGCCGATCATCGAGACTCAGGCGGGCGACGTTTCGGCTTACATTCCCACCAACGTCATTTCCATCACCGACGGCCAGATTTATTTGGAAACTGATCTCTTCTACCAAGGCGTGCGCCCGGCCATTTCTGTGGGACTCTCGGTGAGCCGCGTTGGCAGTGCCGCGCAGATCAAGGCCATCAAGCAGGTTGCCGGAAAGGTGAAAGGCGAGCTGGCCCAGTTCCGCGAACTCGCCGCGTTTGCCCAGTTCGGCAGCGATCTCGATGCAGGCACCAAGGCCAAGCTCGACCGCGGCGCGCGCATCGTACAGCTTTTTACCCAGCGGCAATACAACCCGATGGCCGTGGAAGAACAGGTCGCTGTATTGTGGGCCATCCAGAACGGCCACATGGACGATGTGCCGGTGGACCGGATCAAAGAGATGCAGGCCAGCCTCCAGGAATTCCTGACCACCCGCAAACGGCGCCTCCTCGAAACCATTCGCGAAGCGGGCGCGATCAGCAAGGAACTCAACGATGAACTCGCCTCCACACTGGTCGAGTTCAAGTCCACGTGGCGTTAAGGTATGGCCGCTAACACACGCGATATTCGACGCCGGATCAAGTCGATCAAAAACACGGCGCAGATCACCAAGGCGATGCAGATGGTCGCCTCCGCCAAGATGCGCAAGGCGCAGGGCGCGGCGTTGGCGGGGCGTCCCTACTCGGAGTTGATCAACCGGGTGCTCGTCTCCGT
>Ga0118677_10005617_pt1 | contig 21817 bp, 23 predicted proteins | sample AliMusrvi5mmetaG_FD_86154 | JGI IMG/M metagenome (GOLD analysis project Ga0118677, IMG submission 86154)
CCACAGACTGAACCCGTCTGGACTGAACAGACAAAACCGCCCAAGCTTGAAAAACCCCCAGAAGCAGAACCCTCCACTCTTCGCGACAATTCGGATAATGCCAAAATAGGACTACCCCAAGAGCCTATGCCCATTCCGGCCCCACCACCCGAAACGGCCAGTCCAGACCCCTACAAACCGGCAAAGCGCGAGGCAATTGCCACGGCCATATTGCACATCTTAAACGATCCCGAATTCAACCAAGCCACCGCCGAGGATTTGAATGCAGTCATCTCAGAAAAACTGGCGGCTATCTTCGATGTCTGCCCCGGTGTTTGCCGGTTTTATGATTTCTCTTTTGGCAAGCAAGTCTCCGGGGCTATGTGGCATTATCTGCTGCTGCTGTACCCGGCCAGTCCGCAACCCACCCATGGCTTGCTGTTTTTGGCCTTGGAGGTTAATTATTCCGCCAGACACAGTAAATACTTTGACGGCGGACTTGAACATCAAACCGTGTCGAAACTGACCCAGCCGGCTAATGTGGCATGGAACGAAGACGTACCCCCCCAAATCCTCCAAAAAGGAATCCTCAAAACTTCCGCAAGGGCATAACCCATGAAACCCCAGTATTATAGTTACGCAATTTTTTTGGCCCTTGCCGCAGTCCTTTCCCACTCTGCTGCCGCCGAGTCAGTCGCCATAGTCTTGGACGATTCCGTGAGCATGTGCGGGTATCTTGCCAAAGACAAAACCACCGCCTATGAGACGCTATTGAAAGCCTTGCAAGATGCCATCGAAGCCACCGGCGATCCGGTGTCCTTTGGTTTGTTGAGCAAGTCCGCCACCGCCTCGACCAATTCCCGAGGCAATGCCATGGCGGAACTGGATCGCATCGTCAGCAACATCCCAAGCTCGCAGGCCAACACCAACGGTGCTGAGGCAGTGCCCGGTTGCACCTTCCACGCCACGGCCAGCCTAATAGGCAATGTGTTTTCCCCGGCCTACAACCCGGCGGGAATGGCTCTGTTGGTGACGGACTTTATTTTTGACACGGGAAATCAGCAAGGCGGTTCGGCCAGCGAATCGGCTTTCGTCGATAATTTTGTCAATTGGACCAAAGGTCGGGCCACCGCTCAATTGGGCCAGAAGCGTACAAAAAACCATAAAAAAGCCAAGGCTGGAGTGGATGTTACGCCTCTGGACCCAGCCGATGCCCATCCTTTGCCCGACATGCACAACTCGGCGGGTATCATCGCCATACGCTCGGCCTTCGATGGCAAGTATTTTTTACGCGAAGCCGGGAAGGCCAGTTTGCCACTGAAAATTGACAACCGGCCGGTTTACCTGTTTTGGCGGGCCAGATCGCCGGAAGTGGCCGAACGCTGGCTCAAGCCGGTGCTGGCCCAGTTGGTCGAAAAAAAAATCCCTGTCACTGCCTTCCAATTGCTGCCGGCCTCCGCTACCATCGACCCGGTCAACCCTAGGTTTGCCCATCGTCCGCAAGCCCTAGGTTCCTTGGACGACAAGTTCAAGCCACGCATACGCTACGCCAATCTTGCCTATGAAAAAGCCGCCGAACGTGCCGTCAAGGCCAGACACGCCGAGTTGGAAAATCCCATTGACGCCAGCATCAACCCGGAGTCTTGCTTTAAAGCCCAAGGGTTCCATGTCTATTTCGACACGCGCTGCGGAAAGCGCGGCGAACACGAGAATTTGTTCTGGGGACTTCAAACGATCAACGAAATCCGTGTCGAATATCCACTAGACAATGATATGCCCGGCTTGGAGCGGAAATACACTGACACACCCACGGGCTTCCGCAATGGCAGCTATCGCGTGGAATTCAAAGCCAACCCCGGCGGTAAGAATATTGTGTTGATTGCCATCCCTAAAATCGGCTCTGGTTTTTTTGAAGCGAGGGGGCAGAGTTCTCCCTCACAATGGAGCATTGCTTTGCAGGAACAGTTACAGATCAGGGATGATTCGTTCGACCCCGCCGCCACATTAAAGGGCTGGTCGTCGGACGTGGAACCGTGCGAAACGGGTGAGGTTTGCAAAGAAGCCCAAGACAAGACCGTGGACTTGCTGCGTTTCGTCAAGTCCATGCTCAGCCGCTCCAAACAAGAGTCGGGCCAGTCCGCTAGTATCCAGTTAGCTCAGCCCGTGAGCATTGAATTTCATCAAGTCGGGCAACTGCCTAAAAGCCAATAGGGAGACAAAGCGATGGCTCTATACCTCTGCCGCAATTTTGGCCGATGCGCTTTCGCGGACGGACGCAAGCGCTTTACCTGTTTGGATCGTGGAACTCCGGTTTGCCCCGCCTGCAACAGCGAAAATGTCAGCCTAGCCACAAGCTTCGGACTGCCGGGCTTTTTCGGCGTGAAGTCACTGCTCGTTGTTGGGGCGTTTTTCGTTGCGGCGTACTTCTTTGCAGGCCATGATGAACCCACAACCAAGAACGGTTTATCTTCAGCCCAAAACGGAAACGGTAGCCGAGCCGAGGATAGGTCTGCGGGAAATCCCCCCCATTCCTCCGATGTCTCCAAACTCAGGCAACCCCCGGCAAATTCCACTCGCCCAGTTTTTCCTGAACTGTTTGGCATGATCGAAATCGGCGGCAAGGGAGTCAAGGGCATCGTAGTCGATCTTGTTTTGACAGAACATGAGGAAGGCTGCCAAAAAGACGAGGATGCTTTTGCCGAATGTGTGCGCAAGAGCATCCGTAAGCAATATGACCCGTACAACGTCAACCCCATCGACAAAGCGTCCATACCCGACACGGTAAAGGCCGCGAAGAAATTCATGGATGACATGACCGGTACTTATTCGGTCGACCCTAGGCAAATTTATCTGGTTGGCAGTAGCAGCATCTCCAATAAGAATTTAGTGCCCCATCGTGACCAGCTAAAAGAAGAGCTAGAAATGGCCCTCGATAAGCACGGAGAAATGGATTTCGTCACACCCGAAAGAGAAGGGGAGTTGGGATTTTACGGGGTGTTGAATCTAATCCCTGAAAATTGGCGGGAAAGACGAAAAAAACAAGCCGTCGTGCTGGATATAGGCAGCGGAGACACCAAAGGCGGCTATCTGGAAAAAAACGATGGACATGAGGCTTTTGTGCCTGTTTCAGTGCCATGGGGGACGAAAAGCTTCAGCAACGCCGTGGACAAAGAACTCGACAAAAAAGAAAACAAAATCGACGATTGGTCGGTGAAAGCCGCCCCGTTTGCCAATGCAGCTTCGGTGTTAAGGAAACGCCTGCTTCGCCCCGCAATTCACCAAGAAGTGTCCAGAAAACCAGGTTTGATCAACCGTGATAGGGTCTATTTAATCGGCGGCATTGCCTGGGCAACCTCGACGCTCATCCAACCCTATAGCAAGTCGGCTTTCCCGGTCATGCATCCGCAATACTTCGACACCTTATATAACCGGGCCAAGAGTGAGGATGCAGTAAAAAAATTCTTTGACGAAAACCCGTTTCGCAAAACTTATCCAGATATAGAAAAAGTGAGCAAAGCATTTACCCCTGACAATCTTGTTGCCGGGCTAGAAATCCTAAGAACCTTCTCGGACGAAATGCACTTCGGCAAAAAAAACTTATTTTTCATCCGTGACTCTTTATATGCTTGGCCGCTGGGTTATATCAGAAAACGTTGCGAAGACGAACATACTTGCCCACCTTCTAAGCCGTAACTATTATTTAGAGAATTATCCGATGCCTATCAAGCACCATTTACAGATAAAAAAAACCTTTAGGCAAGCTTTTGGGTTGTTTGTGGCCTTGACATTGTTGCTATCAGGCTGTGCCGCGCCGTTGCAAGCCACTTTGAAACAGAGCGGAACCATTCGCTGTTTCCAAGAACAGAACCGCCCAGAAGGCAAAACCAGTTGTGAATTGTCGGCGGCGGTACGGGTGGATAATACTGTTGTTTTTACCAACGACAAACCCATCCCCGGAAACGGCAAATCTCCGGTTTTCTCACTCTCCCTTTCCCAACAAGAAAACAACACTGCCCATCCGGTTTATGCCCTAGACACCAAGCATATAAGCTATTTCGCGGAGCCAGCTTTTAACAATGCTTCTAAATTGGAAAGTCTGACCGTCACACCCGACGGAAAATGGGTAGTCGCGGCCACAGGATTCGACCGATACAAGCCTGGGCAAGAGGGCTACAATACGCTATTGGCTTGGCCTGCGGAGGATTGGCATGCGGTCAAAACGGTCATTTCCCCTAGTCAAGGCCCGGATGCAAAGGATTCCGTGTCGCTTCGTGAAAAGTTTAAGCAAGTGCTGGGGGGAAGTGAATATTTCAAGATAGAAGGCTTGGCCGCGATACCGGCAAAGGATGGCTCAGGGCAAGGCAGGCTGCTATTTGGAGTGCGCGAAACCGGCGCAGATTACAAAAATCCAAATCATGTCATCCAAATCATTCAAGCGGGTTATCATATTAGCGGCGACAAGCGGCTACAATTGCATGATGATTTTAAACTGGTGGCTGATTACACGGACCAACTCAAGTCCGCCCATCCCGACAAGCACACATTAGGATTGTCGAGCATTGAGTATGATCAATACCATGACCGCTTGTATTTACTGACCAGCTACGAGGAAGTCAACGCCGAGGAGCCTCCGCCAGAAAGCTTGGGTGCCTATTTGTGGACATTGCCCCTAGCAGATTTAGGCAAAACGGGTTCGAGTCCCCAGCCTATCCTTGTCGATCCCGCAAGCTGCCAGCAGCCCAAGACGAATGGCAAACCCTTAGAATCCTGTCCGCTAGAGTTCAAGTCCCATAAGGCGGAAGGCTTAGCGGTTTTGGACAGCAAGCAAATTCTCGTGGTGTTCGACGATGACCGCGTCAAAACCCAAGTACAGTCAGAGGATGGGCAACAGCATGAACGGAAACCTGAAAGTGAGTCCGGCTACGAGATTATTGAACTCCATTGAGGAATATTATGAAATGTTCCAGATGCGCAAACGAAAACGACAAAAACAGGATGAATTGTTGGTTTTGTGGGGCAATTCTTCCTAAAACAAATAAGGCTATTGGTTCATTTTTTTTTAATTTTGAATATATCCGGTTGAATTTGAAAAAGCTAGGCATATATGCCGTAGTTGCAGGTTTTTTCTTTTACGGTTTTCATCTAATCGAACTTGAGCAACAAAATGAGGCCGAACATAAACAAGAAAAGCTTGATATGCAGCGCAAGCTTGAGATTGCTGAGAAATTGCGTGAAGAAGCAGAAAAACGGGTACAACTAGCTAACGAAAAAGTTGACCAATTGCCAACAAACCCTGCACAAGCCCCTACTGTTATTCCAGCGGAGATGCCAAGGCAGCTTGTCAAACCAATTTTGACAGACCCAATTGATGCACAAATTGAAAGTATTGTCAGGCAACATTTTGCTGCCGACAACAACTGTGACGTAGAGGCCACAATGTCTTTTTATGCCGGTGGAATAGTGACTTATGATAATATAAGCTACGACAAAGAGGGTCTTAGAAATATAAAACAAAAAGCTTGTGAACGACTGCCTGGATATCGTAAATACAGTATACGCAATGACTCAATTAATATTACGGCCATCGGAAATAGCTATAAGATCGTTGATTATACACTCGATTGGGAAGTATTTAGTCCTAAACTACAACATAACAAATCAGGAATCACAAGGGTTAGAATAAAGGTCAACGCCGGTTTGACACCACCAAAAATTGTCAGTGAAAATCATTATAAGCTATAGATAAATATGCTGTGTTAATTTGTTTGACGTTAGGTGATTTCCAATAATGAAACCACCAAAACTGAAATGATTTTCCACAAAATCACGAACAATCACCTTGCCAAGCTAGTGCTTGGCGCTCCCAGTAGGAACGCCAAGCCCCAGCTTGGCCTTTGGATGGGATTTATCGTTCCGACGGTCTACGTCACTGCCATTAAGTTAGCGGCACATCGCGATGTAGGAGCGTGCTTTAGACTACGACCAGACACCTATCGCAGCCTAAAGGCAGCTCCTACGGGGCTTAACTTAACGGCAGTGACTCCGGAGCGAGGGAACGATAAAATTTATAGAATAATCCTGTGACCAATCCCTTATCCGACACCGAACTCTGCGTCAAATGTGGCTTGTGCCTGCCGCATTGCCCGACGTATGGCAAAACGCTAGACGAAAACGAATCGCCGCGTGGACGGCTGACTTTGATCCAGGCTTGGGCGGAGGGACAGCTTGAGGCAACACCCAAACTGCTAGGCCATGTGGATAACTGCTTGTTGTGCCGTTCCTGCGAGTCAGTCTGTCCAGCCAATGTACCCTACGGCAGGCTGGTGGACGATTTCCGCTCTGCAACGGCTGATAAGCACACTAAACCGTTGGCGGTCAAGCTGAAATCCGCAGCCGTGGGTTACACTTTGCAAAGCCCAAGCTTGCAACGCTGGTCCGGCCCGGTGCGCAGGGTGTTGAACAAAACAGGTCTGATGAAAACGGCGGGGTTGTCCGAATTGTCCGCCGGTCTACCCGAGCCGTTTGAACATCGACTATGGCAAGGCTTCCATCCCGCCTTGGGTCAGGAAACCGCCCGCGTTGCCCTGTTTCTTGGGTGTACGGCCGAACTGGCCGATGCCGAAACTGTCACCGCCGCCATCCGTTTGCTTAATCGTCTCGGCGTTGGTGTCACTGTTCCGGCGGATCAAGGCTGTTGTGGAGGCATGGCTTTACACAATGGGGATGGTGCCAATTTTGCGCGGATGCAACTGCGCAACCTTGAAGCGTTTGATTGCAAAGGCTTTGATGCCATTCTCGCTGTAGCCAGCGGATGCGGGGCGGTGTTGAAGGAATATCCTGAAAAAGGGTTTGCTGCCAAGATTAGAGATATTTCTTGTTTTCTTGCCGAACATCCGTGGCCGGACAGTGTGCGCCTCGAACCTCTGTCGGCTAAGGTTCTTGTCCATTCACCTTGTTCCCTTAAGAATGTACTGAAATCCGAACGCAACCCCCCCGCGCTTTTGCGGCGAATTCCAGAGCTTCAGGTGGACCTGCTGTCCAAATCGTCTTTATGCTGTGGCGCGGCGGGTACTTACTTGGTGGACCACCCGAAAATGGCGCAAGCCTTGCGGGAAGACTTATTGGATAGTGTTACGGCCTGTCCGCCAAACTATGTTGCTACGTCCAACGTCGGCTGCGCGATGCATCTTCGTGCGGGATTGAATTTGTGGGGATTGGGCCACATTGAGGTGCTGCATCCACTGGTGTTGCTGGAAAGGCACTGCGTGAGACTGTAATTTTACTAACCTAGCTTACATACAGCGTTTTCATGTTTAAAAACTACCTAAAAATTAATATTCAAACAATTTCTGATTGAAAAAAATATCTAGCGCAACCATACGCCCTATCAAGTAACTATCCGATGCTGAAAACGCTGTCGCAATGAAAATCATAGAATCCATACCCAACTTACGTGAAACTGTCCATCGTTGGCGTAGTGCCGGTGATACCCTCGCCTTTGTACCCACGATGGGTAATCTTCATGCGGGACACCTGCGACTGGTGGAGGAAGCCAGAAAACTCGCCAGCCGTGTAGTAGTGAGTATTTTCGTCAATCCTACCCAGTTTTGCGCGGGTGAGGATTTCGGCGCATACCCCCGGACACCGGAAGAGGATAAGGACAAGCTCAAAGGATCAGGGGCAGATTTGCTGTTCACCCCACATGCCGACGAGGTTTACCCTGCCGGGGCTGTCACCGTGGTCGAGGTTACGGGGGTTTCTGACGACTTATGCGGAAAGTTTCGCCCCGGCCATTTTCGAGGGGTGGCTACCGTGGTGTGCAAATTATTCAATATGGTACAGCCCGATGTGGCGTTGTTTGGTGAAAAAGATTGGCAACAACTGATGGTCATCCGCCGGATGGTGGTAGATTTGAACTTGCCATTGCGCATCGTTGGCATCCCCACAGTGCGAGAGCCCAGCGGCCTTGCGATGAGTTCGCGGAATGCTTACCTCAGCGAGGATGAAAAACAACGGGCCTCCGTTTTGTACCGTAGTCTCTCGCAGGCTAAGGCCGCACTGGAGGCGGGACTGCGCGATTACACGGGGATTGAGGCTGCTGCGGTTCAAATGTTACAAAATGAGGGTTTTAGGATTGATTATTTTGCCATCAGACGGCTTGATGATTTGACCGGGCCAAGGACTGATGACACAGACTTTGTTGTTCTCGTTGCAGCTTGGCTGGGTAGGGCTAGGCTGATTGATAATATAAGGATTAGCTTATGAGTCTAGGTCAAATAATCCGTTTACCATGATAATGGCTTGACAATTCTTGCTACGCCTATACCCTTACGGCATAATCTAATTTCCTTTGTGCCTGAATCATCAAGTTGAATCCATGCAAACTACCTTATTGAAAGCCAAGTTACACAGGGCGCGTGTAACCCATTCCGAGCTGGAATACGAAGGATCTTGTGCCATAGACGGCGATCTGTTGGATAAAGCAGGCATTAGGGAATATGAGCAAATCCACATCTACAACGTTAATAACGGCGCTCGCTTCATCACCTACGCCATACGTGCCGAGGAGGGGTCCGGGATTGTATCAATAAATGGGGCTGCGGCCCGCCATGCCGCAGTCAATGACATCGTCATCATCTGCGCTTATGCGATTCTCGACCAGTCTGAGTTGTCGGGTTACCAGCCAACCTTGATTTATGTGGACTCGCAAAACAAGATTGTACGCACCGGTCATGCGATACCTGTGCAGAAATGATTGAAAAAGTTTACAGCGAAGAGGAAATTGCCCTCCGTCTAGCAGAGGACTTGCCGCACTGGTATTATGAAAATGGCTGGATTCGCCGAAAATATCGGACCAGCGGATGGAAGGCAACCCTGATGGTGGTCAATACAGTTGGCCATTTGGCAGAAGCTGCTTGGCATCATCCCGATTTGGCGGTGTCGTATGCCTTTGTCATCGTCAAGCTTGTAACCCATTCGGCCAAAGGGATTACCGACAAGGATTTTATGCTGGCAAAAAAAATCGAGTCGGTGATCCAGTGGGATGCCAAAGCAGAAAGCGGCGGTGTACTGGAGGGAACCCCTGACGATCAGCGCTTCAAGTACATCAAATATGACCGTTAAAGACCGGTAGGGTGCAGCAATTCTAAATTTGAGTCAAATTGATGAAATTAGAGTACGCCATACCCATCGGGAAGCCAGCAATTCTTATTTTGAACAAAACCGGGCGGGTTTAGAACCCGCCCCTACGAATTGACATTCCGTATCGTGTTTATAATGCATTGATAATGTAGAATTAAATTCCCTGCGTAGGGGCGGGTTCCAAACCCGCCCTTATTAATCTTTGCCAAAATGAAAATTGCTTTCAAGAAAGCATCTGCAGTAGCCTCCTGGCCTCTTCACGGATTTTCCTGCGGTTCAATAAAAAGCTAAATTTGCTGCCCCCACATTGCTGCCAAAGCCACGCCGAGCGGATACCGGCTAGAAGCAAGGCTCTAATTTTGTTGGCAACGACCGGATTTTCCAAGTGTACCGGGTCGCCCATAACCATGATTCTCGGATTGATCTTGCTAATGTTGTTCTGGTAAATATCGGCAATGCTGGCCATTACATTTTCATGGGTAATGCCAAAATGGGCCGCTTGGGCAGTGGCTCTTTCAAGGCCGGACCGAATGGCTTTCTGCATTCCATCCATTCGTCGGTATCTTCCTTCTAGATAAACTAGGGCTGCCCCATAGCGTGCCAACTCGGTATCCACAGAATCGGACGGCCCCATTTGCCTTTCCAAGAGCTTGAAGCCGCTTCTCAGTTTATCTAGGCCACCATAGACATCGGGTACGTCATCGGCATTAATTTTCAGGAGGCTTGAAATGCAAGCCTCCAAATCATCGGCATCGGTCGTGCCGGTCTTGGCGAGGTTGCTCACCGATTGTATGGCTTGGCTTAAGCCGGCTAGGGCAATGGTTTGATTGGTCAGATTTTTTATCATGGTAAGCAGATTTTTCTTATGTTTCCCTGCGATTGTATTTCACGGCATTACCTCGTGCCAAGGCAATGGGGTATTTTTCTCCGTTTTTGCGGATTTTTTCTTCCACCGCCCGATCCAGATTGATGCCCAACTGGTCGGCGAGGCGTAACAAGTAGATCATCACATCAGCTATCTCTTCTTCGACCCGGGCAAAGTCTGCCGGGTTCTCACCCAGATGACGCGACTCTGCCTCAGTTAACCATTGAAAGGGTTCCAGCAACTCCGCCGCTTCCACAGCAAGTGCGGTAGCTAAGTTTTTGGGGCTGTGGAATTGTTCCCATTCGCGGTCTAGAGCGAACTCCCGCAGCTTCTTTTGCACAGACTTGATATCCATGAACGACTCCATATATCAAAGATGTGTTTCTTAATTCGCCCGGAATAGGCGAGAATATGCGACTATTGTAAAGAATAATCCAATGAGTGGCGGAATGCTTGTGCAGTGCGTAAGCGTTCACTTCCCCTGCCTTTATCCTGGGAGCGCAGCCATCTTGGCCGCTATTTCAGCGGGCGAGACGCCCGCGCTCCCAGGGGGAGTGACGCTTACTGCAGTGCGACATCCCAAGCCCGGCCTTATTATCCTTAAAAATCGTTCGTGCGAGAGGGTTAAAAACGTGGATAGTCTGATTCAAGACCTGCAAAAAACCATAGATGCATTGGAAACCCTAAGCGAAATGCCTGCAACGGCAGGGGAACAGATCGACGAATTGCTTGACCAGTTGTTCCAGCAAAAGATAGATTTAGTCAATGCCACTTTGAATGTTTCATCCCAGTTGTTTCTGGTGGCTGCACAGGCCATGGCGCTAGCTGCTTCCAAGGCTGTGTTCACCGTCAAGGAGCCTTCTCAGGTTAATGAGTTGGCCAAGGGCGTTTCCGATGCCATCACCAAACTGGCCAGACTTTTGGACAGTGTGGCTCACATTAATTAACTGATGTTATGCATGGAGTGGCAAAGCTCGCTTTGCCTGTCAAGGCAAGCCTTGACACTCCAAATCAAATCGCCGTAGGTCGGCAACCCATTGCCGACAACAGAACCGCTGTGTGTGCGCAACATCTAAATTAAGGAGCCCGCACGTTGAGTATGCTGATGACTGATGACTTATCTCGGGGCGCACTACAGGTTCAAGCGCTCCGTCTTGGGTACTAGCCATGGAGAATAGACTCTGCCCTTGCGGTTCATTGATGTTGTCATCGGAATGCTGCGGCCCTTTTTTGTCTGGAAGCCTCAAACCTAAGACGGCCTTAGATTTAATGCGTTCCCGCTATACGGCTTATCACCTGAAGAATGGGGCTTACTTGCTGAAGACTTGGCATCAAAGCACTTGCCCCGTAGATTTGGGCTTTCGGGACGATGATACCGAATGGGTGGGATTGAATGTTGTGTGGTATGAGGCAGGCGGGATCAAGGATTCCGAGGGGGTCGTAGAGTTTATCGCAAGCTATCGCCAAGGCGGTGTCCTGCTGCGTTTTCGCGAGTGTAGCCGTTTCCTCAAGGAGTTGGGTGAATGGTTCTACCTTGATGGTATTGTTCGAAGCGAACCTAATCCGGGCCGTAACGATCCCTGCTGGTGTGGAAGCGGAAGAAAATACAAAAAATGTTGTGGGTCGCCGGTCATTGCCAATGAAAAACCTACTAGGAGTAGCCCATGAATAAATCCAAGCTTGAACGTTGCCCTCCGATTGACGCTGAAATTTACGGACGCCTTAGTGAGAGGGTAGGGCGTTGCCATATGGATCTTCGATTAGGAATTGAGCATGACAGGGAGTCTTGGATTTTTGGACAAGGCCGCAGCTTTTTCCATATCGAAAACTGGTACTCCATACACGGACTCATCCGGTTTGCACTCAGGCTGTTCCTGCTGCATGGACGGGGGCAGGACAATGCGAGGCGAATTTTGATCCGTCATAACGAGTTTGATATTATAGGGCTGCCCGTGGCGTTTGATGGTTTTAAGTTGCTCCATCTCACCGATTTGCACTTGGATGCTGCCGATGACATCGTAGATGCACACATTGATGCCTTAAATCGGGTGGGGGATTACGATATTTGTGTGATGACCGGCGATTACCGGAACAAGACTTTTGGCCCCTATCAACGAACTCTGGAAGCTATGAGCCGAGTCCGCGAAAAGATAGCAGCGCCTGTCTATGCTGTTTTGGGCAATCACGATACCATTCGCATGGCTTCGGGCATGGAAGATTTGGGGATAAGAATGCTACTGAATGAAGCAGTGCCCATTGAAAGGTGCGGCGCTACGATTTGGCTGGCAGGGATTGACGATGCACATTATTACCGGGCCGAAAATTTAGAGAAGGCAACCGACCCGATTCCAGCGGAAGGCATATCCATTCTATTGTCCCATTCCCCGGAAATGTATCGGCATGCTTTTTATGCGCGTTTCGATGCCATGTTGAGCGGACATACTCATGGTGGGCAAATTTGCCTGCCTGGCGGCATCCCTCTGATGCTTAATGCCCGCGCCCCACGCTCTTTTTGCAATGGGCCTTGGCGCTACCATGGTTTGCAGGGTTATACCTCGCCGGGTTCGGGAACTTGCATTGTCGATGTTCGCTTGAATTGCCCGCCGGAAATCACCGTGCATACCTTGCGCAAGATTCAATAGGGTTGTTTGCGTATGCCGAGCCAGTATAGAACCCTTGAGATGGCTAACTCCAACACAAAAAATGCAATGGTGAGCCGAAGAACATCGCCTGACCCAAGGTGCAATTCGGCTTTTAGCCATAACAAGGGAAGCAGTGATTCGGGAATCTGGTCCAAACCCAATGCCATGCCGCTAGGCAGGATGCCAAACCGGCGTTTGAGCAAGCTGGAGAGCAGGTCTCCCAACATTGCCAAAGCCCCGACGGCCAGGCCTGCGCTGACTCCCAAGTTTAGCACCCAGGCGGCGGCAGAGCTGGATAGCACCGCACCGGCGATGCCCCTCCATGTTTTTGTCGGTCCCAACAAGGGTTTGCCGTCGGGCCAAACCATCCCGCTGTCCACCGGTTGGCCAAAAAGATTGCCCAGCAAATTGTGCAGGATGATTGGCGCGCCATTGGCTATGAACAATAGCAGTAAAATTTTGGCTTCGATCATTGCATGATACAAATTGGCTGGTTCCAAAGCTCCGGCTCTCATCTTTATACACAAGTCCAGCCAACCAGGAAAATCCGTCATTTCGGCATGGATGCCGAAATCCAGGCCATGGACGGTAACAAGTCGGTCGTGCAAATGCTTGATTCAGGTGACACGCCAAAAAAATCCCATTGCCAAGCGGGAGCTTCACTGCCATTAAGTTAAGCGTTTATCGGAACGCCAAGCCCCAGCTTGGCATCAGGGTGTACCGCGCCAAGCTGGGGCTTGGCGTTCCGTCAAGGGCTGATTTCACTTAACTTAATGGCAGTGAAGCGGGAGCTTGGGAACGAGCAACAAGGAAGTTATTTTCGACCATATCCTTAGCCAGTTGCATAGCTTACAATAAAATTTTTCATGGAACTTAATATTTTTCAAATAACGTGTGATATTGCAAACGCTATATGATCAGAAAAATTCTAATCCTCCTAATTCTTGCCGCAGTTGCCATTAGTGCGGAACCTCTATGGCGCTATTTTCATACGGATGACCATGCCAATGAACTAGTGCTTTTCGGCAACATGGATTTGCGGGAGGTCGCCCTAGCGTTTAATAATAGCGAGCGTATCGTCGAAGTATTGGCACAAGAAGGCGAAAGGGTAAAAAAGGGACAGGTTTTGGCGCGTCTAGACACTAGTCGGTTGTTACCACAAGTCAATAAGGCCGAGGCAGAGGTGGAAGCCCAAAAACAAGTTGTCGAACGGTTCCATCACGGAAGCCGGCCAGAAGAAATCGCCCAGGCAAGGGCTAATGTCGATGCTGCCGAGGCGGATGCGGCTTACAGCGAATTTCAATTCCACCGACTCGATTCACTGTCCAAGGATTCCAGTGGACGTGCCGTTAGTCGGCAAGATTTTGACAATGCCCATTTCGCCTTGAATGGAACAAGGGCCAGGCTCAAAGCCCTGCAAAAGGCACTCGAGTTATTGGTCATCGGACCACGGCAAGAGGATATTAAACAAGCGGAATGGCAATTGCAGACCAACACGGCTCAACTTGAGCTGTTGCGCAGGCAGTTGGCGGATGCGGATCTGTTGGCCCCTAGTGATGCTGTGGTTAGGACTCGTATCATGGAACCGGGTGAGATGGCATCTCCACAAAAACCAGTGTTTTCCTTAGCCATCATTGATCCGAAATGGGTTCGGGCCTACGTATCGGAAACCGATCTGGGCAAGCTGCATTCGGGAATGCGGGTTTCAATCACAGTCGATAGCTTTGAAAATCGCCGGTTTGACGGGTGGGTCGGCTTCATTTCGCCCGTCGCCGAATTTACGCCTAAATCCGTTGAAACTGTCGAATTGCGCCCTAGCCTTGTTTATGAGGTCCGTGCGTTTGTCAGCGACGAGAAGGACGAGTTAAAGTTGGGAATGCCCGCGACGGTCCACTTTCCTTTGGGTGGGATTGAGTCCCAGCCCAAATCCGAGGCTCGACATTGAAGTCCGAAGTGCCAGATAAAGAACAGGCGATATCTGGCATAGCCCTATGTAAAGCTTTCCGCCGCACTAGTGGAGAAAATATTCAAGCCTTGGAACAAGTTTCTCTCAATATTCACCATGGCACTTTGGCTGCATTGGTCGGTCCCGACGGGGCCGGCAAGACTACTTTGCTACGCATGGCTGCGGGGTTGATTGCGCCTGATTCTGGCAAGCTAGAGGTGCTTGGGATCAATGTCACCGCCGACCCGCAACAAATACAATCGCGCATCAGTTACATGCCGCAAAAATTCGGTCTCTATGAAGATTTAAGCGTCCAAGAGAACCTTGATCTTTATGCAGACTTGCATGGTGTGACACCCGATGCGAAAAGACTTCGCTATGCCCAGTTGATGCAAATGACCGATCTTGGTTCTTTTGCTAACCGTTTGGCGGGCCGCCTTTCCGGGGGCATGAAGCAGAAATTGGGGCTTGCCTGTACATTGGTCAGGTCTCCGGAGTTGCTTCTGCTGGATGAACCGACAGTCGGTGTCGATCCATTGTCCAGGCGAGAATTGTGGGAAATCATACTGCGTCTCGTTAGGGACGAAAACCTAACGGTGCTGTTGAGTACGGCATACTTGGACGAAGCCGAACGTTGTGGTCATGTGGTTGTCCTCAACCAAGGAAAGGTGTTAGTGCAAGGGCCACCCGGCGAAGTGACAAAACTCGCTAACGGACGGGTGTTTTTGGTCGAACCGCCCGAGGGACAACCGGCCCGAAATCTCCAAGCCCAATGCTTTGATGAGCCGGGCATTGCTGATGCCGTGCCTGAGGGTGGGTTAGTCCGCGTTGTCCTGATGCCTGGAATGAAAGCGTCTTTGGGTTCGATTGGGTGCCTTACCGCAGGGCTGGACGTCCAACCCACACCAGCCCGGTTTGAGGATGGCTTCATGTTGCTGTTGCACCAGCAGGGAAATAAGGCAGCACCAGTTTCACCCGGCACTGTGCGGCAGACCCCTCTGGCTGATAAAGACCGTTGCGAAATCATTATCGAGGTTCATGACCTAGTGAAAAGATTTGGGGCTTTCACTGCCGTCGACCATATTAGCTTTGAAGTTTGCCGTGGTGAAATCTTCGGCTTGCTCGGGCCAAACGGAGCGGGCAAGACGACGACTTTCCGCATGTTGTGCGGTCTTTTGGCGGCCACGTCCGGCACGTTGCGAGTTGCGGGTGAAGACCTTCGTGTCGCACGCGCATCCGCCAGACAGCGTATTGGCTATGTGGCTCAGAAATTTGCACTCTACGGCCAGTTGTCGGTTATCGAAAACCTGGAGTTTTTCGCCAGTGCTTATGGCTTGCGGGGACGGCGCAAACGTGACCGTATCGATTGGGCTTTGCAAGATTTTGAGCTTTCGGAACTAGTCAAGTTACCCAGCGGACAACTGCCGGGAGGATATAAACAGCGATTGGCAATGGCGGCGGCCCTGCTGCACGAACCGGAAATCCTGTTTCTCGACGAACCCACTAGCGGGGCGGACCCGTTGGCTAGGCGCGAGTTTTGGCAGCGCATCACCTTATTCGCAGAACAGGGCGTGACCGTGATTGTCACCACTCATTTCATGGAGGAAGCCGAGTATTGCGATCGTGCTTTGATCCAAGATGCCGGGCGTTTGCTTGCACGGGGAACGCCCGCTGAAATCCGTCTGCTTGCTGACAGCCGGGGTGGCCAGCGTCCAAGCATGGAAGATGCCTTCATAGCCATTGTCGAAAAGGCCCGTGAAAAGGCTTCCACTCTGGCAATGGGGGTTGCGTGAAACACGCAAGAGCGGCTGGATACGACCCAATATCTTCCCGGCTCAGGCGCATCGGGGCGCTAGTGCGCAAAGAAAGTCGCCAAATGTTGCGTGACCCTAGCACGGTTTTGATCGGAATTGTGATGCCTGCGTTGCTTATATTGATTTTTGGCTACGGGCTTTCTCTGGATGTCAAAAATGTTCCGATTGCGGTTGTGTTGGAACATCGCTCACAGGAGGCGGACGAAATTGCGGCAGGATTCTCCCTCTCCCCTTATTTTAAAGCGACGGTGTTGACGTCAATGCCTCAGGCACAACAGTTGATGAATCAGCGGAAGGTTGATGGAATCGTTCGCATTAGGCAGAATTTCTCGCATCAAATAGCTTCAAATAACGCTGATATCCAGGTTTTAGTGCATGGCTCCGATGCAAATTATGCCAGAATTGTTCAAGGCTATGCCCTTGGAGCCATCGGCCAGAGTTTTCTGCGCAAAAAAATGGAAGGGGTGGTCATCAATGACGGTCCTGTCATCGTTCAGAGCCAAACTTGGTTCAATAAAAATAATGACAGTCACTACTTTCTCGTGCCTGGCTTAATTGTTCTAATCATGACGTTGATAGGCGCTTTGTTGACAGCGTTATTGATGGCGCGGGAGTGGGAGCAGGGTACTTTAGAGGCAATTTTTGTAACACCGGTGCGGGTAGGGGAAATTCTACTGGGCAAGATTATTCCCTATTTTTGTTTAGGGGTTATTGGCCTGGCTTTGTGCATAATGGCGGCTAAATTCCTCTTCAATGTGCCTTTGCGAGGTTCAACCAGTCTGCTGGCAGGTGCTTCAATGCTTTATTTGCTTGTCACACTCGGAATGGGCCTGCTGATTTCAGCGGCCACCAAGAATCAGTTTCTGGCCAGCCAAATTGCGATCATCGTTTCTTATTTGCCGGCTATGATGCTATCGGGCTTTCTTTTCGATATCCGCAGCATGCCGGTTGCGCTTCGGGTCATCACCCTAGTGTTGCCGGCACGGTATTACAACGAGCTTTTGCAAACGATTTTCCTGGCGGGGAATATCTGGCCTATCATCATCCCCGACTTGATGGTTGTTGGGGCGATGGCTATTGCATTGTTATGGCTGGCCCGCATCAAAACAAAAAAGAAATTAGGGTAGATGACATGTTTGAATCGTTGCTGCGTATTTTGGCTTTAACGCGTAAAGAATTTTTGGTTGTGCTAAAGGACCCACGTAGCCGAATTAGCCTGTTTGTACCTCCGATTATCCAGTGCCTGATTTTCGGTTATGCAGCAAGCTATGACCTTAGCAATGTACCTTACGCGGTCTTAGACCAGGATCGCAGCTTTGCATCGGCACAATTGCTGTCACAACTAGACGGCTCAGGGGTTTTCCTGCGGGTTGGCAATCTTAGCAATGTTAAAGAAATTGAAGCGATCATTGATGACAAAAAGGCTCTGCTGGTCCTCCAGATCGGCCAGAATTTCGAGCGGAACCTATTGATGGGTCTAACCGCTCCGGTGCAATTGATTGTCGATGGACGGAATTCCAATACTGCCGCGATTGCGTCCAGCTATATTTCTACTGAGGTTGCCACATTTAATGCGCAGTGGCGAGCCGGGCACGGGGAAGCTAAGATGCCCGTCCGAAGCATCACTAGGGCTTGGTACAACCCCAATCTGGAAAGTCGTTGGTTTATGGTCCCAGGTATGATCGCTACGCTTACCCTATTGCAAACTCTGATACTGACAGCCATGTCGGTGGCGCGTGAGCGAGAACATGGAACCTTTGACCAATTGTTGGTGACCCCATTCAGTCCGACTGAGATTATGGTAGGCAAAGCACTGACTCCGATAACCATCGGGTTGGGTCAGGCGACTGGGGTGCTGCTGGTTGCCCAACTGTGGTTTCACATTCCCTTCGCGGGTTCTTTTTTGACGCTTTACCTCTGCCTTGGCATTTTTCTTTTTGCCATCATCGGGATAGGATTGTTGGTGTCTTCCATTTCCGCCAACATGCAACAGGCCATGCTCTACTCATTTGTGTTGATGCTGCCGATTATCTTGTTGTCGGGCTTCATGACCCCCATCAGCACCATGCCGAGGGGATTCCAGTATGTCACACTATTTAATCCCCTGCGCCATGCCATCCGTTGTGTGCAAAGAGTTTTTCTTGAAGGTGCCGGAATCGAACTTTTAATACCCGACCTATGGCCTATGCTGCTGATTGGAATGGTCACGCTTCCCGCAGCGGCCTGGATGTTCCGGCATCGCTTTGCGTAAGATTTAACCAACAATCTGGCTACCGTCATCAATGGTTTTATTAAATCGGCGTAGTCAACGAAAAAAATAGGAAAATCCTAGGAAATCCGTCTATTTATCAGGCTTAACCCTATAAATAGTAATAACATGCCCAATCGAATGTATCAACTCGGCACCGGTTTCACTGCGAATTATTTCTGCCATTTCGCGTCGTTGTTCGCGGTCTTCCGCATTGATACGGACTTTGATTAATTCATGGTGGTCTAGTGCCAAATTTATTTCGATTAACAAGGCAGGGGTGATGCCCGATTGCCCGGTTATAATAATGGCTTTTAGTGCGTGGGCCTTGGCGCGGAGTTGTTTTTTCAATTCGGAGTTCAAATGATTTTCCTCTTTAGCATAAAGATTGATGGTTGGTGTTTAAATGACAAAAAGCGGTAGCAGTCAGCGGTGGCTTAGCGAGCATTTTTCCGACGAATACGTGAAACTGGCGCAGCAACGAGGTTATCGTTCGCGTGCCGTGTTTAAGTTGGAGGAGATAGATTCCCGTGATAGGCTCATCAGGCCCGGCATGTCTGTGGTGGACCTTGGGGCTGCACCCGGAGGGTGGTCGCAGTACGTGGCGGGAAAAATCGGCAAGCATGGCAGAATTATAGCTTTGGACATCCTGCCGGTGGAAGCAATTCCTGGAGTCGAGATCATCCAGGGCGATTTCCAAGATGAGCAGATACTCAACCAAGTGCTGCAAGCATTGGAAGGAAAGCCTGTCGATTTGGTTCTCTCCGACATGGCACCGAACATGAGTGGAACCCGTGTGGTGGACCAGACTCGAGCCATTTACCTTGCCGAACTGGCTTTGGATATGGCGCGGCTAATATTGAAACCAGGCGGGGCTTTTGTGGCCAGTAACTGGCCCATGCCATTCAGCATGCTTCACCCCAACCGGATGGTCTACCCCCATGACCATCCTAACCCAGCTTGATTATTTGAGCGTTGCGAGCTGCTTCATCAAGCGGCTTTTACGCCAGGCAGCATTATTCGCATGGATGATCCCTTTTTGCGCGGCTTTATCGAGAGCGCTGATGGCGGTTAAGGCAGCCGCACGCGCTTCTTCAACATTTCCGTCGCCGATGACCGCACGTGCTTTCTGAACGAAAGTGCGTGCTCGCCCGCGGAACACCCGGTTGGCGACCCGCTTCTTCTGATTTTGCTTGTTGCGTTTTATTTGTGACTTAATATTTGCCAAAGTATCCTCTCCAGAATCCAATTACGATTGCGAATGCCCATTTTACCTGATGGCGGTGAATTTGTCCAGTGCTATTTTATTTATGGTATGATGTAAGCGCCTCAGGTTGGTCGGGTGGGCGCGGCTTCGCTTCGGCGAAGCGGAGGAAAGTCCGCACTCCATAGAGCAGGGTGCCGGGTAACTCCCGGAACGTATAAAGGTTACTCGTAGCCGGAAGCGTTAGATCGGGCCACAGAAACAAACCGCCAGGGAAATTTTTGATTGTAGATTGTTGATTGCAGAAACCAGATTCGGTTTTTCAAACATCAATCATCAATCCACAATCCTGGTAAGGGTGAAACGGCGGTGTAAGAGACCACCGGCGCGGGTAGTAATATCGGCGGCCAGGTAACCCTCACCCGGAGCAAGGTCAAGCAGAGATAATGGGCGGCAGGCCGGAGACGAAAGTCCCTGACCCGTCTTCCCGGGAGACGGCTCGTCTCTTCCCTGTAAAGGGTAAGTCTCGGGTAGACTGCTAGAGCTGCGCGGCAACGTGCAGTCGAGAGAGATGCTCATCCAGGCGGAAGCCGTGCCTTCGGGCATACCCTTCTGCCGGACAGAATGCGGCTTATAGACTGACCTGAGGCAATTCAGATCCTATCCCCAATTGTGCTATACTTAAACTTATGCGAGTCGCTTTTCAAGGTGAACCCGGTGCCTATTCCGAAGCCGCCGTTTTTGAGCATTACGGACCGGACGTGGAAACCATGCCCTGCCTGTCCTTCGATGATGTCTTTGCGGCGGTGGAAACCGGAATCGTCGATTCGGCCCTGGTGCCAATCGAAAACTCACTGGCCGGCACCATCCACCGCAACTACGACCTGCTGCTTCAGCATACGGCTTCGGTGGTAGGCGAACACTTTCTCCACGTCCACCACTGCTTGATCGGCCATCCGGGGGTTGAGATCCGCGACATTAAAAAGGTCATCAGCCACCCGCAGGCGCTGGCCCAATGCGAAGGCTACCTGCGTTCGCTCATCGGAGTCAAAGTTGAGCCGGTCTATGACACCGCCGGCAGCGTCAAGATTGCGCGCGAGCAGGGCGACCGCTCCGTCGCTGCCATTGCCTCCAGCCGGGCCGCTTCACTCTACGGAATGGCCATCCTCGACCAGAATATTGAAGATCTTCCCACTAACTTCACCCGCTTCTTAGCCATCGCCCGCCAACCGGTGTACCCGACCGGCGACGCCAAGACCACACTGGTGTTCAGCGCCAAAAATATTCCCGGTTCTCTCTTTAAAGCCCTGAGCGTCTTCGCACTGCGCGACATCGACCTGACCAAAATCGAATCGCGCCCGCTGGTGGGGAAAACCTGGGAATACCTCTTTTATATCGATTTTGCCGGTTCGGGGGTTGAACAAAACGTAGCAAGAGCTTTAAGCCACCTGAGTGAATATGCCATAATGCTGCGCGTGTTTGGCTCTTATCCGCGCCACCACTATTCCGAAGAATAACCGGGCCAGGTTTCTACACAACTGGTGAAGACTTGATGGCGCCGGCCTGCACTGCCCACAGCGTGGCCTGGCTGGAAAAATCATCCGCAAACAATTTCATGTCCGTCGTGGTTAAAAGTCCCTGTTCGCTCTCATGCAAAGTCTCGAGCAGGTCATTGCGGCGCTGCATATCCAGCTCCGCCAGGATTTCATCCAACAGCAACACCGGGGCCTGGCCGGTCTTTTCCTTCATCCAGCTTACCTCAGCCAACTTGAGCGACAATAAGGCAGTGCGGATCTGGCCGCGTGAGCCGTATTCCCCCAAATCGATTCCGTTGCTCAGGTAGCGCATCTCATCCCGGTGCGGGCCAATGGTAGTCATGCCGCGCATAATTTCCTCGCTGCGCAGCTCTTTTAACCGCCGGCAAAAACCTTCCTGGATTTGCTCGATGGTCAAGGCGGTCCGGTCCACCGGGGTCAGGA
>Ga0118677_10005618_pt1 | contig 21815 bp, 15 predicted proteins | sample AliMusrvi5mmetaG_FD_86154 | JGI IMG/M metagenome (GOLD analysis project Ga0118677, IMG submission 86154)
CGCAGAACGTCGAGCCTTGCATAGGGAGCGCGATCCGAATTTGACCTGCGATTGGACTAGATATTGTTTGCATATAGGGCATAAGCCCATAATTATGGCGCAAATCAAATCAAATCGGACATTCTTTCAAATCCTCGCAGAGGTGTGATATAGATTCCTTATGCCGAGGCCACCCTGTCCCAGACGAATCGAACACTGCCCTCCAGCGTATTATTTTAAGCCCGCTGGGATTCCGCTTTGCGAGATTCAGGAGATCGCTCTTGCCGCCGACGAACTGGAGGCCATGCGGCTCGCTGACTGCGAGGGACTTTACAATCAAGACGCGGCGAAGTGCCTGGGCGTTTCCCGCCAAACCTTTGATCGCATCATTCACCGGGCCCACGAGAAAACAGCCCGGGCGCTGGTGCATGGCTTCGCCCTTCGCATCGGAAGAAAAGAACCGGATGCGTCCGCCGCCAGAGAAACACCCAAGGATTCCCCAAAGCATGAGTGCTCAAAGCGTTAACAACCTCGACCGGGCTCTTGCCGCAGTTTGCGCCAACTGTCCGGCCTGCCGCCATGCACGAAAAACACAGGAAGGCCAGATATTCGCTTTCGTAAAAAAGGTGGAAGAAAATCTGTGCCCATTCTGCCGAGCCTACGAGCGGGTGCATGGACGCAAATCCTACGAACCGATCCCACTTTCCACGGACAGCTAACAATTCCATCGTCTGATTGCGCTCAACTTACAAAGCGCAAACATTCCTTTACCGGCGTACTCGCGCTTTGTCTCATCAGCGCAAGCATATCGCCTAAAGTATTAGGCAAATCAGGCTGGAAAGCGGTTGTCCCCTGCGACCCTGCTCTGGCTTTTAATCAGCATGGCGGTTCTCGCCATTGTTTTGGATAGATGTGAGCTCCACGCTATTCCTTTGCTGGCGTACGCCTGCAACCCCTGATTTCAGAATTCGGGATCAACTCGCTATTACAGCACCTTGCCGCCGGGTCGGTTGTAGCAGATAGCGATAATCTGCGATTTTTTGAAGTTTTTTTTGCGCTCTTAACGATCTCTTAAGGTTCGTTTGCGTAAGCTGGCTTCACGAAAACAAAACTACTTTTCCAAAGGGCTCACACGTCCGCTGCAACATGCTGGAAATATGAGGCCCATAGTTGGAAAGACAAATAAACCGAAGAGAACACCATGCTATGAAGAGAATACCCATTGCGATCGCGCTGGCACTCGCCGTGTCAACGCTTCACACATCCGCGCAACAATTCGGGAGCGGCGAACGCCCACCCCGTGGTGAAGAAAAAGTGGAGACGCTCACAAATGAGCAGATCCAGCAGGTCAAGGTGATCCTCTCCAATTACAACGCAAGCACGCTCACTGCCGAGCAGGCGAAATCCATTCACGTGGCCTTTCATCAAGCGGGCATTCCAGGCGGGCCCACGGTGAACGTAGTGGTTGAAGCCGCTGGTTTCAGCCCAGACATGTTACGTGATCTGGACCCGCCCCCAACAGATGCCAGCGGCACCGGGGAGCAACCTGCGCCAAAAAACGAGGTGGTCGACCGCCCGCAGAAAGGCAGCCAGAGCCAGCCCACCGGCAAGCAAGCAGGCCGAGCGCAACAGTATTCCATTGAGCAGGCAGCCTCCGATCAAGCGCAACTCCATACCATCGCTTTCAACGGCCTAGCCTTTTTGACTGGGGATTTCGGCGCTGACACCTTCCTACCTCCGGGCAAGGTGTGCGATTTCTCTGGCTTCCAGTATATGAGGGATATTGATGCTGCTCAGAAAGGCCACAATCCAATGTTCCTCGACCGTGTCGCGGGCAACGTCCTGCATATCCTCACGGACGGGCAGCGTGCGCTTTTTGAAAAAGCGGCACAGCGAGAGGCTGTGCAGTTACGCGCGCTTGCCGAGAAGCGTCTTCCGCTGATCAAGGCATTCTGCCGCGAACGCGATGGAAGCATCCCTGCCGGAAGCCAGGGATTAAACAAGGCTGCGGTATTACAATATGTGGGCGACATTTTTGCTGCTGATGCGGATGTAAGTTACCAGCGCGCCCAAGTCTTTGGGCAAGTAGCGACCTCTTTGATCCAGCAGCAGAAGGACTACCTCGCCAAGATGAAGTTCGGAGATTTCAACACCTGGCCCGCCGTGGAAATGGATCAGTATAAGCTGCCCAGGGGCACGGAAAAAATGGTCAACGTGGCCTATATGACCTACGCCAGCGAGTTCTTCAGTTGGTATGCGGGATCGGTCAAGGCGGACACGTACTTCTGCCCGGAACGCCACGGAACCTACTTTGGCGGATTCTACATGAAGGACATGCCCGCAATGGGTAAGCGAGACTTCGACATCAGCACGTCCGTGACCGGCGACAGCGGCAAGGAGTTCCTGGAACTCCTGACCGCAAATCAGCGCCAAAACATCACCGCCATTCCCGCTTTGCAACGCAAAGCGCTCCTGGAAGTCATCAAGGTGCGTGAGGCTATTTCCACGGAACTGCGCAAGTTCCTCAGCGGCAAACAAGCCGACAAGAAAACAGTACTCGCGCTGGGTCGTCGCTATGGCGAGCTAGACGGCGAGATGTCCTACTATTACGTAACGGCATTTGCGAAGGCGAACCGAACGTTGACGGCGGAACAGCGCAAGGCGCTGGTCAAGTTGCGCAACCTCGACGGTTACACCAGCGCCACCGCCTACATCTACTCCGACCCTGTTCGCGAAGAGTTAAAGTTGCCTGACACGGATCATTTCTTCTTCGCTCCGAAAGCAGTGGATGGGAATGTCCAATGAGGCCTGATGCCCTCCAGAAAACAGCAACACAATCCTTTGTGCTGCGTTGCAAACGATGGGCTGATCTGGTGAAGAGATGGCAATGGAGTCTTATTGCACTGGTGATTCTCATCGCAATTGTTTCACGGGGCATTCTCCTCTTTGGGACGCCGTTGATGCCCGGAACGAACGGGGTTTACTATCTCGTTCAGGCGCGCGCGCTGCTGTTGCATGGCTCACTGGGACTGCCCGATCTGCCGCTGACATTCTGCATGCAGGCGTCGCTGGCACGATTCCTTCAGTGGCTTTCTGGTTGGGACCTTGACTCATGCATCCTCCTTGCGGTGAAGCTGACAGATGCAGTGCTGCCTGCTTTGGCCGCATTGCCCGTGGCTTTGCTGGTGCGGCGCTGGGGAAAAGGCGCAAACGCGGCCCAATGGATCGCACCTGCTGCGGCAGCAGTGGTGACCCTGAACACTCCCGTGTTGGACATGGTGGGCAGTCTTGGGAAAAACTCACTTTGCCTGCTATGGCTCGCAGCGCTTCTGCTCTTTATCCACCTGTGGATGAGCTGTCCGACATGGAGAAATGCAGCGGGCGTGCTTGGTTTCTGGGCGCTGATCGCTGTAACGCATATTGGCGTTTTCGGTGCATCACTTATATTCGGCGGATTAGCGCTCGTTTTTTACATCGCAATGGAGCGAGGCCGGGCGTTGTGCGCACTGTGGCCGTTGTTGATCGCGGTGGTCGCTGTGGGATTGCTTGCAGCAGGAATGGTGCTATGGAAATTTGATGCTCATCGTATTCAGCGACTCGCTGAAGCATTGATCCATCCAGCGGATTTCCTAACCGGCAACAACATGGGAGCGCATGGCGGACCCGGAGGCGGGCCGCAGGGCGCGATGGCGGGGTTTCCAGGCAATCATGCAGCTTTTTTGCAGTGGCTGCCTTCTTTAGTATTCGGTTTAGCCTCCGTTGCAGCCTTGGTTACTTGCTGGCGATTTCGAGGCGCGCTTTCAGTTGCGGATATTTGTGTGGTTGGCGCTTGCTCAGTTGGTGTGTTGTTTCTGACGGGACCGTGGGTGCAGGGGGATAAAACGCCTCGGTTTAACCTTATTGCGATCACGCCTGCGGCAATCGCTGGAGCATTTGCCTTGATGCACTGCAAGCCCCACTGGCTTCGTGCCGGACTCTCTCTTCTGATCAGCGTTTGCGTGATCGGGCCGTCGCTTGAAATTCTTCACCGCGGGGGAATGCCGATTGTAAACGAAAAAGGTCTGCGCGAACTACGCTCTCTTGCTCCGCTGATCGTGAACCCGGAAAAAACCCTCATTGCTGCACGTCACGGCATGGAATGGTGGACAGCGTGGACTCTGCACACCCACATCGCGCAAATACCGGCATTGAGCACCTCAGACTGGCAGGCATTTGACGCCGTTTTCTTCCTGCGTTCCAAGAAAAATGACCGTTCGTCGCCAGGGGGCGGATTCGCCAAGCCACCCGGCCCGCCTCCCGGAGGCCTACGACGCGATACGAACCCCATGGCGGAACCAGAGATTCCTTCAGACGCCGAAATCATTCATGACGGAAATACATTCATCCTGGCTCGCATCGCCTTAGCCCCAAGATTTGTCGTGGAACAAACCGGTGGAAGCCAAATTGAATCCGAGGATCGCCGCGTGAGGAAAATACACGCGGAAAGCACCGATAGACTGCCATGAATCCGAACAAATACATCACGGTTGTTGCTGCCATTCTCCTGAGCACAGTTGCCTACTGCCAGGCTCATGATGCCCTTCAGAGGCCGACTGAGTTGCAATACTGGGACTCGAGTAAAGCGGACAACGGTTACACCTTATTCGGGGTCAGCGGCATTACGTATCTCTTGGATATGGAGGGACGGGTTGTACATACATGGCCGATTGGAACAAACCCGCATCTATTGAGCAGCGGCAACGTTCTTGATGCTGCGAGCGACGACCCCAGCGGATTCAGTGGATTCAAGGAAGTGAGTTGGGATGGCACTACCGTATGGTCCTACCTCGAAACCCGCAGCACCTATCATCCTCACCATGATTTTACGCGCATCTACAATCCCAAGCTCAAGGCTTACACCACCCTCTACATTGCCAACAAGGATCTGACCTATGCGCAGTTGATTGCGGCAGGCGCCAATCCGGCCACCACGCCCGCCACGGGAGCTCAGATGGACGCGATCGTGGAGGTGGACTCCAGCGGCACGGTCGTTTGGGAGTGGTGCTTCTTTGATCATCTGATCCAGGATTACGACGCCACAAAATCAAACTACGTTGGCACGGGAAAGACGATTGCAAGCTATCCGAACAAGCTGAATATCAATCTAACCGGCCATAGCCTGAAGGCCGATTGGCTGCACTGCAATTCGCTCGACTACAATCAGGCACTCGACCAGATCGTCATCAACTCGGTGCAAGGCGAATTCTACGTCATCGATCACGGCAACACGTTCACTGTCGGGGATCCCACCGCCAGTAACGCGCTGGCGGCCACCAGTGCTGGCGATTTCCTCTACCGTTTCGGCGATCCAGCCCGCTACAACCAGGGAACCACACCGGCAATTCTCGAAGACTGGACCGTTTCCACAACCGGCAACAAGCAACTTGGAGGGGCTCACGACGTCCAGTGGATCGCCGACGGGCTTACTGGCGCAGGACATTTCCTGATCTTTAACAATGCCGAGTACCTCTCTGAACACACCTCGCAATCCTATGCGATGGAGATCAATCCCTATCTGAATGCGAGCGGGATAAACACCGGCTCTTACGTGAACCCGCCTGATGCAGGATACAATACGGTCACCCCTCTTGCCGTGACCGACAAAGCCTCGAAACTTATCTCCAAGCAGGTTGTCTGGAACTATGCATCAAAAAGTAATCTGACGCTCTTTAGCCAGATCGGGTGCAGCGCCCAACGCTTATCCAACGGCAATACGCTGCTCTGTGCGGACACGGACGGCTACATCATGGAATTGACACCCGCTGGTGAAACCGTGTGGGACTATATTGTGCCCGTCACCAGCAGCGGGATTGTCCAAGTCATTGGAGACCGCCTGCCAATGGTCAACTCCATCTTTCGCGCCTATCGGTACAAAACGAGCGATCCGGCACTGGTCGGACGGACACTCACGCCAGGCAAGACGATCGCTGGTCTCACTACCGTTGCTAATCCCTATGCGGGGACAGCCTCCTATCAAACATTACAACGCCAGACGGAGACCCAATATTGGGATGCAACCAACGCCTATGGCGGATACACTTTTTTTGCGGCGCAAGGGACTGCTTACCTCATCAGCATGCCGGGAGGCGTGACGCATACCTGGCCCACCGGGACTGACCCCCACCTTTTGGATAGCGGCGATGTGCTGGACTGGGCCACCAATTCCAGCGGGAATACCGGGCTGAAGGAACTGGACTGGAGCGGTAATACCGTATGGGAATATTTCGAAACGCGCACTGCCTATCATCCCCATGGCGACTTCAAGCGCATCTATGATCCGAAGCTGGGCGCTTACGCCACGCTTTATCTGGCCAACAAGGACGTGACCGCCGCGCAATGCCTTGCTGCTGGATGCGATCCAGCCAACGCCCCTTTTGACGGTGCCCAAGTCGACACCATTGTAGAAGTCGATATGAGCGGCAACGTCATTTGGGAGTGGTCATTTTGGGATCATGCCATTCAAAATGTCGATGCCACAAAGGCGAACTACGTCGGCACCGGCAAAACGATTGCTGATTACCCAGGCAAGATAAACCTCAATCTTCCAGGGCGTCCGCTGGGAAGCAACTGGCTGGACTGCAATTCGCTAGATTTTAACCAGTCGCTCAACCAGATCGTCGTCAATTCGCGACAAGGAGAGTTTTACATCATCGACCACGGCAACACGTTCCTGAACGGCAATCCGAGCGGCAGCCTTGCCCTTGCGGCATCCACAACAGGGGATTTCCTTTATCGCTTCGGTGATCCGGCCCGCTACTCCCAAGGGAATCCTCCGTCAATCGGCATCAATTGGGAGACGGCTACCACCGGCAACAAACAGATCGGCGGCAGCAACAACGTGCAGTGGATTGCCAGCGGGCTGCCAGGCGCGGGGCATTTGTTGGTATTCAACAACAACCAATACCTCTATCAGCGAACGCCGCAGTCCTACGTCTTCGAGATCAACCCCTACTTGAACTCCAGTGGGGTGGATACCGGGAGTTATGTCAACCCGCCGACCGCTGGTTACAACACCTGGATATTTAACAAGGACACAATGAAGGCCAACCAGTCGCTGTCCAAACAAGTGGTATGGAACTACAGTTCGGTAGGCAACCACACACTCTTCAGCCACTTTGGCTCGAGTGCACAGCGACTCCCCAACGGCAACACGCTGATTTGCGCAACAACTTCGGGCTATATGGTCGAAGTCGATGCCAGCGGCAACGTCGTCTGGGAATACATCAACCCCGTGACTGATTCTGGAATCGTCAGCGCCATCGGCGATTGCCTGCCGATGACCAACGCCACGCCGCGAGCCATGCGTTATGCGGCGAGCTTCGCGGGATTCCAAGGCCACAGCTTAACAAAGGGAACCACGATTACCGGCAATTCCTTTCCCGTAATTGCCACTCCTGTTCAATTACCATCCACTCCCACGGCGACCGATGCGGTATGGGTCAAGAGCATCATCACCGACAGCGGCGAGATTACTGGCGCGACCCTCACTTATACCATCGGCTCCGGCACGGCTACCAGCACCACCGTCTTTACAGAAACCATGTGCTCCACGGCGATCAAGCCATGGACCGGTTCGGGTGCGGTCAATGCCTGGACGGTGACGGGAAGTTACTTCGAGCAACGCACGGCTTCCAACTACGGCAGCGGCAATGCCTGCGGAATGGAGTACAAGGGCGGTGTAACCCTCAACGCCCTCACGAGCGCGATGATCACAACAACCAACGGCATCAATGCTTCAGGCTCGTCCGGCTACGTGGAATTCTACATCCAGACCCAGACGCTTGATGGCACCGATGGTTGGACGTTCCAACTCGATTCGGGCAGTGGCTACGTGACGCGCCTGAGCGAACTCACAGGAACCAGTCACACTTGGCAGAAATACCATTATGACCTGACAAGCAGCGAATTGATCAATGGGCTGAAGATGCGTTTCCAATTTACTGGTGGCGGGACCGGCGACAGCGATGACCGCACCGACCTCGACCAGATTACCGCAACAATCACTTCTGGAGGAGCGACCACCACGACGGTACCGATGTACGACGACGGCGCTCATGGCGACGGAGTGGCTGGCGACAATATTTACGGCGCACAGATTCCGGCAGAACCTGTGGGCACGGCAGTGAGCTATTACCTCTCGGCAACCAATACCTCGGGTTTCTCCACGGCAAGTCCGGAAAGTGCGCCCGCCAGCATCTACTCTTACATAGTGCAGGCTGCCCCTGTTGCCGTCTTCAGTGCTTCGCCAACAAACGGCGGGGCTCCGTTGACGGTCATCTTCACTGACACCTCCAACGGTTCCATCACCGACCGTTCCTGGAATTTTGGCGACGGCGGGAGCCTCCACGCCACGGGAACGAGCGTGACGCATATTTACAGCGTTCCTGGAACGTATTCGGTCAGTTTGACTGTCACGGGAACTTCCGGCAGCAATACGAATACCCAGGTGGGACTTGTGACCGCGAGCTCCATCGACACCGTGGGCGACGGCATTCCGGATTGGTGGAGAGTGTACTACTTCGGTGGTGACGGCAAAACATCCAATGCCATTTCCGGAGCTACCTGTGATCCCGACCATGACGGCCTGGACAACTATCACGAATACCTCGCCGATACGAATCCCACCAACCCGCTCTCATATTTCCACATTCAAAGCGAGGTCAAGAACACCAGCGGTTTCACTGTCTATTTCCAATCCTCAGCCAACCGATATTACACCTTGTATTATTCAACAGACCTGAGTTCTGGAGGATGGATAGCGATCCCCTCGGCAACCAATATTCCCGGCAGTGGCAACGTGGATGCGCTCATCGATCCCTCGCCCACCGGAACCCGGCGCTTTTACCGAATCGGCGTGCAAGCACCTTAAGACAAAAAACGTGTGACCCTCATGAAAATGCACCACTTTTCCCTCCGGTTGGCTGGCATCCTCCTCTTCGCCGCCTGTTCCCTGTATGCCAGCACCTATACGATGACGGCACTCCCCGACACCGGGCAGGTAGCAGATTATTCGACCATTTATGGGGAGGATTCAGATTACACCATCAATCCGCCCACCTATAAAGACAACGGCGACGGCACCGTCACAGACATCGTGACCGGATTGATGTGGCAGCAGATCGATGGTGGCGAGATGACTTGGGAACAGGCAGTCATCTATGCCAAAAATCTTTCCTTGGGTGGGCACTCCGACTGGCGACTGCCGTTCGGGAAAGAGCTCTTTAGCATCATGGACGAAAGTGCGAATAACCCAGCCATAAACACCACGTTCTTCCCTGCATCGGCTGCCGAGTATTGGTGGTCCACCGATGTAGCGGTGGATGATTCGACAAAGGTTTGGGTGACCAATGCGGGCGGCGGCATCGGGCCACATCCCAAGACGGAAACCATCAGCGCTGGCGGATCGAAACTATTCCACATCCGTTGCGTGCGTGAACCGTCCGCCTCGGGTGCGACGCATTTGTATGGAAACCTCACCGACAATGGCGACGGCACGGTCACCGACAACAACACCGGCCTTGTATGGCAACAGGCGGAAACGGTTGCGATGACTTGGGAGGCTGCCTTGGCATACGCTGAAAACCTCACGCTGGGTTCTCACAGCGACTGGCGTTTACCAAACATCAAAGAATTGCAATCCATCAGCGATTCCAATTTTCGCGCTCCGTCGATGGACAAAACCTTTTTCCCCGGCGCCATTGCAACGCGTTACTGGTCATCGACAACGCTCGTGGGCAACACGACCATGGCTTGGTATCTGGATTCCGACTACGGTCTGACCACCTACGACGTCAAGTCCGGTCTTTGGCACGTTCGCTGCGTGCGCGGCGGTACGGCAACCCATCTGAGCGTTCCGACGCTCAAGGTGATCCCCAAGGGATCCTTTGTAATGGGCGACCATTTCAACTTCGTCGATCCGGGCCACACCAGCGACGAGCTGCCGCTCCATACCGTCTCGATTGACGCGTTCTGCATGGGCACCTATGACATCACAAACCAGCAATACTGCGCCTATCTCAATTCGGCGTTGGCGCAAGGTTTTATAGAGGTCCGTAATGGCCTTGTCTATGCCGTTGGCGGGACGAACATTTATTGCGAAACCCGGGAAGGCGAGTCCGCCTTGTTTGGCATAGTGTACAGCGGAATTTCCTGGAGCGGCACGTCATTCTCCGTGCTCTCCGGGCGGGACAACCATCCCATGATCGGAGTTCGTTGGCACGGCGCAGCGGCTTACTGCAACTGGCTCAGTGCAATCCAAGGGTACGATGCATGTTACAATATTTCCACCTGGATTTGCGACTTTACGAAAAACGGCTACCGCTTGCCCACCGAGGCGGAATGGGAATACGCGGCAAACGGTGGTAAGACCGACCCCTACTATCAATTTCCTTGGGGCAGTAATACAAACTCAGACGGGACATGGGCGAACTGGGAGAGCTCTGGCGATCCCTATGAAACGGGGGATTATCCCTGGACAACGCCGGTCGGCTTCTATGACGGCACGCTGCACCACAAGAGCGATTTCAACTGGCCTGGAAGTCAGACAAGCTATCAGACTTCCAACGCGGTGAACGGTTATGGATTGTATGACATGGGCGGAAATGTCTGGCAGTGGGTGAACGATTGGTATTCCGCAAGCTATTACTCTTCGAGCCCATCCGCCAACCCCACCGGTCCGACAAGTGGCGATCTGATGCCGGACGGTGTTGCCTACCACGGGATGCGAGGCGGTGAGTGGTTTAACGGAGGCCAGTATTTGGGATTGAGTCGGATTTCCAACCGTGATCCTGGATATTATCGTGGTCCGCAAGACCCCAATCACCCCTACTATCACGTCGGATTTCGCGTGGCCCTGAAAACCACGAGCATTGTTCAGCCGGGAGTCAATAATGTGACTCTTGTAAGCACGCTTCAATTCGGTGAGGGGCCGACGGCAGACTCAAATGGAAACATCTTCTTCTCTGATATTACCGCCAACACAATCTACAAGTGGTCGACCGCCGGGCAGCTTTCGGTGTTTCGCACCAACTCTGGCGGCGCGAATGGATTGGCAATGGATGCCTACGGCAATCTCATCGCCTGCGAAGGAATCAATGGGCGGGTCGTTTCCATCTCTTCGCAAGGAGTGGTGACAGTGCTTGCAGCCCAGTATAACGGCAAACGCTTTAACGAACCCAACGACTTGTGGATCGACTCCAAGGGGGGAATTTATTTTACCGATCCGGTGTTCTTCGGCACGCAGGTCCAGGACGGCCAGCACGTTTATTACATCAGCCCCGACCGCAGCACTGTCACCCGGGTGATCAGCGACATGGTCCAGCCGAACGGCATTGTGGGAACAGCCGATGGCACCACGCTCTATGTCAGCGACTATGGTGCAGGAGCGACCTATAAATATACGATCAATGCCGATGGGACATTAACCGGCAAGACCCTCTTTGTTGCAGTCGGTTCCGATGGGATGAAAATCGATAGCGATGGCCATATCTATCTCACCACTGATGACGTGTTGGTTTACAACTCGGACGGGACCAAGATCCAAACGATCAATGTGCTCGGGCGCCCCACCAATCTCTGTTTTGGAGGCACTGACCGGCGCACTCTTTTTATCACCACAGAAAGTGCCTTGTATTCAATTGGGTTACGCACCCAAGGGTTGGCGGTAACCCTTACCAACACCGCGCCGACTATTTCCGTCCCCAACCGCACACCCGCGGCACCGACCGGCAGCGATGCCGTTTGGGTTACCAGTACGGTGACAGACAATACCAGCGTGGCAAGTGTCCAGCTCACCTATTCCATCGGTAGCGGCACTTCCGTTACTTCAACTTCCTTTACAGAAACCATGTGCTCCACGGCGGTCAAGCCATGGACTGGCGCTGGCGCAGTCAATGCCTGGACGGTGACGGGAAGTTACTTCGAGCAACGCACGTCTTCCAACTATGGTAGCGGCAACGCCTGCGGCATGGAGTACAAGGGCGGTGTAACCCTCAACGCCCTCACTGGCGCCATGATCGCTACAACCAATGGCATCAATGCATCCGGGACTTCGGGTTATGTGGAATTCTACGTGCAATCATTGACACTCGATGGAACAGACGGCTGGACGTTTCAACTCGATTCGGGAAGCGGCTACGTGACCCGCTTGAGCGAACTCACTGGTACCAGCCACGGATGGCAGAAATACCATTATGACCTGACAAGCAGCGAATTGATCAACGGGCTGAAGATGCGTTTCCAATTCACGGGCGGAGGAGCCGGTGATGACGATCGCATCGATCTCGATCAGATCACCGTTACGGTGACTTCAGCGGGAGCGAGCACCACGACCGTCACGATGTATGACGATGGCGCTCACGGCGACGGTGCTGCTGGCGACAATGTTTACGGCGCTCAGATTCCCTTGCAGGCTGTTGGGACAACAGTGAACTATTATCTCACCTCAACCGATGGCACAGGCCTCTCCTCCACAAGCCCAACGAACGCCCCTACCAGCACGTATTCTTACGTGGTGCAGCCCATCAATCTTCCCCCGATAATCTCCGGGATCACCAGCACCTCGGGATCAGCGAGCGCCCTAGACACCGTGTGGGTTAGTGCTCAAGTCACCGATAACGGCAGCGTTGCTGGAGCAACCCTCACCTACAATGCCGGGAGTGGTCCCGTAATCGTCACAATGCTCGATGACGGTTTGCATCATGATGGCACCGCTGGCGATGGCATCTACGGCGGTCAAATTCCCATGTTTCCTGCCGGTACTACGGTAAGTTACTATATTTCTGCCACCGACAACATGGGTGTCGTGACTACTGGCACCACAAATACTTACACCGTCAACAAGTCGTCATCCAGCCAGTCGATGGGACTTTTCTTCAATACTACGAGCTCATTCGACGGCTACACGTTAATGGCTCCGATGCATTATACTCTGACGTACCTGATCAACAACGCAGGCGAAGTTGTCCATCGCTGGACCAGTGCTTATGAGCCTGGCCGGTCTGCATACCTGTTGGAGAACGGGCATATGATCCGCGCTTGCATGATCATGAAGGGGGGCATTTCCACGGGGGGTGGCGAAGGGGGACGCATTGAGGAATTCGATTGGGACGGCAATATGGTGTGGGCGTTCGATTACTATAGCTCGACCTACATGGCACATCATGACTTCAAGGTCCTGCCCAACGGCAATGTGCTTATTCTGGCGGTGGAGAAAAAAACCTATGCTGAAGTGATCGCCGCCGGGTTCAATCCGAGCCTTCTGGATAGCAGCATCGCCACCCAAGGTTACATGCTCCCCGATTACCTCTTCGAAGTGACGCCCACCAAACCCTACGGCGGCACGATCGTTTGGGAATGGCATCTCTGGGATCACATGATCCAGGATTATGATGCCACCAAAGCAAACTATGGCGTTGTCTCCGATCATCCCGAACGCATCAACGTCAACGGGACCGGCATCATGATCCCGCAGTTTTGGACTCACGTGAATGGCATCGATTACAACGCGTCCTTCGATCAAATCATGCTCAGCATCAGGAACAACAGTGAGCTGTTTATCATAGACCATCAGACGACCACCGCTCAAGCGGCAAGCCATGCGGGCGGACGGTACAACCTGGGTGGTGACATCCTCTACCGCTGGGGCAATCCTTTGCAATACAAGCGCGGCGCCAGTGCCAACCAGATGCTGTATCAACAACATCACACGCATTGGATCCCCGCTGGTTGCCCTGGTGCTGGTGACATTCTCATCTTCAACAACGGCATCGGGCGCGGGTACTCCACCATCAACCAAATTACGCCACCGGTGGATGCCGCTGGCAACTATACCCTGGTCTCCGGATCCGCCTATGGCCCGAGCGCGTGTTCCTGGACTTTTATGGACAATCCTGCAACCGATTTCTATTCCGCAGAAATCTCGGGATGCCAGCGCCAACCCAATGGCAACACGCTCATCTGCGAGGGTGTTAAAGGCAATCTGTTCGAAGTCACGGCTACCGGGCAGACTGTTTGGCAATACCTCTGCCCCGTAACCGATAGCGGCCCGCTCACGCAAGGGGGCACGATTCCGGGAGACGGAGTCCGTTCCGACCAATTTATGAACGCTGTGTTCAGAGTCTATCGCTATGCGCCCGATTACGTCGGCCTGCTTGGTCGGGATCTGACCTCGCAAGGCTCCATCGAGTTGCCTGTGAACCAGACCCTGCGCGTCGTGGCAATGGCAAAGGCCACCGGTTCATCGACGTTTTCAATAACTTGGGTGAGCCTGCCCGAACTGGACTACACCGTACAGTATTCACCATCCCTGCTCTCAAACTCATGGACTGACATCGCCACCGTCCATAGCATTGGTTCCCTCTCAACCTTCATCGATACTAACTCGATACGGCTGAGCCAAGCCCGGGGGTTTTATCGGGTAATGCTGCCATAGCGTGCCGCAGCACTCTTGTTCCGTCGGATTCGAAGCATTGAGCGCGACTTGTTGTAGCGGGAAAAACTTCATTGTTCCACCCTTGTGGCGCGAAGCTCCGCAATCTGCCCATCTGTCAATGCGGCAGGTTGCCCATGGCGTTCCCATGACGCAGGGTTCCGCCCGAACCCAAGTTGCACTGAGAGACTCGCCTTGGGCATCTCGATCCCGTGGGACCGCATGATGCGGTCAGCCTCTTCAGGGCGGACGCCCGCTTTGCCAAGTGCCTTGGCCACGGCGCAGGCGGAATGGCCGAGGATTTTGTTTTTGCGCTCCTTGCTGCGGGCGGTGGTGGAAACCGCCACGGGAGGCGTTTTCTGCGCGGGGGTCGGCGGATTCTGCGCCTTGGCGGCGGGCTTTGTTTCCGATGGGGTTTCCATCGGCGTGAACGCCTTAATCTTCGCGTGCTTTCCACGGCCTTCATATTCCACCTTGCCCCATTCCAATTCGCCTTTGCATCCGGCGATGGAGTCGATGTTGGCGATCTTGTCGATCACCGGCTTGTGCTTGCCGTCGGCGAAACGGAAGTGGGTGGCACCACGCGGCGGTTGATGTGTCGCGAGGATTTTCTTCGTCTTTGCCATTTCATGGAGTTGGATTGTCATGGTTTTTCCTTGCTGTTGTTGGTTGTGTTTTGTCCTGCGGTGAAAGCGGCTTCGAGCGCCCTGCGGATTTCCCAAACAGCCAGATCATGAAAATCAAGGCTGTCCATATTCCGTGTTTCGAGGGTTTCCAGATCGAGAATCTCACGGGCGATTTTCTCGATGGCGGCGTTCATCTTTTTCGCGCTCATGGTCTTATTCCTCCACCGGGGTGATGCGGTCGATGCCCGCCGTGTTGATGCGGGTGAAGTCGCAGATTTGTTCCAGAAGCATCTGGATGTGGGCGGCATCGCCCACGTTCGCCCAATTTACGTCTTCGGGAGCCTCTCCCATGTGGTCGTCCAAATGCGCGTTGATTTTGGCAACCAGTTGGCGGCAGGCCTCGGTGCGATTTACGAAGGTGGAAAGTGCCTTCTCTTGGTTGGTTTTGGCTGGTGTTTTTTGCGTTTTCATCGTGGTCATGTGATTGCTCTGAACACGCAAAACCGGAAGGGATTTATCTCACTAAATGTGATGGCGTGATCAGCAATCAGGCACACGAGTTGATTGCGCGATATGCAGCTATTCATGGCATATCAATTTCAATATGAACCCCGCCGCACGTTATTGGCCCATACACCGATGGTGATGAAGTGTCCCCGCCAGGGCTTTTTATCCATGACATCGCCTTGGCGCACCAGCGCCTGGTCACGACCGATTCATGGCAAGGAGAACACTTGCCAAATTCATCGGGCTGTCGTTGCGCCCGGTCTCCTGATCTGCTGCCGTGATTCGATGAAACGCCGAGGTTGCGGCGTTCTGCGCTCGCCGGATTTCCATTATTGCAGGCTCACGCATTTCGGCATAACTCTCCGGCCCGGCATGCCCCAGTCGCCTGCGGCATTCCGCGCTCAGTGCGGCGCTGAGTTGATTGATCAAGGGCAGCAGCAGTTTGCCCGCCTCCGCGCTGACTCTTGCCCGTAAATCGGAATAGGCCCGGCGCAGGAGTGCGTAGCGAGCGGCAACCTGATGCCGATCGGCGGTGGCAAGGAGTGCCTGCTGGTGCGCATCTTCGGGATTATCGAGGAATGCGGTATATGCGGCCTCCTGATCCGCCAGGACGTTCTTGTCATTGTAGCGGTTTTCGCAGGCGTGCCAGTGCTGCCATTGATCCTCCAGCTTGTGAAGGGTGGTCAAGGTCTCCCGGTCAAAAAGCGGAAGGCGGAGGTTTTTGTCGAAGGACATGGAATCGTCACGTTGTTTCATAATGGGTGGTGTGTGGTTACACCAATGGGAGCGTGTCAACTGTGCGCAAAGGAAACCCGCCATGCAGTCGGGTTCCGGTTTAACAATGCTTTTCAAAACGCCCCCTCTACTACGGAGGTGTCTGCCCGCCAGAGTGCAGCGTGGTGTAAATTTCCACCAAAACCTTGTCGATCTGCTCCCGGATGCCAATCGCATCTTTCCCGGCAAGGATCGGCGGTAATTCATTGAGCAGGCGGGCCTCCATTAACGCCCGCGCCTGGCCCACGTTTTTATACCAGGCCTCCCTGACATCACTCAGCAGGACATACTCGCCCTTCTTGATGGCAACCTTCAGTTCCCGTTCTTCGACCTCGGCCAACAGTTTCCGCGCCTTGAGCACCTCGGCATCCGGGGATAACCCGGCTTTGAGGTCGTGATCCGCAACGAACCGCCGCCACGCGAGCACGTCCTGGCTGCCGTTTGCGGCAGACTGTGGCGAGTCCGGCTTTTTTCGCCAATCATAAAGCGTCTGCCGGGTAACCCCGAGAATGCGGGCGAGGTCAGTCAGATCCTTGGCATGGGTAACCGTGTCATCGCTTCCTGCGGCTTTGGCTTTAATGAGGGCAAGCTCGGTCGCGTTCAGCGTTTTCCCGGCGGCAACCTTCTTCACCAAATTTTTCCAGTTCGCCTCCAGGACACGACTGGCCATGTCGGGCGTGATATTGGATGATTCGCTCATGGATGTAAGGAGCGTGTCAACTCAGAGCCCTTTTTTACACGGAATCCGGCCATTCGCTTCTGTAGCCTATTAAAAAAAGTGTAAAGTCGAAAAAAGTAGTCCTCTCTCAAACTGGGCGGTGGTCGCGCCAACCCCAAAAGCTTTTCTCGCCGCAGGGACCCCGAAATTTTCCCGTGGGCGGCTGTTTGCACCCACGTTGGCCCGTGTCGCGTTAAAACGGACAGACCGCGCCGTTTATTACGGGGTGGCCGGTCTCTGGATCAATTGGCCAGGAGACGGGAAGCGGAATGTAGAAACGCGGCGGGTTGACAAATCCTCCCGCAGCCATGTCCCAGAGCAAATCCTTCTCCGGGTGCGCCCAGAGGACGACCGGGGTGACGGAGCCCATGTCATCGCGATAAAGGCCCAGCAGCATCGAGCCGTTTGTGGGTTCAGCAAAGTTCGGGTCGGTGGATTCCAGGGAGCGAATCAGCGGTCCCATCTTCGGCAGAAAAGGCGTGGGAGATGTGCGCAGGAGTGGTTCTGGCGGGATGGCGGTGGTTTCGGACGTGGCGGACGCTTCGGACGGGTAATTCTGAGTCCCGCGCACATGCGTGTGTGTTGTATCATTGTTTTTAAATGATGATGTTTCGCGCGTACGCGCGAGAGTTGAAAATACCCGTCCGGGGCGTCCGGAATTACTATCTTTATCTGCACATCCATCAATCCCCGCAATTTCAGGAGTTGAAATCATCCGTCCGAAGCGTCCGAGAACCTCCCCGCCGCCATCGACAGCCTTGCGCACCGTGATCCGGTATTGGGGCCGGGCTGCAAACTCCTTGATGCCGACCAACTGAAAGATGCGCTGCCGGTGACGTTTTCCGTTGGGACCGGGATTGATCACGCATCCGAACCGGCCATCGGATCGGATAACGAGGTGTTCGCCCTTTTCATCCGCACCGGTTTCAGCGCACGCCGGGCAACGGGCGATGGTTTTTGTGCCCTGTTTCTGAATGTTTTCGAGCTTTGTAAGATCAAGCGCCATTTGTTGTGTCCTCCTGTTCCTTGAAAGCGACGTCCCGGAAACCGCGCCGATTGCGCCCGTCACGCTGGATATCGTGAGCCTTGGTGGTTCGGAAAAGTTCAAGCATGAGGGAAGGAAGCTGCCGGGCGATGACTGTTTCCGTGAGCGCCTCCCAGCCCATCTCCGGGCAATAATTGGCGTAGGCGCGGACGATTTCATCCGAGGTGAGGTCACTGCCCGGGGAACCTCCCACGCGTTCGCGCAGGAAATGTCGCAGGCTGTCGCTCTCGGCCAGAAGCGAGTCCACGATACCTGCCTGCCGGGTGCTTGTGCGAATGTCACCGGTCTTGTCGATGTCATCAAGCAGGAGCTGCAGCCCATCCAACGCCCAGTTGAGAATGCCGCTGCCTTCTTCCCTGACCAGGAGTGCGCCGAAATTGGGGATCTTCTTCTTTGGCTTCGGCGCTTCGTAGCGCACGATCAGGAGCCGCCGCCGCCACGCGCCCACATCTCCTTGGAGACGAACCTTGAGCCGACAGTTGGAAACCATCATCACATTGAACCGGCCCTGGATCTGGAATGAACCGGTGCCGCCCTTTTGCTCCGCGTCGAACCAATCTCCGCCGACCAACCCCTTGATGACGGGGGCCCCTTTGCTTGCCAGGAAATCCGCATCCACGTCCACGCCCACCAGAAGCGTGCGCCGCAGGAAGCGGAAAAGTTCAAATCGTTCATGCAAATGGGCGGTGCGCAGTTGAGTGACGTTTTCCATGCCGACGAGCCCTTGGAGGGCATTGACATACTGGGTTTTTCCGCGCTCGGCCTCGCCGTCCAGAATCAACAGCCGCTGGGTGAGGTTATCGCCCAGGAGACATTGTCCGGCCATTTTTTGGAGGAGGATCACGTCCTCGGGGTGAACGGCCGGTTCGATCAATTCCCCGAGGAACCGGGGACAGCGGGCTTTGGCATCGAATGGAATGGGGGACCGGTTCCGGCTGTAAAATGAAGGTGAAAAGGAGAGAAGATCGATTTCCTTGTCATCAAATTTCAGGACGCCGTTGGCCAGATGCACGATGCGTTGACGATTGGCGAAAGCATCGCGTTTTTCGATGATGCCTCTGAGTTGGGAGGTCACAGCCTTGAGCGTGGAATCCGCCCGCATGAATTCGAGCGGCTGCAGCACCTCGTCTTGCCGGGACATCTCGAGCATCCGTGATGAGATCGCCTGTTTGATCGCATCAGTTGATTCTGGGGTGTAGAGGCCGGTTTCGGCCGAATACCGGTAAAACTCGCCTTCGTTGGGCTCGTGCAGGGCGATGTTCTCGGCGGAGTAAAGCCCGGCCCAGTATGGCTGGTTGATGCCCTTGACGTAGAGTGAGCCGTCATGGGCTTTGGCAAAAAAGACCGGTTCCCCGAAGCGCTTGCGCAATTCCGCATCCACCGGATCGCTTTCCTCCTCCGCCGACGGCATCCAAGGCAGCACCAGGTCTTCCGGCCAGGTGATTTCAGAAAACGGAACCTCGATGGCGGGGAAGTCCTGGATCGCCTGATACATGACACCGCTTGGATGCTTTCCGTAGATCATGGTGCAATGGCCGTCGGCACGCCACTCGCCCCAGTGCTTACCATCCCGGGTCTTGAGTTCGGCGAAAGGAGGGAACTCGCCCTGCATCCGCAGCCAGAAATTGCAGCCCCGTGCGCCCCGGGTTCGGAGCGTGTTCCGGAGCGCGGGATTGAGGTCCAGAAATACGGCGGCATTCGCATCATCATCAACGTCAATGCTGCAAACCCCGCCTGAGGGAGCGCCCGTCAGAACAGCAAGGTTGTGACCTTTGTCGTTAAGGTTCCGCAGGTAGCCCGGATTTTGCATCAACTCGAGCGAAATTTTCTGCCAGTTCCGGAATTGCGGGAACTTTTGCCCCGACGGCACCCATACGACGACCACCTTGTCGCCGAGCCAGGACTGAATGCGTTCGACCGGGGCGTTGTAGACAGGTTCTTTCATTTTTCAGGGGAGCTTTTGCGATCAGTTGCTTTCCCGGCAGAGCCGCATGGCAGGCAGGAAACATTGAAGGGCCGCACGCGGATCGGGATTGACCGATACGGCGCTTGCGCCCTGGGCGGCAAACCAGCATTCCCTGGCGATTTCCACACACGCAAAATTGAGGAATACGGGCAGCCGGTTGTATGCCCAGCCTAATTCAAACAGGGTACCCTGGGCGTCGCCCGATTCCACATGGGCAAAAACGGCGTGGGCCTTGCGCAGCCAGGAAAGGCAGAGTTTGAATGTCACCAGCCGTTCCAGACCATAACCCGATTCAGGCATCTCTTCGGTTGCGATCCCGTGGGCGTGCGCCCCGTGAAAGCAACCGTGGTCGCAGGCCACAAGAAAGGGGCCCGCATAATCAAGCACGGTATCAGAAAACTCGAACCGAATCGGTTCGATCTCCCGTGGGTCGGCTGGATTGGAGCAAACCCCAAACCAGGAATTGCGCAGGTTGGGAACAATGCCGTGCCGCCAGTCGTTCTTGGCAATCTTGCCTGCGAAATAGACGGAGATGGGTTCTTTCATAAGCGGGTGGATTCCGTTTTTCACTGTCCCGGCTTCGATCTGGTGCGTCCGAAGCGATTGTGGGTGCTCAGAAACTCGATCACTTCGTTCCGGCGAAACCGGACCAGACTGCCGAGGTAAAAATGCGGCAGCCCCTCCCGTGTTAAATTCTGGATGTGGCGCTCAGAGCAGCGGAGGTATTCCGCAAGGTCTTTGAAGGTCAAGATTTCCGGTAGACCGGTATTTGATTCTGTGTTCATACACATGCGTCGGTGTCAACTGATGTGGGGTGTCAATACGTTTTCCGCCGCCAGCAGCAGTTCCATTCTGGAATAGTTCAGCCAGTTGCTGCGCATGCGAGGTGAGGCATGAAATTGCCGCCGAACCGTTTCATTATCCCAGAGGGCCTGCGCCTCGCTGTTGTTCAGAAGACGCCAGGCAAGGCTGGCTCCCAGTTGACATCCTCCCTCATATGCAGGCATCCGAGTGGGGGTTCTGTTCATTGGTCACGTTGGAGCCGGATGTCTCGCAAAGGGCGTCCGGCTCTTTTTTTGCGCGTCGCCGCCAGTGATCCTGAAGCTGAACTCTGCTGTAGGTTTCCCGCGCCCCTTCGCGCTTCATTGCAGGGTTGCGGATACCGAGCTGGGCGGAAAGGCGCTGGACGTATTTGTCGAGCGCCGCCGGGGTGCACTGCAGTTCCGCCGCGAGCTGACGCAGGGAAATGTTGTTAAGCGCTCCCGGATTGACCAGCCAGGTGAGACAGCAAAACTGCCGGAATGCCGCAACCATATTCACTTTGCAGCCAGGCCGTGTGACCATGACGATCTGGAAAATGCGGACCAGTAATTCGCTCGCTGCCACATTTTCCAGCTCGTCCTCGGGTTCAGGATCACCATCAAGCAGGGCGATCCAATCGACCGAATAGGTCGGTTCGAGGTGGCTATTGCCGTCTCTGTCATCAACCCATGCGCAGTGTTCATTGATACTCTGGTTTTTCATTGCACGATTCCTCCTGATGCAATGCGGCGCTGCCGGGAGCGCCCAATGCGGTTGTGTGTGACCAGAAAATTGAGCACCGCGGCGCTCCTGAACCGCACCAGGCTGCCGAGATAAAAATGCGGCAGTCCGAAGCGGGTTAGATTCTGGATGTGGCGTTCGGAGCAGCGGAGATAGTTCGCTACTTCCTTCAGTGTGAGAATGGCCGGTAA
>Ga0118677_10005619_pt1 | contig 21806 bp, 16 predicted proteins | sample AliMusrvi5mmetaG_FD_86154 | JGI IMG/M metagenome (GOLD analysis project Ga0118677, IMG submission 86154)
TCTGTGAGTTAATAAACAATACTATTAAACATGCCAATGCCCTGAATATTGATATCAGCATAAGATATGATACAAAAGCTATTTATGTAGATTATTCGGATAATGGTCAGGGCTTTGAAGTTGATAGCTTATTTAAGCCCCAGACCAAGGGAATGGGATTTTACAACATTTATTCACGTATAAATTCATTAAAAGGTAAAATTGAAACTAATTCTGAACTTGAAAAAGGGACACAAGTAAAAATTAAAATACCTCTCAGCAATGATTGATAATGAAAAAGTATACAATATTATAATTGTTGACGACCATGCGCTGTTTCGCAATGGTTTGAAAATACTGTTAAATTCTCATAAAAACTTCAAAGTGGTTGCAGAGGCTTCTAATGGCATAGAATTTCTTAAATGCTTAGATGTCATACCGGTTGATGTCGTTCTTCTGGACATCTCTATGCCGGAAATGAACGGCATTGAAGCGGCTACTATTGCCATGAAAAAAAATCCTGATTTAAAGATTATTACTTTATCAATGTATGGCGACGAAGGGTACTACAATAAAATGCTTGAGGCAGGGTCCTGTGGTTTTTTACTTAAAGAGTCTGATATTGATGAGGTGTATACGGCTTTATTCAGCGTTATTGAAGGCAAAAGCTATTTCTCTCAGGAATTGCTGCAAACCCTTATAAGCACCATTAAGAACTCTTCAAAAAATGCAAGCCAGATTTATGATTTATCGGAACGTGAGGTAGAAATAATTGGGCTAATCTGTCAGGGGTTGTCGAATGCTGAAATTGCCGACAAACTTTTCCTGAGCAAAAGAACAGTGGAAAAATACCGCGCCAATATACTCAATAAAACTAACGCTAAAAACACCGCCAGTCTGGTGATTTTTGCCATCAAAAATAATATTGTGGAAGTTTGATGTATCCATAACTGATTTGGCAAATGAAATATAATGCCGTTTCTACGAAACTTCTTTCCATTTCTTCCCTCTCTTTACCATAATGTCGCTCCAATGGAGCTGACTGACTGTTTATGTTAATAAAAAGGCCCTTAAAAATAATTTTGCAAGGCTTATGACTGTCGAATTGCGACAAAGTCCCTCTAGGGACGGCATTATGGTAAAAGCTATCATCACCTCTACAATTAAGCTCCATAGGAGCGACATTACTTTTGCATTAATTTACCTCTGCTTTTATATGTTGGCTCCTGTTTATAAAACTCAAACAAATAATTGCCATTACAATTACCTTTTAAATAGGAGGTTTTTTATCCAGCCTTTTTTATTTTAAATAGATTTCATTATTGTTCTTTATTTATTATCTATTAAAGAAATATTATGTCTAATACATATTATATGAATATTATTTTTATTTTTGCTTGCAATGTTTGATATCAAAAATGCAACTTATTAAGTGAATCAGGCCTTAATAATGAACTTAATCTTATTTTTTATTCCATTAAAATATTTATTATGAAACAGCTTTTAAATTCAAGAATGTTGAAAAATATCCTCATTGTGATATTCTTTCTCTTTGCCCTAAAAACTTTTTCTCAGGTATTCACTCAAAAAGCACTTATGATTGATAATGACAATAAATTTTTATATGTAGCAGATAATGATGTTGTTGTTTATAAAATTGAAGACCCGTCTGTCTTTGCAACGTATCATTCTGATACGCATCGTGCTGATGTCCTTGACCTGAGAAATGATCATCTGCTTTTTGGCTCAAAACATAGTTTCACGGTAGTTAATATTAACACGGGTGTTTCTAAGACTTACTCTGCGAGTCCTTTAAGTGATAACGCTAAAGATTTATTTTTAGAGCTGAATGAAGATAACAGTAAAATTTATGTCACCTGGAATGACGACATTTCAATACAAGTTATAGACGCAAATACCGGTGATGTTATTTCAAAAGTCGGGTTTTCGCTACCTGATATGATAATAACCAGAATGGCTATATCGCCCGACAGAAAGGTTATTGCCACCTCCTGTCGGAATGCTGTTAAAGGAGGCAGCTATTTATTGTTATGGGATACAAAAACAAAGGCTTTAATTAAAAAAACGAGTTTAGAATCAGCTCCTTATACCATGGCTTTTAACCACGATGGCACTCAGTTACTTATTGGAATGAGTTATCAAAACTTTAAAAGCCAAAGCAAATATAAAATAAACTGGAATGGCTTTTTGAAGGCATACCCCTTATGTTTGCAGGTTTATTCAATTCCCGGGGGAAAATTAATTAATGAAATTCCTTCTGAGAATAATAATATATATGCGGCATGTTTTGATTATGATAATCCCGAGATTTTTTATCAATATTATATGAATGGTTTTATTTCTTTTGATAATACAACCCGTAAGTTTACTAAAATAAGCAGCCCCGGAAACAGTGGTTGCCATCTGACTTCATACAAAGGCCATCTGGCAGGTACAACAGGGTATAAAACGACCATATATGATGCTAAGGACTTAACAAAAAGCACAGATCTTTATCATTATACAATCAAACCTTTTTATTTCAGCAGTGCAGGAAATCTGTTAACCGGCACTGACATCAGTAAAGCCAGTCTGATGTTCGGAATGTGTTACTTTAATGGCGCCGAGCATGTACAGTGGCTTGCTGTTACTAAAGATGGCCTTTATGATTGTTCAGGATCTTTTGACAATGATTTTAAATGGATAGGTTTCTCTCAGTTCAAACCTAAGACTAAAGAAGCCAAGCTTTTATCAAGATTATCAAATAGTGCTAATTATAAGGCATTAACCGATGAACTTGCCGCTTTATTAAAAAAGCAAGAATGGAAAGGGCATCAGGTAAAGGATTTATTTGTTTATTCAGAGCTTAATTTTGAACCTTACGAGGAAATGTTTGGCATGAAGAAAAAAGTAGAGGTCGCCAATTTGCTATCGGCTCAGCTTACAGGAGATGTATGGGTAGATGCCTGTTCAGCAGCCAATGTAAAAATGAGAAACGATGGTTTTAATATCGTTACAGAAAAATCGGGTAATGCTGACGGGCTGACAGGTTCATTTAGTGTTAATGGAACCTCTACGTTACGTTGGTATATTCTGGGAAATAGCTCTAGTACAAAACTGGAAATAACAACCCCCAAAGGGAGTCAACAAATCAGCCTTACTCAGGATGGTTCAAAACCACTGTATTTCAGCAGTGGAGAAGAAAGTACTGGTAGCGGTAATTATTCTTTCAGATTAATAGGCGGTGAAAAAGGATACATTATAGCAGGGACTAAGACCCATTTATCAGATCAGGATAATGCCGTTAAGATGCTGGAAGCTCAGGGATATAAAGTAGTGTTTGAGCGCACCCAGTATGCTAAACCTCACGAGCCAATAACCGCAGGTCTTGAAATTCGTGGCGACATATCATGGATTGCTTTTACAGACCAGAAATGTGCCCCCTTACAAGTCAGTGTAAATGGTGTGAGCACCGGAAACTCCAGCACACAAAACGGGATGGTGATTAACAGCGGTTCAACCTATATTGATAAAGCCAATGGTGTGGAAATGAAAGCTGTACCTATAAGTTGTGGCAGCAGTACAACTTTTATAATAGGTGTTAAATAACATGTAATAAATACACATTATAATGCCGTTCCCACGGAACTTTATTCCGCTTTTCACTATTTTTTACCATAATGTCGCTCCTACGGAGCTTTTTAATACACTATTTCTTTTACTTTTTCCCTCCTGTAAAGCTGAATTTCGAGTCAAAAGCATTTTATTAACACCACCAGTCTGGTGATTTCTTCCATTAAAAATAATATTGAAGAGGCATAAAACATAAAATAAGTCACTAACAACACATTATCGTATTTATACCCCTCCCTTTTTTCGTAGTACTACTACCATCTTTAAGTATTTCTCAGGTAGCGTAACTGTTTATAATTCAATATTTTTGCGTTTGAAAAACAATATGATTTAATATTTTCTCGCTCAGTCGCTCAGTCGCTCAGTCGCTAAGAAAGAAAAGAATAATTAGCAGTTTATAAATCAAAAGGAATTCATGTCTAAATATATTGATAAAATACATAAAGATGTCAGGTTTATAGAAGGCTTAAAAGCTTGCATGAATTGTGGCGTTTGTACGGCCATTTGCCCTGCAGCAGAGTTTTACAACTTCGACCCGAGGCAGATATGTAACATACTTTTAGAAAAAGATGAGGAAAAAATTGAGGAGCTTTTAAAAACAGATACCATCTGGTATTGTGGTCAGTGTATGTCATGCAAAGCCCGATGCCCCAGAGGTAATGTGCCGGCTCTTTTAATAGCTGTTTTGCGTATGCTTTCTCAGGAAACAGGGCTTTTTGTTGAAAGCGAAAAAGGACGCCAGCAGTATGCCATAAAAAAAACAATAGGAGAAAATATTATCAATACGGGTTATTGTGTTCATGTAGACCATGTAAATCCTAAACTTCATCCGGAACAAGGCCCCATATGGAAATGGTATACAGAAAATGCCGAAGAGGTTGCTGACAGGTTAGGCGCCAATTACAACAAAGTTGGACCCGGGGCTTTAAGGAAAATCCCTAACGAAAGTATTGATGAAATAAAAAAGATTTTTCAAATTACAGGAGGCCTGGCTTTTTTCGATAAAATAGATAGTTTTTCTGAAGATAAAGCCAAAGAGTTACACTTTAATTCAGTAAAGGAACTTCTTAACGACGAATATTTCTACCACGTATTTATCCACAACAGTAATAATCATAATAAGCAGTAATAATGGGAAAGCAATACTGGAAAGACTATCAGAAGCAAATTGCTGACGACGATTATTTTTACGAACGCAGTTGTATCCGCCAGACTTTTTTCCCGGGTTCTGAAACCGCTTTTTTGAAAATGATGCGGGAAGTCCTTGGTAAAAACATTGTTGACGATACCAATTTGCATACATGCACAGGCATAGGTTTTTACTCCGGCGTTGTGCAGTTAGATACAACCATGACTATTGTAGCCCGGCTTTTTGCCCTGATGACGGATTCAGGCCTGAAGAATTTTGTGCCTTCCTGTGTTACATCTTTTGGTCTTATCAACGAAGTTGTTGATATTTGGAAACACTTTCCCGAAGAGCTCGACAAAGCCAGGAGATTTCTTAAAGAAGCCACAGGCAGGGAGTTTGAGATACCCGAAAATGTAGCACATCCCTCTGATATTATTTATAAGAACAGAAAGGCTTTAAAAGAAAAAATGAAATACCAGCTTGTAAATAAAAAAACGGGCAAGCCTTTACAGGTTGTAGAACACATTGGGTGCCATTATTCCAAGATTTTTCCCGACCATGTCGTAGGCAGTGCAGAGTTTCCGCAAGTACTGGCAGGTATGATAGATGAATGGGGCGGCAAAGTAATAGATTACCCCGAAAGAAGGCATTGCTGTGGCTTTGGATTCAGACAATACCTTGTAATGGCTAACAGGGGATACTCTATTGCAAACTCTAAAAAGAAATTTGAATCCATGCAAGCTTATGAGCCTGATTTTATTGTTTCAAACTGTCCGGGATGCTCTATGTTCATGGACAAATGGCAATACACCATAGCCGAAATGGAAGATATAACTTATGATAAAAACAAACAGGGAATACCTGTCTTAACGTATGAAGAGATGGCCGGAATGCTTCTGGGCTACAATCCATGGGAGCTTGGTTTTCAGTTACATCAGATTCAGGTTGAACCCCTGTTAGATAAAATAGGCATTGCCTATAATGCAGAAGAAAAATATATCGGGAAGTCAGGTATGATGCTTAAAACTCCCGAGAAACCACTTAATATAATTTCATAAAAAATGGAAAACAGAAAAGTTATTATTATAGGAGGCGGTCCTGCCGGAATAGAAGCGGCATACAATCTTGCTTTAAACAATTGTAGTGTAACAGTTTTAGAGAAAGAAGCTCACATTGGTGGAAATATTAACAATATTGTTAAATTATTTCCAAGTTTTGTGAGTGCCGATGAGATCCATGAAAATTTTTCACAAAAATCTCAGCACGAAAACATTAAACTTTATACGAATACAGATATAACACAGCTTTTTTTTGAAAACGATCTGTGGCATGCTAAGGATGCTTCGGGAGAGACATATACTGCTGACGCATTACTTCTTTCAACAGGATTTAAAACTTTTGATGCCCGTTTTAAGGAAGAGCTGGGCTATGGCATTTATAGCGGCGTCATCACCTCTGTTGAGCTGGAAGCTATGTTCAAAGAAGGAAAAATTACAACACCCGAAGGAAAAATTCCTCAACGGATAGCTTTCTTAAATTGTGTGGGGTCGCGCGATGAAAAAGTGGGCAATCATTATTGCTCAAGGGTTTGTTGTATTAATGCCGTTAAGCAGTCTATAAGCATCAAAGAGTTGCTGCCTGACACAGAAGTCTTTTGTTTTTATATGGATATACGGATGGCAGGGCAGTTTTATGAAGAGCTCTACAGGAAGTCGCAGGAGAAACACAATGTAAACTACATCAGAGGAAGGATTTCAGAAGCTGCTGCTACTATAGACAACAGGGTACAGATTAAATGTGAGGACACACTCAACCAGCTGCCCATGAAAATGACCGTTGACCTGTTAGTACTTATGGTGGGTACAGAAGCCTCTGACGGTACAACAAACCTGGGAGAACAGGTTGGCGTTAAAGGAGAATACGGGTTTGCCAAGAGCCTTAACCTGCATGGAGCTGATAACCTTACTATTAAAAAAGGCTTATTTCTGGCAGGTTCATGCAAGCGCCCGTTAACACTACCTGAAACAATGGCAGATTCACGTGCAGCTGCATTTGAGATACTAAACTATTTAAATCAGAACTAGATGAAAAACTGGGGATTTACTATATCCACTTCAAGAACTATTGATATGGATAAGGCTGATTTGAAAACGTATAATAAGATTACTGAGAAAGTACCGTCAGCCAAGCGTTGTTTGATGTGTGGAGCTTGTAGTGCCACTTGTGCAGCACATAATCATACCTCTTTTAATTTCAGGAAATGTCATTTGTCGTTTCGTCGCGGTCAGTTCGAAAATCTGGCAGAAGAACTCGACAAGTGTATGCTTTGCGGCAAGTGTAAACTTGTGTGCCCCAGAGGAGTAAATACAAGAGCCATCATCTTCAATATGAGAATTTTTCTTAATGATTTGAACTATAAAAAAATCAGTTTATGAAATTTAATCTTTTTGTGATACCCTTTATTCTGGGAGCACTAATTCTTTTTGCAATTATTATCTACAAGTATATCAGGTGGATTAAAAGTGTTGACAGGAAGCAAGAGTATTTTATCCGTAAAAATATCTTTACATTTAAAACCATTCGTGCTATTGGCGAGATAATCAGAGAAGCACTCATTCATAATAAAATATACAAAAAAAATCCACTTCTGGGTTATATGCATATGAGCCTGGCTTTCGGGTGGTTTCTACTTATCGTTGTAGGTATGATTGAAAGCTCACTAAGCTCAGGAACACTTTTTAAGGAGCCTTGGCTGGGCATCTTTTTCAATTATTTTATAACGACGCCTCATGGTTTCCATATGGCAGACACATTGTCGTTTATAATGGATCTGCTGCTTTTAATCATTCTTTCAGGGGTTATGCTTGCCTTGATAAAAAGGATGAGAGCCCGCTTTATGGGCATGAAAAAAACCACCAAACATCATTTATACGACAGGCTGGCTTTAACGTCTCTCTGGTTTATTTTCCCATTAAGGTTACTGGCTGAATCAACCACATCTGCCATTCACGACAATGGTAGTTTCTTAACAGGCAGTATTGGAAATCTGATATCAGGTTTACCTGTGCAAGCCATGGAGCTTCCATTATGGTGGGCGTATTCAATGGCCTTGTTTTTCTTTTTTGTAAGTCTTCCCTTTTCGAGATACATGCATATACCTACAGAGGTGGTCCATATCTTTTTAAAGAACTGGGGTGTAACTGTAGGGGAACAATATTCAGGATATTCTGATATTCAGATTAATTCATGCTCCCGTTGTGGCATATGTATAGACCCCTGCCAGCTTAATTATGCATGCGACATCACCAATGTGCAATCTGTATATTTTATCAGGGATACGCGCTACAATACGCTTAAAGACGAGGTTGCCAACAATTGCCTGATGTGCGGCAGATGCAGCGAGAGCTGTCCTGTTGGATTAGACCTGACAATGCTGCGACAACAGTTAAGAAACAAACAGGAAATTCCCGGAAAACTTTATTACAACTTTATAAAAAAGGATAATGCCATAGAAACTACCGATGTCATTTATTTTGCAGGTTGCATGACGCATCTGACGCCAAAGATTATAATTTCCATGAAAAAGATATTTAAAAGTGCAGGAATTAACTATTGGTTTATGGATGAAGAAAATGGCGTTTGTTGTGGCCGTCCCCTACGTCAGCAAGGTTTTGTACAACAATCGAAAGACTTGGTGAGTAAAAATTTACGCATAATCACAGAATCAGGTGCAAAACTATTAGTAACTTCGTGCCCTATTTGCTATAAGTCATTTAAGGATGAATACACGCTTAGTATACCTGTAATGCATCATTCAGAGTATATTGAGCAACTGGTTATGCAGAAAAAATTAAAATTAAATAAAACGACAATAAAAACTGTTTACCATGATCCGTGTGAATTAGGACGTGGAGCCAATATATACGATCAGCCACGAAATGTTTTAAATAAATTCACATCGCTTATACCTTCTGAATCAGAGAGAGAAGATTCTCTCTGTTGCGGAGGCAGTCTATCTAATACTCTTATAGAGCTATCGCAACAGATAAAAATCAGGGATAATGCACTTGAGGAGTTAACAAAACACAACCCCGATGTTTTAATAACAGCGTGCCCCTTGTGCAAAAAATCTTTTATTCATGGCAATAAAGCCAAGGTTATGGATTTAGCAGAAATAATAGCCGATAACATTATAACTGATTTGAATAATAATACGACGTCATCAAAAGTGAATAAAGCAGAACTGGTGCTAAATTAAAATGAACTATTAAATATCCAATAAATATAGAAATTAAAATAATAGAAAAATGAGAGATATTTTTGAAAGACTTAAGAGTGGCAGAGGCCCTTTAGGCAAATATCAGGAAAAGGCAGAGGGCTATTTTATGTTCCCTGAACTAGAGGGCGAAATAGAACCAAAGATGATGTTTCTTGGCCGAGAAGTGTTGACATGGAGCTTAAACAACTATCTGGGTTTGGCAAACCACCCCGAAGTCAGAAAAGCTGATGCCGAAGCTTGCCTAAAATATGGCATGGCTTACCCAATGGGAGCAAGAATGATGTCAGGTGAGACAAAATATCATAAAGAGCTGGAACAAAAGCTGGCGGCATTTGAAAAAAAGGAGTCAGGTTATGTTCTTAACTATGGTTATCAGGGGATGATTTCTATTATAGATTCCTTATTAGACCGCAATGATGTTGCTGTTTATGACTCTGAAGCCCATGCCTGTATTCTCGACGGACTCAGGTTGCATATAGGAAAAAGATTTGTGTATCCACATAACGATATTGAGAGTCTGAAGAAACAATTAGAAAGAGCCACCAGTCTGGCCGAAAAACAAAATGGCGGGGTATTGGTCATTACTGAAGGGGTATTTGGCATGGCCGGAGACTTAGGAAAGCTGGATGAGATTGTCGCCCTTAAAAAAGATTTTAATTTCAGACTGCTTGTCGATGATGCCCATGGCTTTGGTACTATGGGAAAAACCGGTGCCGGCACAGGAGAACATTTCGGCGTACAGGATGGCATTGACGTATACTTTTCTACATTTGCCAAGAGTATGGCAGGGATAGGTGCTTTTGTGGCTTCAGATAAAGAAATTATTGATTATCTGAAATACAATATGCGATCACAGATTTTCGCTAAATCACTGCCGATGCCTATGGTTTTTGGCGCTCTTAAGAGATTTGAAATCCTTAAAACACAACCGGAACACAAAGAAAGATTATGGATGATTACTAAGGCGCTTCAGGACGGACTCAGGAAAAATGGCGCCAACATAGGCAACACCCAATCACCCGTTACACCTGTGTATTTTAGCGGAAGCGTAAATGAAGGGACTAATATTGTTATAGATTTAAGAGAAAACTATAATGTATTCTGTTCTATAGTTGTTTATCCCGTTGTTCCTAAGGGCGTGCTTATGTTAAGGCTTATCCCTACTGCTTCTCACACATTAGACGATGTGAAACGAACGGTTCAGGTATTTAAAGAAGTTAATGATAAGCTTAAAAGCGGGGTTTATAATACTGAGGATATGCAAAATATGAAGATCAACTAGAGTTAGTCCATAATATCCGACTTCTTCGTTACTCTTGTCTTGAAAACAGTCATTTACTTTAGTAAACTCCTTGATTTTCAAGACTTCGAAAGCCTCGAATTCGGATATTCTGAATCAAACTCTATCCTTTAAATAAATTGTGTTTATCTCTCTCAAAGAACTGCTACAGCGTAGCAGAATATTTGTAGAACACCATTAAAACAAGCATATAAAGCTGCAGCGCAGCGTAATATTTTGAAAAGAAAAAAGAAAATTATGGCAGAAAATAAATATTTTTTAAAATGTGTTCAGTGCGAACATATTACAACTGATTTTGGTGCTTGGTTTACTCAAAATCAAATTTGTCCGCAATGTGGCAGTAAGCATTCAGAAGTGTGGTACAACACTGATTACAAAGAATTGCCTGAGATTTTTAAGGGAGATCCTAAAAGCTTCTGGGATTATTTCGAATACTTGCCTTTGAATGATATCAAAAATATAATCTCTTGTAACGAAGGCGCTATCCCTCTGCAAAGGTGGAGAGAGCTTGAAGAGTTTGCGAAGAATACCTATGGTCTTGAATGCAAGATAATGGTGTATCGCAACGACCTCAATGGGGGCACCGGCACATTTAAAGACGTGGCAGCTTCTCTGGCAGCGAGTTTACTAAAGGAAAACAATATCAGTCAATACACAGTAGCTTCTACAGGCAATACGGCCACGGCCTACAGTAAATACCTTTCTATTGGGGGGATTAATTGTTCTGTTTTTATTCCCAACAATGCACTTAAAGCCTCTGAAGCTGTTATCAGCGCCTTTGGCCAAAGGGTTTTCAGGGTAGATGGAGACTATGCTAAAACCAAACAAATAGCAGCAGCCTATGCCAAAACACACAATATATTGATTTCATCAGGAAACATTGACCCTATACGTGTAGAAGCCAAGAAAACCATGGTTTTTGAATGGTTACGTCAGATGGGTAAAATGCCCGATGTATACGTTCAGGCCATCAGTGGCGGCACAGGTCCCATAGCTATTGACAAAGGGGTGAGAGAAATAAAAAGTCTTTTCCCGCAGCTAAACAACCCACGTTTCATTATGGTTCAGCCCGATAAGTGCGACCCCATGACCCAGGCCTGGGAAAGTGCCGAAAAAAATGGTTTTCCTGAGGGGTTTGAAAATGTTTATCCTATCATTGACAATCCTGAAACTGAGGTCCCAACCTTAGCCACAGGCAATCCGGCTACATATCCTATTATCGCTAAGCTTGTAAAAAAATCTAATGGCACTTTTTTAAGAATCAGTGAGGCTAAATTGGCTGACTATGCCAGATTAATAGCCTTTGAAAGAAAAATACTGATAGGGCCGGCTTCGGCTGTATGCATGGCAGGATTTTTTAAAGCTTTGAAAAAAGGGCTGATTAATAAAGGCGAAACCGTTTTAATTAACATGGGCGAAGGTGTTGAAAGAGCTCCTGACTTCGTAAGCCAGATGATTTACACCACACAACATGTTGAAAATGCCAACCAGTGCAAACCTCATTGTATGGATGATTACCGGGAGATGCTGTGGAAGGCCGTTATGGAATAAATACTTGGAACACGGATAAGAGAAGAGTGAACCACAGATCAAAACCGATTAACACAGATAATACAAATTGAAAGTAATATATAATATTGTAAATTTAAAATCCTTTTCCTTTGGAATTTGGGGCTTGAAACTTGGAATTTGGGACTTATTAATATTATGAAGTCATCATATTCAGGCACTATTTAGAATCCGTATTCAATATCACCTTCCCGGAAACTCCTACACCACTCTTAGCAGCAATCAGACGATAAAAATACATACCTGTTTTTTGATTCTGGAGGAACACAGAGAAGTTACTGGTTTTAATATCATCCATCTGCAGCACCAGACGCCCTGTTATATCGTACAACAAAAAAGAATAAGAGCTGAAGATGTTTTCAATTGATATGTACAAATAATCCTTTACAGGGTTGGGATAAACCTTAATTCCGAGACCGTCTAATTCATCTATGCCTTGTGTGCCTACCCACAAAGTAGCAATATGTGTTGTGTCCGCAGGCGGCGAGCATTGCCCGTTAACAATACAACGAAATTTATAGCCACTCCAGGTAAGTGGCGGCCCTATAATGGTTAAGGTGGAAGTAGTAACAGGAGGAAAAAGCGATGAGCTGCTCCAAGTTGAGCCACCATTAGTGCTCACTTCCCAGAGGTATGTGGGGGAAGGGGAAGTTCCATTGGCTTTTGCTTTAAATACCGCCGTGCCACCAATATTAATAAGGGTGTCATGGGGTTGTGTCATCACATTTGTAATGATATTGAGCATAGCAATATTCGAATACGTTGTACATTGTCCAAGGAGTGTACAATGATACAGATAATTGTTCATCGCAGCCTGTGGGCTGACAACAGTAAGGGTTGATGTATTCACCCCCTGGTAATAGTTATCGTTAATCAGATTCGTCCAGGTTAAGCCCCCATCCTGAGACACCTGCCATTGATAGTATTGTGTTGTATCTGCAGTCAGAGCCGTGAAATTTGCAGTAGCGTTAGAACCAACACAAACACTCTGATTAACAGGTTGTTGTATGAAATCAGGAGCTGAAAGTGTTGCACCATTTATTTGTATTGATAGTATAGAATCACCATTATGCCCCCAGAAATGAACGTTGCTCCAAGCAAGTATAGAACTTGCGGCTGAATTTAAAGTGAAATTGATGTGGAAGATAGTATCATTCAGAATGTTTATGGGCACGGTATCAGGAGAATACGTTATATAGACCTGACCAAAACTACTGTTGTTTACCACACTTGTATTGACTAATGATTGGTTATCAACATTATAACCGGTATATGTCAGAAGGGTTTTATCGTAATTTAAGTAAAACGAAAAACTATAAACGCTATCCATATTCTGAACACTTATGGGTACAGAAATAGTAAAAATAATAGTGCTGTCGAAGCATATAGTACCAGCAGTGAGAGTTAAGGTCTGCGCTTTCAGACTTAAAGCAGAGACACTAAGCATAAGAAAAAGTATGATTTTATATATTGTTTTTTTCATAACTCTTTACTTTGTTACAACTTCACCATAATGCCTACCTTGGTATCAATAAATTGATATGTTTGTTTTGTTGATGAATTGTTCAACACACTGTTTAAATTCTTCTTAAAGCCTGACTGAATAAACACTGATGTTTTACGTCCTATAAGATAACTGTAACTCAAAGACACATTGTAAGACCACATGGTCTTTTTGTACATATTGTCTTTTTTAGTTATCTGACGTATTTCTTTAGTTTCATTATCATAAAGAGATACAGATACCTGTGAGAGCAGGGCACAGGAAACGCCGCCATTAATACCAAACTGATGCCTGTTCACATTAAACACATAGCCAATTTTTACAGGAATTTCTATATATTTAATAACATTGACATTGCTAAGTTTTGCATTGGCAAAAGTGCTGTCAGCTACTTTTATCCAGGTTGAATCGAAGGTTACAATGGTATTGTTACTGTTTTGGGGGTCGATGTATGAAACCAGGTGTATATCATTATGACTGCCGGTTGTATCAACACTGCCCAGACGTTTATAATCATAGTTATTTTTCTCTCCTGATTGTGTTTGGATGAGTCCGGTCTCTATAGTGAAATTGCTTATCCTGTAGCGGAATTCCAACCCATAGTTTAAGAAGATATGCTTCTTTTCGTTGGCATTTCTGAAGTTAATTTCATCCTGCGACAGGCCTGATAAAGTTTTAGATGTATATGAAGGCATGATGTAAAACAAGATCTCATAAGCAGACTTGAAAGCTTCAGTCTGATTTATTTTATTTGAAACTGGTGCTTTTGAAGTGCTGCTCTTTGCAGTCTCATTCTTGTTTCCATCACTTTTATTAATTTCATTTTTACTTAAATCCTTATTACTTCCTTCAACCTTAGTCTTAGCAACTTCGGTTTGTGACTGGGGGTTAGCAGCATTTTTCAATGCCTGTTCCTGAACATTATTTGATGCCGTCTGGCTCGTTTCGGTTTTTACTGGCAAATTCTCCTTTTCAACTCTTTGGGCAAATTCTTTATCATTAATTTTTATATCCGAAGAATTTTCTTTTGTCTTCTCTGAACCTTGTGTTTGAGACTCTTCCCTATTGGTCTTGGGTGCATTATTTTTCTTCAAGTTTTCAGCTACCTGAAGTTTTTTATTTTCCTTAACCTTTTTATTGTTTTTAGCTACAGAAGAATAATCAACCTTTGTTTTAAATTGATTATCAGTATCTGACGGAGAAGTTTTTGCCTTATTTGTTACAGTTGTTTGTGAGGTTTCTTTTTTGGCAGCATCATTTATTGGGGTACTTTTTGAGTCTGATAAAGCAGTGGTGTGGTTTGTATTTTCGGATTTAATTACTTCAGTGCTTTTATTATTCTGAGCAATTATTTTTTCTTCTTGTTTTGAATTATTAAGTGGTGTATTGTGATCTTTTTTATTATTAACAGATACATAAGTGAGCGTGGCAACAAATACCAGACAAGCGCCAATAATAAAATAGCGGCTGATTCTCAGCACTTTTTTAAGCCAGAGTTTCTTTTCCACGTTGAGCCACAGTTCTTCAGAAGGCTCTTCCTGAAAGTTTCCCAGTCTTTTTTTGAAAATATCGTCTATGTTATTATTTTCGAACATTTTTTAATTATTAATAAACATTTTACGAAATTCTAAAATTTTATTCTGCAAAATAACGCGTGCCCGCGACAATTGCGATTTAGAAGTGTTTTCGCTTATGTTAAGCATTTCTCCAATTTCCTTATGGCTATAACCTTCAATAGCATACAGGTTAAAAACCATACGATAACCATCTGACAGTGAGTTAATCATCCTCATCAAATCCTGCATTGAAAGGTCTGTCTCATTTACCTGTGCAGTTGGCATATGACTATCGTTCATTTCATCTATACTTTCATCAAAACATCTTTTCAGATTGCTTTTGTAATAATTGAGTGCCGTGTTAACCACAATACGTTTGAGCCAGCCTTCGAAAGAGCCGTCTGAGCGATATGACCCGATGCTCGAAAATATCTTGATAAATGCTTCTTGCAAAACATCTTCAGCCTCTGCTCTTTTTTTGCAATATCTTAAACAAATACCAAACATAGATGAAGCGTATTTTTTGTACAACATCTTCTGAGCCTTCTTATCATGAGACAAACAGCCATTAATTATTTCTGATTCACTCAGCATTTCAGTCTTCATGCTTTTAGTAATAGACAATTAATTAGTTGATAAGGTTGCACGTGTTTGATAATATTTTTCTTTCCCTTACATTAAAATGAAAACATAAAAATACAAAATTTATGAATATGAACAAGGGGGAAGTTAAAAGTGAACTAAAGTGAGCTAAAGTGCCTAAAGTTATTGGCCTGGACACGACACTGTTCTCAGTCTTTAGTTAGCAGTCCTCAGGCGGCATCTTGTCCGCTGCGATCTTACAACTTTAGGCACTTTAGCTCACTTTAAGTACTTTAGGCACTTCTATTTTTCTTACCTTTGCTCCAAAATTTACTTTCCGATGATATACTTACAGGTAGATAATCTTTCCAAGTCTTTTAACGAGAAGCTGCTTTTCGAGAACATCTCTTTTGGGGTGCATAAAGGGCAGAAGATAGCCTTGATAGCTAAAAATGGCACCGGGAAATCAACGCTTTTAAAGATTATTGCAGGTCAAGAAACGATGAGCAGCGGCAACATCGTGATGCGTAACGACCTTACTTATGATTACCTCGACCAGAACCCTCTTTTCGATGAGAACCTGAGTGTTGTGGAAGGGGTTTTCGCTTCTACAAAAGCGATTATAAAAATTATTAAAGAATATGAAGAGGCGATAGTTTCAGGAGATAAAAAAAGATTGTCGGACGCAACAGATATGATGGACCATAACAATGCGTGGGACTATGAAGCACGGGTGAAACAAATCCTGGGACAGCTCAACATAACTCAGCTCGACCAAAAGATAAGCGAGCTCTCCGGAGGACAGAAAAAACGTATTGCTCTGGCAGCTGTCCTCATCAGTGAGCCCGACCTGTTAATTCTTGATGAGCCTACCAACCATCTTGACCTTGACATGATTGTTTGGCTTGAGAGATATCTTGAACGCTCAAACTGCACCTTGCTGATGGTTACTCACGACAGGTATTTTCTTGACAGGGTCTGCAACGATATCCTGGAAATAGACGAAGGAAAGCTTTTTAGGTACAAGGGTAATTATTCTTATTTTCTGGAAAAACGTAACGAGCGTATTCAAAATGAAAATACAGTAATTGAGAAGAGCAGAAGTCTTCTGACCAAAGAACTGGAATGGATGCGCCGCATGCCTAAAGCCCGCACCCATAAATCTAAAAGCCGTATAGAAACTTTTTACGACATCAAAGAAATAGCGTCATCGAAAAGGATAGAAAAGAAGATCAGACTTGATCTTAAAGGAACGCGGCTGGGAAAGAAGATAATGGAAATCAATTACATAACTAAAAGTTTCGGGGAATTAAAGCTACTCGAAAACTTCACATATACTTTTAAAAGGAACGAAAAAATAGGCATTGTAGGCAAAAACGGCTGTGGCAAAACCACCTTGCTGAACATACTTACAGGGTACATGCCACCTGACTCCGGAACTGTTGATGTTGGAGAAACCGTTCAGATGGGATTTTACCAGCAGGAAGGCATTCAGTTTGATGAAAGCCAGAGAGTTATAGATATTGCCAAAGAAATTGCAGAGGTTGTCAGAATGAGTGACGGGAGTAAAGTCTCTGCCAGTGAGTTTTTAAAACAGTTTCTGTTTACTGCCGAGATGCAATACACACCGGTAGCCAAGCTCAGCGGGGGAGAAAAACGCCGGTTGTATTTAATGACTGTTTTGATGAAAAGTCCTAACTTTCTTGTATTGGACGAACCCACCAACGACCTCGACATACTTACGTTGAATGTACTTGAAGAGTATTTAAATGCTTTTAATGGCTGTGTGCTTATGGTATCGCACGACAGGTTTTTTATGGATAAGATAGTAGAACATCTTTTTGTTTTCGAGGGAGAAACTGTTGTCAGGGATTTCCCGGGCAATTATACCCAATATCTAAATTATAGGGAACTCAAAGAAGAGAAGGCCAGAAGGTTACAGCCCAAACCAGAGAAAGCAGTAAAAGAGAAAAGCACTGACGATAAGCCTAAAAAGTTGACCTACAAAGAGCAGAAAGAATATGATGCTCTGGAGGTAGAGATAAGCCAGCTGGAAGAGGAGAAGAAGCATATTGAGACTATCCTCTACGATGGCTCGCTCCAGCATGAAGAAATTCTTGAAAAGTCACACCGGTTGGGAGAAATCCTTAAGCTTCTTGATGAGAAATCGGACAGATGGCTGGAGTTGAGTCTGATGGTGGAGTGATATTTCTTTTTTCTTTTGTCTTGCCACAAAAGAAACAAAAAGTCAAGGCTTTATAAAAATTTTAGTAAAACTTACGGTTTTTATTTGCCCCGCAACCAAAGCCGTGTTGGTGAAATCATTATCACATTTTTTTACAGATTAGTAACCCAACACTCGTTGATTGCTAACACTAGTCCAGCGCTAAATAAAAAACCTTGTTTTACTTGAAAATTTTTGTAAGGCCGTCCTTCGCTCTGCGCAATCATTTTTTAAAATTTCTATTATATTCTGTCCTATCATACTTTAAGCAGAAGGATAAAATTATTAAGATATGCCTTCTGTTAATGATTTCGATAAAGATGTATGAACTTCTTTTTTATAATTTCCTGAATTCAAAAGTTTTTCTACCTGTCTGTCCATCAGGTAGTTTATCAAGTTTAAAGAGGTAAGACCCTGAGGCAAAGTTTTTGGTTTGTACAACGGTTTTATCAAATAAACTGCCTTTGAAAACGATTTGCCCTATTGAGTTTATAATTTCAAAATTCAATTTTTCGTTATTCCCTGGTATTTCAATAACCAATTCATCTGTAACAGGATTGGGATATATTTTGATATTCATATTCCCGTCAGTCTTTTCAATTCCTGAAACAATAACATGTATAACAGCTGATGTATCAGAACTGCAGCCCGAAAGCGTAACAATATCATAATAATAGCCATCAGTAATAACTGTGTAGTTCTGGCCTGTTGCGCCATTAATAGAACCGTTCTGATTGTACCACTGGTTGCCGGTAGCAGCATCGGAATGTAAGATATTGCCATTTAGCGTAACTGTTGGTGTTGGGGGTCCTGATGGGGGAGAATAAATGTAGTCACAGTCTGGATCTGAGGTGCACCCAGCCTGATCAGTGACAGTAAAGCAGTAATGCCCGGGAGCCAACCCTGATATTGTTGTATCTGATCCTGTTCCAGTGATGTTTCCCGGATTTATGGTCCAGTTACCAGAAGAAAGTACGTCCATCTCAATACTTCCAGTTGCTAAAGTGCATGTTGGTTGGATTATACTTCCTATTTGAATCATTGGACCGATACCTACATAAACCCCTAATGGTGTTGATGGGGCACCATTTCCACATATATTACCTTCATACACAGAAATGTTACCAGAATGTGCATTGCTTGCAAAATTTACCGTAATGCAATTGGTTCCCGAACCTGCTGCTATTGTTGTCCCCATTGGCAAATTCCATATATAATAAGAAGCATTTGTATCTAAGGGAACGCAATAAATTACACCTGTCTGTCCGGTACAAACTGAATCCGGCCCTGTTATCGTTCCTGCTGCTGCGGGCAGGTTGCTTATGGTTATTGTTGCTATTGCCGAATAAGCTGAGTCGCAAGCTCCATTTTTCACCTTAACTCTGTATTCGCAAACGAATGAAAATTCAGGTATTTCTGAATAGGTCGTTGTTAATGCCATTATTGGTGTCCAGAGACCGCCATTGCACCTTTTTTCCCATCCCAGAACAGAGCCGTTAAAACCGCTTAATGTCATTATACCGGTTGAACTACCTAAGCAAATAGTACTGTCAATAACCGAAATCGTTCCTCCAACGCTTGGCGCACTGATGATCACATTTAACGGAACAGATGCCGGGGCAGAAGGAGTGCTGTTGCAGGCACCGTATGCAGCACCGGCTTTTATTTGTGCAACGCCGGCGAAGTTGTTATCCCAGTTAACTTCTATGGCCGTATCACCGGGTAAAACAACAAGCGAACCTGCATTGGGAGGAAATAACGTCCAATAATATGATGTGGCATCAGGCAGTTGTGGTATTGTATATACCGTATTGGGGCTGTTTGCGCACAGGTTGGTCGTGCCTGTGGGCGTTGGTACCGGAGGATAAGCTTTGACAAGAACCTGCTTAAAGATTGTATCGGCGCATCCACCACCATTATTGGTAATAAGACGTACGATGTGAACGCCGCCAGTATTAAAGAACCATTTGAAATGTAAAGGGGCACCAACGCCTAATATTCCTGTATGTATCATATCATCAACGCCGTCATCTGTAAAATCCCAACTGTATGTGGTGTTGGCATCACCCCCCGTTGATAAATTGGTAAAACTTGTAGAATCCCCTAAACAGACTGAATCTGCAGCAAAGCCAGCCAGTGCAAAATTATTGCACGACAAGAAATCCATACGTGCATGTAAACCCCATTTACCCTGAGTATCTTTAAAGCGGATGTAAACCCAGTGATGCCCGGGTTGCAGGCCGTTATTTGTTGAAAGCTGCAAATTTATTGTCGTATCGTTAGTCGGTGTAAATTGAGGCAATGGTATAGCGTGCCCTACGCCTGGGTCAACGTCATAAAAGTATTCTGCTGTGTAAATTGGAGAGCTGTCAAATCTTCTGGCCTTAACGGTTATTCCTAAAGGTGCATTTAGAGAAATAACATTATTTTGAAGGTGTAAGAAGTAAACCTGTGGCAGGCGCGGATGGCCGGTGATGGTGAAAGCTCCAAAAGGAGGCATAGGAAATGCACCGCCAAAGATACCTATATCTGTATAGTCAGTACCTGCATTATGACCGGGTGAAGCGGGTTGCAGATGGTAGTCGTATGAATAATTAAAAGTGAATGTGCTTATCGGGAGATATACAAAAAGAGGGTCCTGATTTACAATATTATTTAAACCGCTGTTGCCGGCAGGAGGTAGTTGCGTTGACGCACTTGCATAAGATAAGTTGTTGGTGTAAACACTTGAAGTGGCACCTGAGGGCCATTTGCCATAGAAAATGTTGTTTGAAATTTGGGCATTTGAGACATTATCAAATGAAGGCCCTGAGAAGTATCCTGTAAAAATGTTGTTATTAATAATCACTGATGATTTATTGGAGTTAACTATAGCAGCATAATTTGTATAATTTAATGTCCCAAAGGAAAAAAAATTGTTGGAAATTACAATATTGTTGTAAGCGCCTAAATTGAGGGCTCCTCCTTGTGTCCAGGAAAAGAGACAATTTTTGAAAACCCAATTATTCCCACATACATAGCTCACAAGATTTCCTGATGCAATTCGGCACCTTTCAAAAATGATATTGTCTATTTGATGAAATCCAATAGTATTCTTATATATATTTGAAATGTATAAGCCAATAAAACGGCTTCCAAATCCGCTACTGGTTGGAACTATAGAATCTAAAGTTATCGAATTAATATTTGCTATGGAAGTAAATTGGCCTTGAGGGTTAAAGCCGGGGCCTATAAATGTAAGCCTTTTATCTACTGTAATGTTTCCATATGAATTTGGTGACCCATGCACATATAGCGTATCACCAGGGTTGGCTGAATCAATGGCAGTCTGAAGGTTAGTAAACTGCCCTGGTGAGTCCGGTTGATTACTGACTGTAATTACCTGTGCAAAACCTACCCTGTAAACCAGTAATAAAAGAGCACATAAAATTATAAATTTTTTCATGATTATATGTTATTTACAGTCATTTTGTATATATTTCAATTGTTAATACAAATATACATTATTTTTAATCGAAATCTAAATATCAAACCTGATAATTTAACAAAATGTGATTTTTTTTAAGGGGATAAAACAAAACCCGAGAAAATCATTTGATATTGTTGTGCGACACGGATGGGGTTGTATGTTTGTGTGGGTCAATGTTTTCTATAAACATTTGATACTGACACTATTTATAAAATGTTAATACTTTTTTTAGTAAAAAAAATACGTCGGCATTCAACCATGAAATTATGGATTAATTTAAAAAATAAACGGTATAAACCCTAGGGATTCAGGGAGTTAAACTTTACTTAAATATATTTTATTATATGAATCCCGAAGGGATGATATGATTATAGTAGAGTAATGAAATGAGGTTATTAGAACCCCGAAGGTGGTGACAGAATAATTTGTTTTTAAAGTAGAGGATTATGATTATCTTTATTATTATTTATCAAATTATAAAAAATGGCAGGTGCATTTTCACAAATTTACATTCAAACGATTTTTGCTGTAAAAGGGAGAGAAAATATATTGCAAAAACCTTGGAGGGAAGAGGTTTTTAAA
>Ga0118677_10005620_pt1 | contig 21806 bp, 12 predicted proteins | sample AliMusrvi5mmetaG_FD_86154 | JGI IMG/M metagenome (GOLD analysis project Ga0118677, IMG submission 86154)
CACGGCCCAATTCCCATCCCCCGGGCCCCCATAACCACCCCCGCTTCTAATGCCATTGTCCCCACCCTGGCCGGAATCCCAATTGTGGACTCCCGGACCGTGATGCAGGTCCGGAACCACCCGGTGGAATCGTGCGGCCACCACTTGAAACCCAGGTCAACCGGCTCCCATCGAGAATCATCAAAGTCGGGCCGCTCAGCGCCCGGCGCTTCGCCAAAATGCCAGCGCCAGTGGCGCACGTTTGAATCCAGCCAGAGATCCAATTGCTCGCGCGTGACATCCCCCCGCGTCGCGGGCACCAGCCCCAAGCACAATGGAACCAGGCAAAGCCATTTGCGAATCTTCATCTCAATCTCCTTTCTTGCAGAAACGCCTCCCAGGCCGGGCTCGCTCAAGGATTCGCCGGCCGCTCTGCTTCAGGGCGGGGCCGGGGGCGGGAGTAAAACCGAAATCCGAAGCCCGAAATCCGAAATGGTCCAGCCGCCCGCACACCCTTCGGATTTCTGGTTTCGGCTTTCTTTCGGATCTCGGGCTTCGGGTTTCGGATTTCATCGCGGCGTCACAGCCCCGTCTGCGTGCGCAGCTCACATTTTTCCAACGTTGTTGGCACGGGTGACTGGAGCGCGGACATTCTTCTCTGCCTTTGCGTGATGGTCAACCCGAAAGCCCACCGGCGGACAAGAATGTCCGCGCTCCAGAACAACGTGAGGTGCGCACCCCGTCGGCAATTGCTCCCTGATTAACTTGTGAAATACTCAGATTGACGATTGCTAAGGAATATATTCTCATCCCAGGACTTGAGTATCCGATATCAAACCGATGTGCTGATTGTGGGTGCGGGGCTTGCAGGGCTCGTGACGGCGCTGGAACTACTAGACTCGAGCCGCCGGATCTTGATTCTCGACCGGGATGAACCCGCTCGGCTTGGAGGGCTGGCCAAGGAATCCTTCGGCGGGGTTACAATGATCGGCACGCCCCACCAAAAGCGCACAGGCATTCAAGACTCTCCCGAGCAGGCGCTAATGGATTGGACTCGCACGGCAGAATTCGATGCGGGCGATGCCTGGCCCAGGCGGTGGGCGGAGTATTATGTCCAGCACTCGCTTCAAAACATCTATCACTGGCTCTCGCAGCGTTCGGTAAAGTTCTTTCCGGTGGTGCATTGGGTGGAGCGAGGCCAGTACACGCCGGGGAATTCGGTTCCACGGTTTCATATGGTTTGGGGGGCGGGCCACGGCCTCATTGATGGCGTCCTACATCATCTTGAGAATCACCCTCACCGGAAGAACCTGGAGATCAAGTTCCGGCAGGCGGTTCGATCGCTGGAGGTGCAGAACGGGCGCGTCACCGGCTGTCAGGGCGTGGACGAGGTCAGCGGCGAGAGCTTCACTGCGCTCGCTGAGAATACCATTGTCGCGACAGGCGGGATCTCCGGAAGCATCCAGAAGATCCGCGAGAACTGGTACCAGCCCTGGGGGCAGCCGCCCGAGAAGCTGCTCAACGGGTCGCATCGGTATGCCGACGGCACCCTTCACGATGCCGCGCTGGCGATCGGGGCAGAGGTGACCCACCTCGACCGGCAGTGGAATTACGCGGCGGGCGTTCATCATCCCTTTCCCGACAAACCGGAGCACGGGCTAAGCCTCGTGCCACCCAAGTCGGCTCTTTGGGTGGACGCTACGGGCCGGCGGTTTGGGCCCGTCCCCCTCGTCACCGCCTTCGATACCCGGTTCCTGGTCGAACAGATTTGCCTGTCACCGCATAAGTATTCGTGGCAGATCCTGAATAAGAAGATTGCGGTCAAAGAGCTAGCCGTTTCCGGCTCTGAGTTCAATGAGGCCATCCGGGATAAGAAGCTTCTCGCGTTCCTGGCGACGGTGCTTCTGGGAAACCGTTCTCTCTATAAGACTTTGACCGAGAAATGCCCTGATTTTATTGTCGCCGACACACTTGAAGCCCTGGTTGAAAAGATGAATGCCCTGGATACAAATGGAACGAAAGTCTCCCTGGAAACCCTGCGCGAAGCGATTCAGCAATACGACGGGATGATCGATCGAGGGCAGAAGTTCTTTAATGACGATCAACTGCGCCGCATTGCCCAGGTGCGGCAATACTTCGGCGACCGGGCGCGGACGTGCAAGTTTCAGAAGATTCTGGATCGCAAAGCCGGGCCGCTGGTTGCCATCCGCGAGTTCATCCTCACCCGGAAGAGCCTGGGCGGCATTCAAACCGACTTGCAATCGCGCGCCCTGAACGGCCAAGGCGAGGCGATCCCGGGGCTCTATGCCATAGGAGAAGCGGCGGGCTTCGGTGGTGGCGGCATTCACGGCCTCAGACCCTTGGAGGGAACATTCCTGGGGGCCTGTATCCTGACGGGACAAGCCGCCGCCCGATCCCTCGTCGGAAAGGGAGGCCAGTCGTGAAGCGAACCGGAGCGAGTCTCGTAGTTCATGCGCTGGAACAGCTCGGCGTGCGTTACACCTTTGGCATTCCGGGGGTGCATACGGTTGAGATCTACGATGAGCTCAATAAGTCACAAAGAATACAACCAGTCCTCACCACCCACGAAATGGGTGCGGCCTTCATGGCCGACGCGGTCAGCCGCACCACCGACACCATCGGGACGCTCATGGTTGTGCCGGCGGCTGGGGTCACGCACGCCATGAGCGGAATTGGGGAGGCGTTCCTGGACGGTATCCCCATGCTGGTGATCACCGGTGGTGTCCGGCGCGATACCGGCCATCATTACCAACTGCACCAAATAGATCAGAGCCGCCTGGCTGCCGCAGTTTGCAAGCGCACCTACCTCCCCAGAAGTCATCAGGAGATTATTCCAATCCTCTATGAGGCCTTCGACCTGGCGACTTCCGGCACTCCCGGTCCCGTGCTGGTGGAGGTGCCCGCCGAGCTTCAGATGTTTGCGGGCGAGGTGGACAGCCTACCCGATTACCAAAGGAAGACGCCCCTGGCATCGCCGCCGGATGCAAAACAAGTGAACGAGGCTGCCGCGCTCTTGAAAGCGGCCCGGCATCCCGGTATTTTCGTAGGCTGGGGAGCCCGTGGGGCCACCGACGCTGTAAAGCAGATCGCTGAACTGCTAGGTGCTCCGGTTTCGACCACCCTGCAAGGCCTTAGTGTCTTTCCTGCGGATCACCCGTTACATGTCGGAATGGGATTTGGGGCGTTTGCCGTGCCGGCTGCCGAAGACGCGTTCAAGAACTGCGATTGCCTGCTGGCCGTCGGGCTTCGCTTCAGTGAATTGGCAACCGGCAGCTTCAGTCTGCCGGTTCCGAAGAATCTGATCCACGTTGATATTAACCCTGAGGTCTTTAACAAGAATTATCCCGCGGCGATAGCCCTCGAGGGGGATGCGGCACAGGTGATGAAGGACCTGCTGGGGGCCCTAACCAAGATCGGAGCGAGGTGCCTGGGCGACAAAAAGGCTTTAGCGGATGGCATTCAGAGCGCAAAACAGAAATACCTGGCTGAATGGACGCAGAACAAGAGCGACACCAAAGTGGGGCCGGGATTCTTCTTTTCTAGTTTAAGGAAGAAGCTGGAACCGGAAGCCTATGTAGTCGTGGACGACGGCCACCACACCTTCCTGGCCGCGGAACTTCTCCCGAACTACCACTCGGGGCATTTCATTTCACCCACGGATTTCAACTCCATGGGCTACTGCGTGCCCGCCGCCGTCGCCACGAAGCTCGCCCATCCCGATCGGCAGGTGGTCGGCATTGTCGGTGACGGGGCCGTTCTGATGACTGGCCTTGAACTGCTCACGGCGGCCACTTTGAACCTGGGAGTGGTTATCTTTGTCTTCTACGATGGCAAGCTGGGTCAGATCTCCCAGTTTCAGAAGATCCCGCTGAATCGAAGCACTTGCACGGTTTTGGGAGAGATGAAGGTGGAGGGCATCGCCCAGGCCACCGGCGCCGCCTATCTAGCCATGCATCACGACGGTGAAATAGACGGCGTGATCGATAAGGCCTTTGAGATAGCCAAGCGCGGGCAACCGGTGATTGTGGACGTCAAGGTGGACTACTCCAAGCGTACGCGATTCACCAAAGGTGTGCTGATGGCCAATCTGAGCCGCTTCGCTTTGGGTGATAAGGTGCGGTTCATCGGGCGCAGCATTATCCGCCACGTCTTTGGTTAGCGGCCCTTCATGGATCAGCCGACGTTAGCAGCTTGCGGATCGCCGCCGTGAGCACAGCCTCGACCTCCGGCGCGACACTGGAAGCGTCCGGCCCTGTTTCGTAACCGCCTTGTTGGTAGGCGACTTCGGTGCCGATGTAGCAAGGTGCATAATCCCCGTAGGCTGCCAGCGCCACGAATAAATCGGGGCGCATGGCCTTGGCTGCCAGTTGGTATTCGACGAAAAGCTCGCCGGGCAGGTGCAGGGTCCGCGACCGGCCCAGCCGCAGACACTGCACGTCGATTTGGCGGCCCGCCTGGCAGCGGCGCAACCAGGCGAGTCGGGACGCGCCGCCTCCGGCCGCGAACGCCGCCGGCCGCTCCTTCAGGTCGGACTCCAGCTTCGAGGCGGTGATGTTTGTGGCGGGCGGCAGCGCCACGGATTCAACCTTCCATCCCACATCAGCAGGACTGATCGGCTGGCGCTTCGTGCTCTCCCACGCACGGCGCATTCCATCCGCCAGCCGCTCGGCCAGCGCCAGGCGGTTCTCCGGCGCGCCATCATTGTATTTGCCCGCGCCGATGTTGCCCCCTGCGCCGGTGAAATGAATGTGCAAGGCCGAGGGCACGGCCAGTTGGCGAAAGAAGCGGGCCAGCCCCGGAAAGTCGGGATTGGGCATCCCGGTTCGGTAATAGCTCTGGGGGTGCGTGGCGTAGTAGCTCAGGACGACTATGGGCCGCTCACCGTTCCAAAGGCTGACGAGGGAAAGGATCGGGTCAATGGTGCCCTCCGGTTCAGCGCGAATCGCCGGGTCCTTGGTCGCCGTCCAGCGGGTGGCCCGGACTTTGCCGTCCGGCCCCAGGATGCGCCGGTTGGAAGCGACCTGCTCTACCCGAGCCTCACCCAGGCCCAGGTGCGTCACGGGTTGAGCCTTGGGCAGGGACTCACGCACCGCCCGCTCCAGATCGGCGATCACCTGCCGCTGGAATCCACCCTCGAATTGGTGCGGATCGGCGCCGGCTTCCTTCAGGATGCGTTCCGCCGAGAAGTCACAGTCCGGCGCATCGTGCTGATGCAGCGAATGCACGGCCACCCGGCGAGGGGAGGTGGCAGCGGCGCGAGCGAGGGCATCGCGAAAGGCATCGTGGCCTTCATTGGCAATGCCGATCCAGTCCACGGCACAAAGCACGATGGGCTCTCCAGCGCCTAACAGGACGATGCCTCGCGCCCGCAGCCCCAGTTCCCAGTGGTTGGTCACCGGATCATAGGCCAGCAGCGAGCCGACAGGAGGAGTGGCATCCACGTCGAAGGTAGCCACACTCAGGGCAGACGCGGGCGGCGTGGTCGGGACTGAGGATTCTGCAGCGAGGAGCAGATCGCCACCTGCGCACAGGAGGCCAATGGCAAGAGCAAGCCGGAAAAGCATGGCGGTAGATTAGCTGTACCGCAGCAAGTGGCAACTCGTCAGTCTTGACCTTTGAGTCCGGGACGTTGAACAATGCCCGCATCGGCTGGCAATTAAGCCTGCCGCGAAACCAGTCGGGAAGGCCATGAAAGTAAAAACCGGTCTGATAGGTTGGGTTCTTGCTGCCGTGCTCGTCGCGCAAGCGGCGAAGGCTCAAGTGCCACCAGAACAGGCGGCCCGCGATCTCGTGCGACGCGTGCTGCCGGGCAATGCGTTCCGCGTTGAGATCATCCCCGCCGATCAAGGGCGGGACGTATTCGAGATCGAAAGCAGCGGAGACAAGCTCGTCCTGCGGGGCAACAACGGCGTGGCGGTCGGTTCGGCTCTGAATTGGTATCTGAAATACTACTGCCATTGCCATTACTCCCTGAAATCGCAGCAGATGCGCCTTCCGAAACCCCTGCCTCGGGTGCAGCCGAAGATTCGCCGGGTCAGCCAGGACCGCTGGAGGTATTTCCTGAATTACTGCTGCTTCGGTTACTCGCTGCCGTGGTATGACTGGGCACAGTGGGAGCGTTTGATTGATTGGATGGCCCTCAATGGGGTGAATGCGCCTCTGTCAGTAACGGGCCAGGAGGCGGCCTGGGCCAGCACCGCCACGCGCCTCGGATTCTCCGACGAGGACATGCGAGGCTTCCTGGCCGGACCGCCGTACTTGCCGTTTGGCTGGATGGGATGTCTCGATGGCTGGGGTGGGCCGTTGCCTGCATCCTGGATTCCCCGCCACGAAGCCCTGCAAAAGCAAATCCTGGCACGGGAACGCGCGCTGGGAATGACCCCAGTGCTGCAGGGCTTCACGGGACATGTGCCGCCGGCGACTGCGACGCGCTTCCCCGGTGCCCGGCTGCACAAGGTCCGCTGGATTGAGTGGGAGACTTACCTGCTGGATCCGCTGGACCCGCTGTTCAACCGCATGGCGACCACTTTTCTCCAGGAGCAGCGACGGCTGTTTGGCACCGATCACCTCTACGCCGCAGACACCTTCATCGAAATGACGCCGCCCAGCGGAGAGACCAACTTCCTCGCTGCGACGGCTCGGGCGATCTATGAGGGCATGGCCAAGACCGACCCGGAGGCGGTATGGGTTTTGCAGGGATGGACCTTCTTCAACCAGGCCCAATTCTGGACCCAGCCTCGCATCGAATCGTTCCTTGGCGCAGTGCCGGACTCGAACATGCTGGTGCTGGACCTTTTCTGCGATGTCACCCCGGTGTGGAACCGGACGCGCGGCTTTTGCGGCAAACCGTGGGTGTGGTGCGCCTTGCAGAACTTCGGCGATTGCGTCTATCTGGGCGGCGCATTGAACCGAATCCACACCGATCTGCCGGCCGCACGGCGCAACCCGCTGGGAAGCAAGCTGAGCGGGATCGGATTCGTCAACGAGGGCTTGGATTACAATCCCATCGTGTTCGATTTCCTTTTTGAGCAAGCATGGCGAGCAGAGCCGGTGGACCTCGGCCAGTGGGTGAGCGACTACGCCCAGCGGGCCAGTGGGCGGCGCAACCCGAACTCCGAGGCAGCCTGGGCCATCCTCAAGAAGACCGCCTTCACCGGCCAACACGAGGTGGTCCCAGCCTTCACGGCCCCTCCATCTTTCACCCCTCCAGGTCCCCTGCCCTACAGCAACGAACGTCTGGCCCAGGCGTGGGAGCATCTTTTGAAGGCAGCGCCGGCTGCGGGTAAGTCGGATGCCTACCGATACGACTTGGTCAGCGTGACGCGGCAGGTTCTGGCCAATTACTCAACCGAGCTGCAGGCTCAGGCCGCGGACGCATGGCGCGCGAAGGACCGGAAGTCTTTCCAGACGACCACGGACAACATGCTGAGCTTGATCCGCGACCTGGATGAGCTGCTGGCGACCCGCCCCGAGTATTTGCTGGGGAACTGGCTGGAGGACGCGCGGCGCTGGGGAGAGAGCCCCGCAGAAAAGGATCGCCTGGAGTGGAACGCGCGGCGCGTACTGACCATGTGGGGCGATCAAACGCAAATCCGGGACTACTCGCGCCGACAATGGTCCGGGATGCTCACCGGCTTCTACCTGCCCCGCTGGGAGAAGTTCTTCGCGGCGGCCGACGCAGCGCTGGCATCGGGGGCCAACTTCGACGCCACGGCATTCGACCGCGGGTTGCAGGATTGGGAGCGTCGCTGGGCGGACCAGCACGAATCGTATCCCACCCGGCCTCACGGCGATTCGCTCAAGGTGTCGCGGCGGTTATGGGGGAAGTATCATCCTGCATTGGCCAGGTTGTATGCGCCCGAAGAGCCGAACCTGACGACCGGGAAGCCGGCGACTTGTTCGAGCGCCCTCCCAGGACATGACGCTGCTTTGGCCAACGACGGCCGGCGGGGCAGCACGGAGAGCTACTGGGCTACGGACATCAACAACGACAAAGACCCGTGGTGGCAGGTGGACCTCGAAAGACCAGTGAAGGTCGGGCGCGTGGTGGTGGTGAGTTATTATGGCGACCAGCGTTATTACGGCTTCACCGTCGAAGCGTCCAACGACGGTGAGCACTGGGAAGTGGTGGCGGATCGCCGGGAAAACCACGACCTATCAACCCGAGCAGGCTATACGTGTATCTTCACCGCGCGCGAAGCCCGCTTTCTGAAGATCCGGCAGACGCACAATTCTGCCAATACCGGCCGCCATCTGGTTGAGGTCATGGCCTTTCCGGAATGAGATGGACGCTTGAGGAGGCTGGACGCCGTGGGCGTGCTTCCGACGTGTAGGGTTGACGTAGAGCTGGCGGAAGTTGGACGTGGGTGCCGGAGCTTTCCAGCGTTGGTCGGCGGCAGGCGTCCAGGCCGTGGCGTTTTTGCCGCCCATGGGGACCATGACTTCGTTCTTCGGTGCCTCACTCCAATCGGATCGCACGAATCTCGACGCTGACGTCGGGCTCTCCCGTCGGGTCGAAGCGCAGTGAGGTAATGCAACCGCCCCAGTGGTCGTTCTGGCCAACCTCGAACAAGTAGGTATGAAATTGGCCGTCGCCTGCGAACGGCACGCTGGTACTGGCCGCCTCGGACGTCGATGGCTCGGAAGACGTCGTCCAGAACAACTGGGCGGTTCCAGGGCGGCTCAATTTCATTTCCACAGCCCATCGCCTATATCGGCTGGCCCGGAGCCGCATCTCCGATAACTGCCACGCCGGGTCACTGGTGTTCGAGACGCCGCGCAACGTGTCCCCTTGCACTCCCGCCTGTGCCAGCCCCATCATGGGATGCCAGCAGGAGAGGGCCGCCCCAGTCCAACTGTCGGCCTCCGGCAGCACGGCCTGCGCAGTCTTCCGGGCGGTGAGATACCACGAATCGCAAGCGCGTCCAACGTCGGCTGGTGCGAGGTCAACATGTGCCTTGGCAGCGTCCGTAAACACGTCGCGGATGACGTCCAGGTAATCGAAGCCGTAACCGCGCGTCGGCCGCAGGGTCGCCCTCCGAGAAGGGCTTCCTGTGTCATCGGCTTGCTCGGTGTCGTTCTGCTCGCGCGTCGCAACCAACTCATCCCCTCGGCGCGAGCCGTGATCGACCGACTGAACAGCAGGCTGGCATGTACCTCGCCGAGGACATTAAGGAGGCGGCGCTCATTTCAGTCGGTGAGTAATGCGATTTAAGGGGGCGTAAGAAACGGGGCGGAGCATTGCATATTGCAGACTGTTCAGCGTGGGTGTGGGCGTTCATAGGCTGTTTGTATGAATAGTGACACTTACGGCATTGCGGAGTTCGGCAAATTGCGCTATTTCGTTACGAGATGTCGCTCTAGGGGGGATTTCGTCAGTTGCGAATGCCGACCTTGAGTACGGTATCCTGTTGGTTCACACGCATTTACAGTTCCCGAGGCGATTGGCATGGTCCATGTTTGCATGCCTAGGGGCACAAAGCCCAAATCCTATGGCACGACTCGCATCTGTCACCTCGGGACTTGACCCGGAAACTTCCGGCCAGCCATCACTCGAAACGCCATTGTTGCCCGACTGCAACTTCCTCCACCTGCTGGCGAATTCGCCGGCAGCATTCAAGGCTTATGTCGCTTGCGCTGGTGCGCTCGGCCAGGGTGAACTCACGCCCCGCCAACGTGAGTTGCTGGCATTGACCGTGGCTGAGATCAATGGCGCCAAGTATTGCCTCTCCGCACATTACGCTCTCGCTCGTAAGCTGGGCCTCGATGAGGCCGAGATTCGGTCGGCGCGCCACGCGACGGCCGCTGATCAGCAGACTCACGCCATGCTGCGCTTTGCCCAAGCTGTCGCCATTCAGCGGGGCGAGGTTAGCGACGCGGATTTTCAATCCATCCGGCAGGCGGGATTTACCGACGCCCTGGTAACGGAGATCGTCTCGAACATCGTGCTGAACATCTTCACCAATTACTTCAACTCCGTTGCCCGCACGGAGGTTGATTTCCCATTGCTGAAGCCCGGCGCCGACGCCCCGGCTCGCGGCTGAATCGGTCAGTGCCAGCCGCCGTGGACCCACACGTGGCGTCCATCGCGGTTATAGTATCGATGCGGGGCCCAGGTGGCACCAGGATGGGGCGGTTTCGCCCAGTGGCCGTGATCCCACTTCCATCGGTTTCCTCCCCATCCCCAGGAGCCGCTGATCCAAACAAAGCCAGGGCCGGGTGAAGCTACGACCCTCTCCTCGATTGGTGGCGGGGGTGGTCCGGATACCACGACTTCGCCACCGACGGCGGCATAGGGGACGGGCGCCGTGGTATAGACAGGATGCTCGTGCACAACGCACCCGGCTCCCGCGAGTAGAATGACGAAGATCAAGAGTGTCGATCTGGTCTCCAATATTGCTTTCATGCTTTCTTCTAAGCGAGGCGTGTGCCAAGCGGTTGGAGCGCATCGGAGGTTAAGGTCATTGGCTCGTAGACGTGGGTCCACGGGTGCCAAAGCGGCGACGCAACGGGGCTAAGCCGGATCTTTATGCAATCGGAGCCAGCACCAGGGAACCGCAGAGACTTGGAGCAATGGAGCCGCAACCAGATTCGGGGCACCTCATAAACCGCAGAGGCGCGATGAGCGCGGAGATGAATGCAAAACGCGAGGGTCGGGCTGCATTTTGCGAGACCGGGTGGCCCGATCTGCCGAGGGCAGCCTCGCTTCGGCACGGCTTGATAATTGGGGAAGATGGGTTAGGATGACATCAGGATTGATAGGAAGGAGCACGCTATGCCAGTCAAGAAACTAAAAGAGTTCCTCGATAAAGAGAAGATCAAGTATGTCAGCATCGTCCATTCACCAGCCTACACGGCCCAGGAAGTGGCGGCCTCCGTTCATATCACTGGCAGAGAACTCTCCAAAACCGTCATCGTGCAACTTGACGGAGAAATGGCCATGGCGGTCTTGCCGGCGAATCGCAAGATCGTTCTCCAGGACCTGCGGGAGGTGACAGGATCCGACCAGGTCAAGTTCGTGGCGGAGGAGGACTTCAAGAAGAAGTTCCCGGATTGCGAGACGGGGGCGATGCCGCCTTTCGGCAACCTCTACGGAATGGAGGTCTATGCGGCGGCGGCTTTGGGCGAAAACGAGGCAATCGCTTTTAACGCCGGCTCGCATACCGAGGTGATCAAACTCGCCTACAAAGACTTCGAGAGGCTGGCGAAGCCGAAGGTGGTCAGTTTTACGACCTGAGGCGACCAGCCTCGCGGAGACATTCCTATCCGCAGCAAAACGCAGCGGTGTGGAGATCACTGTCTTTGTCGGCACCTTGGAGCGTTCGGAAGTTGCTGCGGACAAGAATGTGCCGCGCGCCAAACATTTACTGCCGCAGCTCGGCGAATGTTGATTCTGGCCCGCATTGTGCGAGGGTGAGCTCAAACGAACGGCTGATTATGGACCAAGTTGAAACTGTGCAGGGTGGCGAGGCGCTTGAGACACGCGAGATCGCGATTGCAGGAATGGGTTGCGATAAGTGCGTGCGCAAGCTGGAGAAAGCCCTCAGCGGCAAAGATGGGGTTAAAGACGTGCGCGTTGACGGCATCGCCGGTCGCGCTACGGTGACATTCGACCTGACGCGAACCAACCTCTCCGAGCTGCATGAGGTCATCGCCAAGAGCGGTTATCGCGCTGGTGCCGTGGAAGTGTAGCCAAATCGCAGGGAACGAAGGCAGAATGCAGAATTATGAATGAAGAATGGCCGGGCGAAGCCGCCGCACGGTAAGGTTCGAATGTCATCTGCGGGCTGCCCCCGGAAGCCACCCCGAGGCCACCTTTAAGCCATCTGGCAGCCAACCGGTAGGCACCCCGAAGCCACTCTGAGGCTACCCGGAGGCTACCTTCAGGCTACCTTCAGGCTACCCCGAGGCCACCTCAGCAGGGGTGCGATGGGGATGGAGGGCAAGTCAGGAGTCCAGAGGGTGCAAAGCGGCGCATTTTTGCGGGCAGAACGTTTTTTGTGTTAGTGGGTCTAAGGAACGGCTATATCGAGGCACGACGTTTTATGGGTGGGCACCCGCGGGCGCGGCGAACATGCGCGGCAGCGTTAGGGAGTTTTCTCCTGGGCTTGACGTTGGCCGGAGCTGAACCGGGACCGAGGTCAGGGCTGTTTCCACCACAATCAACCGTTGTGCTGCTCGTTGGCGTGCCGGGAGACGTTGAGAGCGAGGCGAAATACCGTGACGAGTTGCAGAGCTGGCTTGATCTCGTGACCAACAGCGGCCAGGCGGCCGGAGTCTTCGTGCTATGCGACGATCCGCAATCGGTTACTTTGCCGCCAAAGTCGGAGGGGAATAGCGGGGTGAAACAGGGGGGAGCAGGGGCTGGTGATCTGTTATCAGTGATCGGTAATCAGTCATCAGTCAGTGTGCTTAAGGGTGATCGGAGCAACTTCCTGGGGCTTGAGCAGAAGCTGGCGGGCGGTACCAATGCGCTGGCGGTGATTGCCTGGGGTCACGGGGGGAAGCAAGGCAATGCGCCGGTGCTGCATGTGCGGGGGCCACGGATCACGGCGGCTGATTTCAAGGCATTGGCGAGGCGAGCGGCGGCAGGAGAATCACGATGGGTGCTGATGTTCCGCGGCAGCGGGACCTTCGCCAGTGAGTTGGCAGGGGAGGGGAGGCAGATTATTGCTTCCGAAGATGAGACCATGTTCAGCGACGATCCGGTGGGGATGCCGTTGCTGCTGAAGCTGGCGAAGGAAAAGCCGGGTCTGCCTTTTCCAGGGCTGGCGGAGGAACTGGGAAACGCTGCCGAGGCTTGGTACGCCGACCGCCATCTTGCCCGCACCGAGGAACCGACGCTTTGGATGGGGACAGATAAGCCAAGGCATTTAGCCAAACCCGTTGCGGGAGATAACGCGCTAGCTTCGGTTAAGCCGGCGGGAGCAAGAGAGGCTGCTACCAACAAGCTGAACCTTGCGGAATCGGAACCCGCTACATCACCCAGCGACTTGCCAGCGGTCTGGAAGGAGATAAAGCGGGTCGAGGCCCGGAACTACCCGGAAGCCGACGCCGTTATCTTGCGCCGCCGGCTGAGCTACACGTTGGGCAGCAGTCCGGCAATTGCCACGGAGCAAGAGGCGTACCTCCACGTGCTGACACCCGAGGGCAAGCACTATGGGGACTTCGACATCAGCTACTCGCCGCCTTACGAGGATCTTAGTTTTCTTGATTGCGAAGTGCTGCGCGCGGACGGGAAGCTCGTGCGGCTGGACCCGGACGCGATTCGTGACACCCACGAGCAATCGGTCGGCGATTACCAATGGGGGCAACGGAAGTTCTTTTCCCTGCCGGGGGTGGGTTCCGGCGCGGTGCTGCACGTGCGGTACCGAACGACTTGGAAGACGTTTCCGCTGCCGCACGTTTCATTGGAGATTCCCATCGGGCAGGACTTGGCGGCGGTCGAAGCGGAGGTCCAGGTCAGCGTGCCTAAGGAGACTCCGTTTCATTTTGCGCTGGAGCATGTCGCGGCGGCTGATCCTGTTATCAGGCAAACGACTTACGGCACTACCTATTCCTGGGCTTTCGAGAACCTGCCCGCGCAAGAGCACGAGGTCCTCGTTTCGCCTGGGCTCCATTCTAGGCTGCTGATTTCCACCTTCCCCGATTGGGCGGCGTTTGGGGAGTGGTACGGGAGGATCAGCAAGCTGACCGACGAGGTGACGCCGGAGATCGCCGCGAGGGCGAAGGAGCTGACACGCGAGACAAAGGAGGACCGGGACAAGGTGCTGGCCCTTTACAACTATGTGACCCGGTTGCGCTACGTGGCGGTGCCGCTCGGCGTCAATTCGTTCCGGCCTCATGCGGCCGCGAACGTCTTGCAGAACGAGTATGGGGATTGCAAGGACAAGGCCAACCTGTTCAACACTCTCCTGCACTCGGTCGGGATCGAGGCGCGCCTGGTATTGGTGCCGCGCTTCAGCCAGGCGCACGAGGATCTGCCGGGATTGTCCTTTAATCATGCTATTTCGCAGGTCAACCTGGGTGGGAAAAAGGTGTGGGTGGATACGACCGATGACGTTTGCCGGTTCGGGATGCTGCCGCCGGGCGATCCGGGTAGGAAGGTACTCGTGATTGGCGGCCAAACTAATGTGCTGACGCCACTGCCAGCAGCCGAGCCGAGCGAGCACGTGCTCAAGGTGCGCGGCGATGTAGATTGTTCCGGCCCGATTGACGCGTTGCCGGTGAACCTGCACGCCACGGCCTCGGGGTATCCCGACTACGAGCTGCGCACGACGGCACGGGAAACAAAAGAGCACGCATTGACGCTGCCTTTGCTGGCCGCCCATTTTCGTCCTGCCGCGGGGTCCTTTGCCCTGGAAACCCAGAGAGCGACTTCGGTGGCCGCGCTGAATGAGGACTTTGCCTGGGATGCAAGCGGGACCTGCGTCGGCCTGTGGTCCACGGCAGGCGGCAGCCGGTTGCTGCGCGCGCCGTTTTGGCTGCCCAAAGAATGGGATCTGGCGCTGCACCGCCGGAAAGCCGGTCTTTACATCAACCAAGGATATCCATTGATTTTGGAGGAGGAGTTTGAATTCACCCTGCCTGCCAAGGCCCAACACGCGGTCCTCCCCGCTGTTAGTGAGAACAAGAGCGCGCCGTTGCGTTGGAGGATAGAATGGACGAAGATCGGCAATGACAAGCTGTCAGCGAGGATGCGGGCCGAATTGGCCGGAGGCGAGTTATCGCCGAACGAGACGCCAGCCTTGCAGAAGCAACTGCGCGAGATGCTGGCCGCGCTGGCCGGGGGTGCAGGTTTGGCAGCGCCGCCATAAGGGAGGCGATTGATAACCAGTGATTTGTAATGGACCAATGACCGGCAGACCTCATAGCGATGCTCTGATGCCACCAGGCTGCGAGCAGTTTCATCCCGGAGGGATGATTGCGAATAGACCAGCGTTTCAACGCTGGGACGGTGGCGATGGGGCGCTAAGTCCCGAAGGGACGGTTGAAGCGGCGGACCTCAGCCGTCCCTTCGGGACTAATCCCCGCCATCGCGCGCACCCAGCGTTGAAACGCTGGGCTATTCTCATTTGTCCCTCCGGGACAGGCGCGGATGAGTGTCATGCCAAGATTGCCAATCACTTGAGATTTGGTGGCATTGGAGCTTTGCCCTACTCGCACGGACTTGCTCCCTTGGACAGGCGGAGCAATGCTCTGAGCTCCGCCAGCCGTCATTGGCGGGTCACGGTGATTCGTCCCGAATGCCAGCGAACACATACCTAACAGTTTATGACTGAACACTCCACACACCTAGTGCATGAGGACGTACCGCCAGTAATCGAACGGGATCCGGCGGAAGTGCTCGACCAACTCGCGCCCAAGATCCGGCTTCTGCAGGATGAAATGGCCAAAGTTATCATCGGGCAGCAGGAGGTCATCATGGCGGCGCTGTACGCCCTCTTTTCCCGCGGCCACTGTCTGTTGGTAGGTGTGCCTGGGCTAGCGAAGACGCTGCTGGTGCAGACCCTGGCACATTCACTGGAACTGGGCTTCGGACGCATCCAGTTTACGCCCGACTTGATGCCGTCAGACATTACCGGGACGGAAATCCTGGAGATGGATGCGGCGACCGGGCATCGTCGTTTTGTATTCGGGCAGGGGCCGGTCTTTACCCAGGTGCTGCTGGCGGACGAAATCAACCGCACCCCGCCGAAGACCCAGGCAGCCTTGCTGGAAGCGATGCAGGAGAAGACGGTGACGGTGGCCGGCAAGACGTATCGGTTGGAAGAGCCGTTCATGGTGCTGGCGACACAAAATCCGATCGAGCAGGAGGGAACTTACCCATTGCCGGAGGCGCAACTGGATCGATTCCTGTTCGAGGTGCTAGTGGAGTATCCTACGCTGGAAGAGGAGAAGAAGGTGGTGGAGCAGCACTCCTTCACGCCGCTGGACAGGCTCCAGCCAGTGTTGACGCGCGACGAGGTGCTGAGCTTTCGTCAGGCTATAGCGCAGGTTCCGGCCGCGCCCAATGTGATAGATTATGCCGTGCGGTTGGTGCGGTCGACGCGACCGGTGAGCGATGGTGAGGCGCCCGAATATATCAAGCGCTGGATTCGGTGGGGGGCGAGTCCGCGAGCGAGCCAGTACTTGATCTTGGCCGGGCGAGCACGAGCCGCTTGCCAGGGCCGATTTAATGTCTCCTGCGAAGACGTAGCGGCGCTGGCTCCGCTGGTACTGCGGCATCGGCTGATTCGCACTTTCCAGGCGGATGCCGAAGGCAAGACGACGGATAATATCATCGCGCAGCTCTTGCAGGATGTGGGGAGGGAGTGACTTGATGCGTGATGCGTGATGCGTGAAACAGGACGTGAAACGTGAAGCTTCTGGGTGATTAATGGCCACGGCTACCCAAACACTATCTGAGAGGTTCGACCCCAAAATGCTGGCGGCGTTGGAAGGGTTGGATTTCAAGGCGCGCTATGTGATGGAGGGATTCCTGAGCGGGTTGCACGACAGCCCGTTTCACGGGTTCAGCGTGGAGTTCAGCGATTACCGGAACTACCAGCCCGGGGATGATTTGCGGCACCTGGATTGGCGGCTCTATGCGCGGAGCGACCGCCTCTGCATCAAGCGGTACATGCAGGAAACCAACGCGCGGTTCTATGTCATCTGCGACACCAGCGCGTCCATGAAGTATCAGGGCGGCTCGGCTTGGGGCTCGAAGCTGGAATGCGCGAAGGTGCTGGCGGCGGCGCTAACATGGTTTCTGCTCAAGCAAAACGACGCGGCGGGCATGGTCACGCTGAGCGGGCCCAGTGAAGTCCCGGAGTTCATGCGCCCTTCGCAACGGCCTAACCAATTTGGCCTGATTCTGCGCCAGCTTGATTCGCTTCACGCCAGCGGCGGAGCCTGCCTATCGCGGCTGATCGAGCATACGGTCCGTCTGGTCCACCGCCGGAGCGTCCTCTTGTTCTTCTCCGACCTGCTGGAACCGTCGGAAGAAGCGGCGAGGGGGTTCAAGCAGCTCCGGTTCCACGGCCACGAGGTAATCATCTTCCAGGTGCTCGATCGGGATGAGACGGAGTTCCCGTTCACTGAAGCCAAGCTCTTCGAAGACCTGGAAACGGGAGTCCGGCGCATGGTGACCCCGGCGGCGGCGCGGGAGAACTACCTCGTGCGATTTAATGCCTTTATGGCGGCGTACCGGGACCTGTTCCGCAGCCTGGAGATGACGCATTGCGTGGTGCGCACGGACGAGAACCCGTGGCGGGCGTTGGCCATGTTTTTGGCGGAGAGGAAGCGACTGAAATAAGGATGAAGGATGAATTATGAATGATGAAGCGCAAGGTTGGGGACGATGGGCTGCCGATCTACGCCCTGTGAGCGCGGAACTCATCTCCCATTCATCCTTCATCCTTCATCCTTCATCCTTCTCAGGTTAATGCCCTGGTCTTTCCTCAATCCCTGGCTCTGGCTGGGCGCGCTGGTGGTAGCGGCGCCGATCTGGCTGCACTTGCGGCGGAAGCGGGAAACGGACGTGGTGGAGTTTTCCGCCGTGCGATTCCTGGACGACCAGCCTGAGCCGCGCCGCAGCCCGCTGCGCCTGCGAGACCTCCTGCTGTTCGCGCTGCGGGTGCTGGCCTTACTGGCGCTGGTGGCGGGCTTTGCCTGGCCTTACCTTCGCGGCGCTGATACGGCGCCGATCAAGGAGAGCCGGGTCTATATCCTGGACAACACGCTCAGCCACCAGGCCAATGACGGCTTCAAGCGGGACCGCGATCGGGTCCTGAACGAGGTCAGCAAGGGGCCAAACGACATCCAGGTGGCGGTCATCGAATTGACCTCGGTGCCACGCGTAGTGGTTTCCTTCGGGGAGAACCGCGAGGCGGCGAAGAAGAAGATCGAGGCACTGGAGCCGTCCTTCCAACGCGGGTCCTACCTGGCCGCCTTCCGACAGGCCAACTCGCTCCTGGGCAATTCGCTGGGCGAGCAGAAACGCATCGTCCTGCTGGGGGACAACCAGGAGAACCAATGGAACGAGAATACAAGCACGCCTCCTTTCCTGCGTAACGTGGAGGTTGACTTGCCAAAGATCACCGCGACAGCGCTGCCCAACCTCTCGCTCTCGGAACCGCGCGTGCAGCGGATATTCCTGGGCGACAAATCGCTGGTGAATTTCACCGTCAGGCTCAGTCACGAGGGCGACGCCAAGACGGCGGACATCCGATTGAGCGCGAACGAACAGGTCATTCTCAACCGTACCGTGGAGCTGGATAACCAGCCGGAGTCAATTCTGCTGCAAGCGCAGTGGGAAGCCGACCCGGCATCCTGGATCCGCGGCGAGGGGAGTGTGACCGGCACGCCGGACACGCTCCCGGCGGATAATAGAGTCTTCTTTTCCCTTCCGCCGGTGATTGAGGGCAAAGTGGCGCTGCTGGCGCAATCGCAGTATCTGCGGCTGGCGTTGTCGCCGGATGTCATGCGTGGGCAATGGGTGACGCGGGTCCTGGAACCCACCAAACTGGCGGCGGAACTGGCAGCGACGGAGGACGCAGACGTGCTGGTGGTCGAGAGCAACTACCTGCAGTCGAGTGACGCGCGCAAACTGCTGTGGCGTTACCTGACCAACGGGCGCGGGGTGGTGCTGCTGGTGAACCGGGTAACCCCCAGCATCAGCGGGTGCCTGCGCGAATTGGGTTTCGAGGTGGAAGGCACCATGAGCCCCGCGAAGGGCAGCGCCGAGAAGTTCCAATTCGTGTTCTTCAATCATCCGATCTTTCACCCTTTCGTGGCGGCGGACTATGGCAGCCTGATGGAGGTCAAGGTGCTGAAGTATGCGCAGCTCAGAGGCAGTGAGGCGCTGCCACTGATCTTCTCTGAAAAGGGCGCCGGGCTGTTTTTCCAAAGCACGAAATTCCCCGGGAAGCTATTTATAGCGGCTTTCGGGCTGGATCGGGAGCACACCTCGTGGCCGGTGGACCAGACGTTCATACCGTTCCTTGACCTGACGCTGCAGACCGCCCGCGCCGAGGATCCGACGCCCACGACTTTTGAGCCGGGGGAGGTCAGCAAGATCCAACTGCCCGCCGGCTTAACTGTGAAGGAGGCCGTATTGCGCGACGAGCGGCGGGTGTTGTCCCGGGCACCGGTAGAGCAGGGGAGGGCCCAGGTTCGGATGCCGGACAAGCCGGGGGTCTATACACTGACCTATGATGACAACGACAAGGCCGAGAAGTTGTTTAGCGTGAATCCCTCACCCAAGGAATCGCAATTGGTATATCTGGATTCCCCAGAGGTCTTCAAAGAGTGGCGAGTGAATCTGCCGCCGGGCGTGGGCAAGCCGGTGGCGATGGCGGCGCGAGAGAGATTGAGCCTGAGCGGTATCTTGCAACAGCACTGGTGGTGGTGGATGGTGGTAGCAGGTCTGGCGGCGTTGATGCTGGAGATGGCGTTGGCGGAGATCAAACGGGAGCGCGCATGAGTTATCGATTTACAGTGGTCGAGACCAGCCTGAATCAAGCGGAGTTCCGCTGGAAATGGCTGAGATTCCTCCAGCATAGCTTTCTGCTGGGCAGCATCCTATGCTTGCTGTTGTTACTCTTCGGCGGGGCGGTCATTTTTGGTTGGGTCACTAGTAAGTCACTGGCTACCACTTTCTTCGCCTTGCTGGGGATGGCCGGCTTTATCGCCTGGGCCGTCATTATCATTAGCGTTCTGGCCGGTGCGCCGGAAAGGAACTGGCTAGCAGCGGCGCTGGAGAAAGTGAATCCGCGTTTACTCGACCGGTTGAACACGCTGCTCTTCCTCGAACGCCGCCGGCGGGATTCGCGTGCGCATTCCTTTGCAACCCGGATCGCCCGGCAAACCGCGCATGTGATGGCGGAAAAAGCGGCGCCCACGCCTTTCCCGTCCACCTCCGCAATGGAGTACATGGTGGGATTCATTGTGGCGCTGGCGATCACGATCCTGGTCTACCAGATATTCTCTCCCTGGAGCCGTTTGCTGGCGGCCGAGAAGGCCAAAGCGACTCCGGCGGTGCAGGCTGAAAAGCCTATGGAGTTGAGCCTGCCCGCCACCAACAATGTCGAGCAGAGCCAGGCTTGGGGTGAAGTCCGCATCACCGACCCGGGCGGCGACCTTAAGGTGACGAAGGTAGATGTAGTGCCGCTGCAAATTGAAGCGGCGGCCAACCAGGCGCTCAAGAAGGTGGGCTGGTATTCCACCATTAATGGGGCGGGCGAGACAACCCACGAACTGCCCCCGCCGTCCGAGCCCCGTTTTGCGGTCTATCAACCTACGGTCTATTTGGACGAACTGCGCCTTTCCGACTGGGACGTGATGACGTATTACGCGAAGGCGAACACGGAGAAGGAGAATTCGTATGCCTCCGACGTTTATTTCCTGGAGGTGCGCCCGTTCCGCGAAGACATCTTGAAGATACCGGGTGGCGAGAAGGGGACGCCGCACGAGTGCCTCAGCGAAATGTCCGCTCTCATCAGCCAGCAACAGCACGTCATCCGGCAGACCCACCAGCACCTGCAGACTCCGCCACCCCAAGCGAACCTTGAGGCGCAGGACCGAAAGAAACTTTCGGATGCCGAAGCGGACTTGAGTAATTCGGCGCAGCATCTCTACGCCGAGATGGCCGCGAAGATGGAGAATGCGCCGATCGGGGAGGCATTGGATAACCTGGCCAAGGCCGAGAAATCGCTGGACCGCGCCAGCAAGCTCCTGGGGGACAACGTGATGAACGAGGCGCAGAACCGAGAGCGCGGCGCACTAGCCGAACTGGTTGCCGCGCGGAAGATGTTCCAGAAGGCCCTGAGTGATAACCCGAGCGCGTTCGGTGGTGAACCGCCGCGTGAGGACGTCGGTCCGACGGCGGATTCGCAGAAGTCACTGAATACGAAGAAGCTCAACGAGATGGCGGAGTTTCGCAACGAAGCCAAGGCGGCGCGGGAGTTTGTGGAGAAGACTCTGCAACAGCAGAGGACCCTGGAGCAGGAGACCCGGACCACCCAGCCGAGCGACTACGCCGGACTCGGGCAGCAGGAGAAGCAATTGCAAAAATCGCTATCTGACTTCGAGCAACAGCACCCACGCCCGTTTAAAGGGACGCAGGCCGAGGCGCAGCAAACGCAGGAGGCGATGGACAAGGCGGCGGACTCGCTGCAAAAAAAGCGCACAGAGGCGCGCACCGCCACGCAACAGGCGTCCCAGCAGTTGGAGAAACTCACCGAGGCGATGAGAAACGACTCGACGGGCCGGCAGCTTGCCGACGCCTACAAGTTGAAGCAGATGCTCGACAAGCAGGTCCAGACCCTGGGCAAGTGCGCCAACCCCGGCGCGGGCGAGGGCGTTTCAAACGCGGAAGTGGACCGGACGGCGAGCGAAGCGCGCGAGACGCTCAATCAACTTAAAAAGGTGGCCGAGCAGGAACCGACCCGGGATGCGTTTGGTCCGCCGCTGCGCGATGCGCTGAGCGGGACGAACAAGGTGGAGTTAGATTCCAAGCTGGCGCGCCTGCAACTGGCGCAAGACGAACCGACCAAGCGGGAGCGGGCGGGCGATGCCAGGGATGCGTTGGGCAAGGTAAGCAAGGCCTTCAACGAAAGCGAGCCGAAGGCCATGCAAATGGCGCAGAAACAGGATTCGCTGAAACCCGGGGAACAAGACAGCTTCAACATGGGCATGTCCGAGCTGGAGAGCTTGCTTAAGCAGCTTCAGGACAAGCGACAGCTCTCGCGAGAGAAGCAGGGCAAGCAAGGCAAGGAGGCGTTGGGCAACTTGCAGGCCGGCGTGCGCAGCAAGTACGGTGACAA
>Ga0118677_10005621_pt1 | contig 21805 bp, 14 predicted proteins | sample AliMusrvi5mmetaG_FD_86154 | JGI IMG/M metagenome (GOLD analysis project Ga0118677, IMG submission 86154)
CGGCAACGGATACGAGGGAGCAGTGGCTACGCTGGTGAAGAGCTGGTCGCCGGCGTTCATCGTCACGGTAGGTGACAATAACTATCCCAGCGGGGCGTCCACGACGATTGACGCGAATGTCGGCCAGTATTACGCCAATTTCATCTATCCATACACCGGCGCATACTCCTCAAACGCGACGGTGAATCGCTTCTTTCCAACCCTGGGTAACCACGATTGGCTCGCAGCCAACGCCGCCCCATATTTGTCTTACTTCACATTGCCTGGCAACGAGCGCTATTACGATGTGGTGCGCGGGCCTGTGCACCTTTTTGCACTCGATAGCGATCCGAGCGAGCCAGATGGCATTATTGCTGCTTCGACGCAGGGGACGTGGCTGCAATCGCATCTGGCTGCCTCCACCGCGTGCTGGAAACTGGTCTTTTTGCATCACGCGCCCTATTCATCGGCTGCGCATGGGTCAAACACCACGGCACAGTGGCCGTATCAGGCCTGGGGCGCGAGCGCGGTGCTGGCCGGGCACGACCACACCTACGAGCGCATCCTTGTGAACGGCTTTCCTTACTTCGTGAACGGGGCAGGCGGGTCAGGGTTATATGCCTTTGGCGCGCCAATCGCAGGGAGCATTGTGCGTTACAACGCCTTGAACGGCGCAATGCGCATCACAGCGACGCGGTCAAGCATTGTGTTCCAGTTCATCAATGTGAATGGGGCGCTCATCGACACGCACACGCTCAATGGTGGATGTCCGTAGATGTCGTGGCATCAGTTAAAAACTGACGCCTGGTTCACGGATAAACCCGCTTCGCGGGTTTTTTCTGCAGAACGGCGGTCGGTTTCGAACCGACCACCGTTGCAAATTCGCGGCTATGGGCAGGCGCGAGGCGCGTAGCGGCCCTTAAGCAGAATGCTGCACGGTAGGCAACTCAGAACGGCGATAGTAGGCGAAGGTCAGGAGCAGCGAGCCGGCGTTAAGCAGACCGGCGAGCAGGAAAGGCAGCCAGGGCGTCGAGACGACGAGCCATCCACCAAGCACAGACCCGGTGATCATGCTGAGGCTCCATACCGCATGCAGCAATCCAAACGTTGCGGGGTGTTCGGTCTTCGGGACGCCGTCGGCAACCCACACGTACATCATTGCAGACAGTGACCATGCAGCCGCTACACCGAGTACGCCGAAAACAAACAGCCCCCACACCGTCCCGGCGGATGCCGCCAGCCCCAGGCCGGCGAGGATGATAGCGGAGTAGGCTGCAAGTGTCGGGCCACGGGCGCCCCACCGATCCGCAGCGCGACCAGCCAGCAACTGCGCGATGGAAGCCACGATTAGCGTGGTCGTTCCATACGCAGCAACCGTCACTTTGCTTCCCGAAAGACTGTTGATCAACAAGGGTATGAGCACGGTCAACATGCCATAGAAGATCGTGGGCAGACAGCGCATCCCGATCAACACGCGCGCCCGCGTGCTTCGGGCGGCGGTTAATGCGTTCGACCAGAAAGCGCGCAATGAGGCCGGTTCAGTCGCTTGATCCCGCAGGTGCGCCATCAAGAAGGTGACGATAAGAACTGCTGTGACCGTGAGCCCCATGGCGGCCCAGCCAAAAGCGCCAAACCCGCGTTGCTCGATCAACACGCCGGCAATTGGATTGCCGATTGCGCCGCCGATCGTCATGCTCAGCACGTACAGCGCGGACAGAATTCCCAATGCGCCACGATCACTCAGCCGGGTCAGATAGCTTGCGCCGCCAACCGTAACCAGCGCCGACCCCGCGCCGCCGATCAGCCACAACGGGACGATCAGCCAGAGCCAGTGCGCCTGGAACACCAGGCTGCTCAAACCGGCGAGAATCAACCCACCTGCCAGAACCCATTTGCTGCCTATTCTGGCGGCGAGTGCGCCGCCCAGGAGTGCTGCAACCGTCCCGGCGATCTGTGCGCCAGCGACTACGCCGGAGATCGTCGATGGCGTCAGCCGCAGTTGCTCCTGAAGATAGATCAGGAAGAACGCGAATTGGGGCATATCGCGCATGCCGCCGGTCATCTGCACCAATATCAACAGAACGGCCGGCCGCCACGAAGCGCCCTTCCACTTATTCCACCTGAACTGCAAGTCGCCACGAATCAATGACATGACTTATCCAATCTCTCATCACTCATCTCAAATCTCTCTTACAATCATCATATGCCCAAACGAACTGTTTCACAGTCATCCGATGTTTACGCCGCAATTGCAACCGCGCACCTGTCGGGTCGCAGCGAGGCACTGGTTGAACAGACGCCGCTGCCCGTTCCCGCGCGCGTGCTGCCTCTCGACCCCAGCGGACGCGCCGCGTTCAAGCCTGAGCGCAAGCGCGACACCGAAACCGAGTTACGCACTGATCTTGCCCGGCTGCGCAAGCACATGACGCAGTTCCTCGCCGATCGCGCGCCTGCGACCGAGACGAAGCGCATCACCACGCCGCTCAAGACGTTCGCGTGGCGCGTGGAGACGCCCGCCGATCGCGCCAACTTTGCATCCACTCTCTCCGGCGAAGGCGAGTGGCAAAAGGTTTCAATCCCGCATTACGGCCCGCCACTCGGGCGCGCAGTCACGTATTACCGCACCACTTTTCGCGTCACAAAGGCGATGCTTAAGCCCGGCGCGCTGTTCGCGCACTTCAACGGCGTGGACTATAAGGCGCATGTCTTCGTGAATGGCGCCTATGTTGGCTCACACGAAGGCTTCTTTGCCCCATTCGAGTTCGACATCACCGCATATGTGACGCAAGGCGCGAACACGCTGCTTGTCAAAGTCGAGAACGATGCGATCAATATGGGCCAACCCGACGGCCTGACTGAGATCGAGGGCGATAAGATCTACGCCGCCAGCGGCCTTGGCTACGACGATCCCGAGTTTGGCTGGCACCACTGCCCGCCCGGCATGGGCATCTATCAGGATGTGACCATCGAGGCGCGCGCCCGTGTCTTTATCTCGGACATCTTCGTGCGCCCGCTCAACCTGACTGGCGATGCGGAAGCATGGATCGAAGTGCACAACTGCGACACGCATGCGCATGCCATTCATTTCAACCTGTCGGTCTATGGACAGAACTTCCGCCGGACGATCTTCGCCAATACCCGCCACACACCCGTCACGATTGAGATACAGGGGCATGGCGACGTGGAGAAGAACCTTAAAAAACACACGCCCCAGCTGGCCGGGCCGGGCGTGAACTATTACCGCATTCCGATCCACATCCCCGACCCGCGGCTGTGGGATACGGAAACGCCGTGGCTGTACCAGTTGCAGGCGCAGTTGCTTGCGGATGACGGCGCGGTTCTCGACGCACAACGCCAGCAGTTTGGGTTGCGCGCGTTCACACAGCCGGAGGACGCGGAACCGAAGGGCAGGTTCTTCCTCAATGGGCGCGAGATTCGCCTGCGCGGCGCGAACTCAATGGGCTGGGAGCAGCAATCGATCATGCGCGGCAACTGGGATCAGTTGATCGACGACATCCTCCTGGCGAAGGTGTGCCACATGAACTTCTTCCGCATCACGCAGCGCCCGGCGCAGAAGGCGTTCTATGACTATTGCGACCGTCTCGGCATGATGGCGCAGAGCGACCTGCCGTTGTTCGGGTGCTTGAGGCGCAATCAGCTCGTCGAGGCGGTGCGTCAGGCATTGGAGATGGAACGGCTGGTGCGCGCGAACGCGTCGAGCATCATGGTGAGTTACATCAACGAGCCGTTCCCCAACGGCATGAGCAAACCCCATCGCCATATGACGCGCCCTGAGTTGGAGGACTTTTTCGACATGGCCAGCCGCGCCATCCGCAGCGCCAATCCCGAACGGGTGATCAAGTACGTGGATGGCGACTACGACCCACCAGCGAGCGCGGGCATGCCCGACAACCACTGCTACTCCGGCTGGTACATCGGCCATGCCATCGACCTTGGCAAGCTGAACAAGGGCTACTGGCTGGCAGTGAAGCCCGGTTGGAAGTATGGCTGTGGCGAGTTTGGCGCGGAGGGGCTGGAAGCCGCCGAGACGATGCGGCATCACTATCCGCGCGAGTGGCTGCCGGCCAACGAGGACCCAGCCACACCGTGGTCGCCCGACGGCATCGCGATGGCGCAGACCGGTCGCTTCCACTACCTGTGGTTCGAGACGCAGCAGACGATGCCCGGCTGGATCGAAGCCAGCCAGCAGCATCAAGCCTGGGTGGTGCGATTGATGACTGAGGCGTTCCGGCGCGACTCGCGTATGAACACGTTTGCATGGCACCTGTTCATCGACGCGTGGCCGGCCGGCTGGATGAAGACGCTGGTCGATGTGGATCGCCGCCCGAAGCAGGCGTTCTTCGCCTACCGCGACGCGCTCTCACCCTTGCTTGTTTCGCTGCGCACCGACCGGTGGCGTTATTGGTCGGGTGAAACGGTCGAGATGGAGGCATGGGTGTGCAATGACACGCATTGGGCGCCGCCCGGCGCGACGTTGCGCTACCAGTTGGAGATCGACGGCAAGACGGTCGCCTCCGGAATGGACGTTGCCGAAGCGCCCGATTGCTCATCGGCTTCACTCGGACTGGTGCGTTTCGCGCTGCCTGAGACGGACAAACGCCGCAATGGAACTGTGCGCGCCGTGTTGCTTGACGAGGTCGGCCATGTATTGCATGAGACGTCGCAAGCCATCGACATCTTCCCGCGCCACAGCGTGACGGAAAAACCTGTTGCATTGATCGACGCGCCTCATGGCGCGGGACGTGGCGCCACCCTGCTCGCTCAACTGGGTATCGCGCCAACCTCGTTGGAAGAACTGCCACTTGACGGCGTCCTGTTAATCGATGATCCCGCAGCGTACGAGCACTATCGGGTCAGCATCGATACGTTGGTGCAGGCCGGCGCGACCGCGGTGCTGCTTGAATGGCCAGCTGGCAGCTATCACGTTGGCGGCGATGCGATCACATTACAACCCGGCGGGATGGGCAGCCCGCACTTTGTCTCGCGCGGGACGGGACACCCACTCGTCGATGACTTTGCCGTCAACGACTTCAAATTCTGGCACGACGAGGCGGCGGGCTATGTCACTCCGTTGCTTGATACCGTTGTCGATCCGCCGGTCGACGGGTGGGGAACGCTGCTGAACAGCGGAAATGGCACGTGGCTGGCCGGCTGGCGCGCAGTGCCTGCGGCGATGGAGAAACCCGCTGGCGCGGGCGTCTATCGGGTGTGTCAGGTCAAACTCGCCAACCGGGTCATGTCCAACCCGCCGGCCGCGATCTTCGCGGGGCGATTGCTCTTCTCTCGATAGAAACACAAACATCCCCGGAATCTTAAGCAGATTCCGGGGATGCATTGCTGTTCATTGGAGGTTGAGCCTTCAGGCGGTTTTGGATACCAACCATGACGTAACGAAGTCACCCGTTACGTTGTGAACGAGTGAAGCATCCGGCTAAAGCCATCGACCTCCAATTCCGAATCTTCTTATCTTACAAGCGCATAAGGCAGTAACACCTGCGGTGAGTTCACCCACTCCGCGCGAAACGCGTTGTCGCTGAGATAAGTCTGCCGGCGCACGGCGCGTCCTATTACCGGGCACTCGAAGCGGTCGCCGGCGAAGGGGAATGGCGTGATGCGAAACTCCCACGTCCCGGCGCGCCGGATGCTGACGGTCATCGGGTTGCCGGCGCGGTCGGGCGCGTAGGTGAAGTCGCGATCCTGCATGCCCAGCCCGGTAAAGCGGATGGAGAGCGAGTCGATCAGCTCGAACAACTTAAAGTCGTTCATCAGGTGTTCGGGCGGAAATGCCGCACCACGACGGTGTTCGACCTCGGCACGCAGCTTCACTTGCAACGCAGCCTGTTCCTCAACAAAGGCGTCCACGACGGGGGTGTGGCTGATCGGCAGGTGCGTGGCCGACGGGCCGGAGTCGATGCCCAACCGGTCGCGATGGATACCCACCACGTGCATCGAGACTAAAAGCCCGACATACGGATCGACCTCGCATCCGAGGCTGACGCCGCCATAATGCTGTTTGACATGCTCGTCGGGCGGGATATTCCAGTACACCCACGGCTTGCCGTCCGCATCGAGTATCGGGTGGTCTTCCCAATAAGCTGAGCCAGTGTCGTGAACGCCCAGCGCCACCGCCAGCATCACCGGGTCTGTGGGCCGCCAGTAGTCCTCGAAATTGAAGTGGGATAGGATGTAGCCGCACTGATCGTCATGGTCACTCTGTTTGACCACGATCCAGTTGTCCGGGTAGTCGGGATGTGGGTTGGGGCAAAGAATCATGCGTCCCGCGCGTTTTCCAGCGCCTTGAGGTCGATTTTAGACATTTGCATCAGCGCCTGCACTACTCTTTGCGCTTTTACGGGATCAGGGTCAGACATCACTTCGCCCAGAGAAGTAGGGACAACCTGCCACGACATGCCGAATTTGTCCTTCAGCCAGCCGCATCGCCCTTTTTCCCCGCCAGCGGAGAGTTTCTCCCACAAGTCGTCGACTTCATCCTGTGTCTCGCAGTTTACGAAGAACGAGATCGCTTCGGTGAACTTGAACACCGGCCCGCCGTTGAGCGCCTTATATTCGTGTCCATCAAGCTCGAACGACATGACAAATACCTGCCCTGCTGGGCCGGGGCCGCCTTCTCCATAACGGGAAACATCCAGAACCTTTGAATTCTTAAAAAGCGAGATGTAAAAATGGACTGCCTCTTCGGCATTGCTATCGAACCACATGAACGGGATTATTTTTTGCATACTGTTTTCTCCTAAATTGTGTGGGGTTGCTCTGCGAATAATCAACCACCAGCCATCGCTCCCACAACCAGCAAAGGCTCGGCGCCTAACGCAACCTCGTCGGGCAGCGGAGCATCACCTGGTTCGTGCGATAGATCCTGACCATTGGCGAAGAACCGAATGAACGCGCGGCGTTGCCGGGTCGCCTGATCGCGGATCGTTCCGCGCAACATCGGATACTGCGCTTCGAGCGCGTCCAGGACCGATATCTGCGTCACCGGCCCATCGACATTGATCTCGACCTCGCGGCCAACATGCGCCAGCGTCCGCAGATGGTAGGGAAGCACGACCCGGATCATGGCAACGTCTGCACTTCGACGGACACGACAGCCGGCAGGTCGCGCACGATGGGCTTCCAGGTGTCTCCCGAGTCGGCGGATGCATAAACCTGGCCGCCCGTGGTGCCGAAGTACACGCCGCACGAATCGAGCGTGTCGATAGCCATCGCGTCGCGCAACACGTTGACGTAGCAGTCGCTTTGCGGCAAGCCGTTTGTGAGCGCTTCCCACTCGTTCCCACCCGTCCGGCTGCGATACACGCGCAGTTTCCCATCGGGTGGGAAGTGTTCAGAATCGCTCTTGATGGGGACGACGTAGATGGTATTCGGTTCGTGGGCATGCACCGAGATCGGGAAACCGAAGTCGCTGGGCAGGTTGCCGCTGACCTCGTGCCACATCCCACCGGCATCGTCGCTGCGCATCACGTCCCAATGCTTCTGCATGAACAGCACGTTCGGGCGGGATGGGTGCATTGCAAGGTTGTGAACGCAGTGGCCGACTTCGGCCGTCGGGTCAGGAAGCTCGAAAGGGGATTTCAAACCACGATTGATCGGCTGCCACGTCTTGCCACCGTCATCGGTGCGAAACGCACCCGCCGATGAGATGGCGACGAAGATACGCTCGGAATTGCTCGGATCCAGGATGATGGTGTGCAGACACATTCCGCCGGCGCCCGGTTGCCACAGGCGCCCTTTGGCTGCGCGCAACCCCGGAAGTTCCTGCCACGTTTTCGCGCCGTCGATCGAGCGGAACAACGCGGCGTCTTCGACGCCGGCGTAGACCGTATCAGTATCGGTCAGTGAAGGTTCGAGGTGCCACACCCGCTTGAATTCCCACGGGTGCTGCGTGCCATCGTACCACTGGTGCGTGCCTGGGACGCCGTCGTATGCGAACGCATTACCCACCGGCGCCCACGTTTTGCCGCCGTCGTCCGAGCGCTGCATCACCTGTCCAAACCAACCGCTGGATTGAGAGGCATACAGTCGATTCGGGTCAACGGGCGAACCCTTAAGGTGATAAATCTCCCAGCCTGCGAAATGCGGGCCGCTGATATCCCACTTTTCGCGCTTACCGTCCGACGTGAGAATGAATGCACCCTTGCGTGTGCCGACCAAAACCCGTACTCCTGTCATAATTCAACACTCCTATACGCCGTCAAAAGTACACACCACAATCAACCTGGCGCAAGTTTAGCACAAATGTTCTGAGAGTCAACCCCCAAGGATGCGCGAGGCGTTATGGCGCATCAGTGTGACGCCCGCGCGGATCATCTCCATGACCAGACTCTGATCATAAAAAGGCCCGTCTAATCCGAATGAATGGATGTGCCAAACGCGGTCACCGCGCAGTTGGAAGGCCCCGACCGTTATCTCGGCATTGATCGCTGCAAGTTCTGCCACGCAACGCGCGCGCCCCCCCTGATCCGCAGGCATGTCCACCGGCAGCTCGACCTCGACGTTCAACACCCCCGCGTCGTCCATCGGGCGAAGCAGACTGATGTACGACTGGTCGCCGGCGCTGAGCATCAACTCAAATGCGCCAGTTTGGGCGTTGAAATGGACGGGCAGGCTGTTTTCAATCAACATCTCGACCACCATCTTTGTCACCGGGCCGCGCCGTTTGAGCTGGTCGATCTCATTGCGAGGTGTGGACCATTTTGTGCGATAGCCGATCTTCATTACTCCACCGCCGATGGAGGGATCCAGCCGGTGCTCCTGCCAGACCTGCGACACGCGCCAGGCGCTTTCTTCAAGCAACTGGGGGAGCGGCTGGCGCTGGGTCAGTATTGCGATGATTGCGCTATCCGAGTGGAGTGCATCCTCTGCAGGGGGCGGGATCAGGGGCAGCAGATCGGTGCGCAGGACAAGTTCAAACATAATGGGCAGCGCATCGCTAAAGCTGGCTTCAAATTTCTCCAGCCGTTGCTCGGGCGCATTGCCAAAGGCGTTGAGTTGCTCCAGTTGAGCGCCCGTAGCCGGGTCGGCGCTGATGATCAGCCTGCACGATGCCCAGCGCGCGCCGTCTTGTTCCAACGACGCACTGCACAGCTGGACTGGCATAACCTGCCCGCCTGCGTAAAAAACGACGGCTTCTGAAACGGAATACTCGCGCATTCGGTTTTGCATAACTCGTTTGCCTCAGGCATCACCCAGATTAGAAATACTGTTTACGCATATACGCCACTTTCCCCGAGTCAAGCCGGAGCATGTACCAGCCAAGGGAAGCGCCTTTTTGCGTTTTGACTTCGCCTACGACAGTGAAGTCTTTTTCATTATAGAAACTATCGATGAGCGGTGCTGTGTCGTCAGGCGCCTGATGCAGCTTTGCCCAGTCAAATAATTTGGACTTCGTCATTTTTTTGGTTGTGCTGCCAATTGGCTCGACGTAATAGGCATTGACGCCCTTGGATGGCACAGCATTCTTGGACGGCAGCGCCTCAGGCAACTCACCTATGTTCACCACGACCGGGGCGGATTTGGCTACCTCCACCGGCAGGCCAAGGTTTTTGCGCAGCCGGTCCTGGCTATACCCCTTTAACTCATTCTTGACATCCAACGGCAGCTTGTTGTCGACGTCAAGCCCGCGCAGGAAGGTCTTGCAGTCCTCTCGCTCATGCTCAATAAACCCAATCAGCGCAAGCAGAATCCTGCCTTTCAGACTGGCGCTGCCGTCTTTAAATATCTCGTCGATGTGCCCGGCCAATGCCACGAAATCCAGGTAATCCTTCGCGCTAAGACGGTCGAATGACCCATCACCGAGTGCGTCCACAAATACTTTGCGCTTGGCAATGTCTGCCGCCATCCAATCCTGCAAGATGACGAGTTTGGCATTCTTGCCAGCAAACCCGCTGCCCATCAGCGCTGGGTAGAAAGCGCCTTTGTGTTTTTGCGTCAGCGCATCACCCCGCAGCTCACTGACGCGACACTCAGCGCCGTTGTGTAGCACCTCTGCCAACGCCCCAGCCGTCCCCACAAAACCGTTGGCCGTTAAGATGTCGTTTTTGTATGAAGCCAGGATCGTATTGTAAAGCAGTTGGATGATGAAGTCTTCGCCATCGGCAGCCACGTCTTTGACGCGCTCCGACATCTTGGCAAAGCAGTCCACATCATTATCAGCCCATGCCTCGATCACGGCTTTGAGCGCGCCTACCGGCTCCTTGCCTTCGCGAACATACTCGATCTTCGGCGCCGCGATTTTCTTGTCACCCTGCGCGATCACATCCAGAACACCCGAGTCTTCATGGATGGAGCCTGTCGATTCAGCAGTGATGGATGCGTTGGCGCCCAGCACTTTGGCGCGTCCCCCGGCCTTATTGCCCAGGATAGTCGCGAGGCTGCCGTTATCAGCGATATATTGCTTGATCGCGGCCCTGATCTTGATCTGGTTTTCAGGCGTGGTAGGATCAATTCCTTTGTCATCAAAGTCGAGCGTTCCCTTCAGCTTCATCTCTTCTTTGAGCTTCTTCGTATCCACCTGGTTGGAGTTGGTGAGGCAGGCGCGCAGAAGCACCCTGGGTTGCAGTTTGTTCTGTTCGCCCATATTTTTGAATGCGGCCTCAAAGAAATTCGTCCAGAACTCATCGTATCCATTTCCTTTTGTGAACCGCACAGGGACGTTGCCCTGGGGCATCACCTGGTCTTTCTTTGTTTCCACGCCTTTACTGTCTTTCTCGGTGACAGTTTCGGGGGCGACGCCGCGACCGCCCATTTCCATCGAGGTGGAATTGCCGTGCCCGGCCACCATAATCTGGGTGATCTTCCCACCCATGCCGTGTTTCGACGCCAGGTCAGCCAGGCCTGTTTTTGTCAATGTCCGCAACCGCTCGGTATCCATGCCTTCCAGGAGCAGCACGACCAGTTTATCGCTCTGGATAACCTTGTTCACATGCGCATGGCGGTGGAAGGCGCCGTTGTGGTCGAAGGCCGAGTGCAGGATGAGCGTCAGCGGCTTGTCCGTCTTCTTCTTATCAGTTACCAGTTTATCCAGCGATGCCTTCATGAACTTGTGATAGTTGCGGATTTCGGGCAGCGGCGAGCGGTAACTGAGTATGTCAGCTTTTTCATCTTTAACCAGGATAACAAAAGATGCCACTTCCTCACCCGTCGGCGTTTGCATAATTGGATTGCAGGCGCGATAGTATTCGATAAACTTATCGGCGACGGCGTCTTCTGCGATCAACTTGACAAAAACCTCGCGGGGAATCGTGAGTTTAGCGAGCCAGCTCCCTACGGTGTCTGAAATCAAACGCACGTACTTGCCCTGTTTTTTGGCCTCTGCCAAGGAATTGACGGCGATTAGCGAGATGGCCTTCTGACCGTCGATCATGCCGTTGATCGCCTGGCAATAATCCTTGAGGTAGGCGAGTGTTTCCGGGTGCGCCGCAGCATCCGACACGATATCGCTCAGCTTGATGCCGGCCAACCCGCTGACGCCCCAGTCGATGATGCCCCAGATAATCGAGCGCTCCCTGTCGGTTATCGCGTCATCATTGGCCCAATCCATCTGCTCGGCCTTGCGATGGTTGTCGAATGCCTCGACCGTCATATTGAGCAATGCCGGTTTGTCTTCGCGCTTCATCTGGATCGCTGGACGGCCGGTTTGCTGCACAACGTGCGTCAACTCGTGCGCCAACAGGTGCTTGCCGGCGCCAGTGCCGGGGCTGTACTTGCCATCAGCCATGTAGATGTGGTTGCTGTAGGTGAAAGCCTGCGCGCCCAGCTTGCGATTCAGTTGATCCGACTGCGCACCGGTGTGCACGCGCACGTTGCCGAAGTTGGTTCCGAACTTCGGTTCAAGTTCCGACCGCAGCCGAACAGGCAGCGGATCACCGCTGCTTCTGCCCGCCGATATCTGGCGTTCAACGTCGTTGCCGGCGTCGAAGCTGCCATGCATGTCCAGCTCATCCTCGCGGCGTCGCACCAGTGGGGTGATGGCGGGTGAGCGCTGGGCTGTGGGATCATCCTCCTGGCGCGCCACATCCGACGGCGCGCCCGAGCTCATGACCTGCGACGCGACTCGGTCGGCCTCTCGTTCGTAGGGGTCGTCAGCGGCGCCGACGGTCAGCCTGGTCTGAATAGCTCTGTGTCGCCCCTCCAGCAACTGACCTACGGCGCGGTTGCCGATGGTGCGTTGCAGGTGGAGCACTTTTGCCGGGTCGATCGGGGCAGAACCGCTCAGCGTCTGTTGCACGATGGCGGCAGGACTGTATTGCGGCGCAGGTGTCTCACGCTTGGTGGGCTCCCGCTTCGGGGGATCCTGTTTAGCCGCGGATCGAACAACACTTCCTGAATCTTTTCCAGCCATGACACGCCCTCCGACAAACACGCACGTTGCAAAATTATAACCCTTCGTGACTGCGTCAAAGCCTTACAAGAAAAAATCCTGCCGAGTCTCAGTTACTCAGTCTGTAAGTGGAATGACGGTATCATGGTTGAATGCTTATTTTGCCAGCCGGAGTGTCAAATGCCAGTCGCTGAAAATCAACCGACGCCTTTCCCCGACGTGAATGCCTTGTTGCATGGTTTGCTGGAAAGCGTCCGAGCCATCCTGGGCAGCCATTTCATCGGCATGTATCTGGACGGCTCGCTGGCCGGCGGCGGGTTCGACCAGGATAGCGACATCGATTTTGTCGTCGTCACAGACATTGAGATCACAGACAATCTCTTTTTGGCCTTGCAGTCCATGCACGACCGCATCGCCGCAAACGACGCTGCGTGGGCATTAGCGTGGGCGATCCAATTGGAAGGCTCGTATCTATCGAAGCAAGCGCTCCGCCGGCATGACCCCACTCTTGCGCGCCATCCCAATATCGAGCGCGGCCCAGGCGAGCGGCTTAAATTGGTTGATCACGGCGAAGGCTGGAACGTTCATCGCTCCATTCTCTGGGAAAAGGGGATCGTGCTGGCTGGCCCTGCCCCGCAATCGCTCATCGATCCTGTTGCGCCGGATCAGCTGCGCGGGGCGATGCGCTCCACCTTGTCCGGCTGGGGCACAGACTTGCTGAATGACCCTGCACAAATCACGCAGCGCGGTTACCAGTCCTATATCGTCCTGTCACTATGCCGCATTCTTTATACGCTGGAGTATGGGGCAGTCGCCTCAAAGCCGGCTGCGGCGCAGTGGGCGCAGGAAACGCTGGATGCCCGCTGGACGCCTTTGATCGAGCGGGCATGGGATGGGCGGCATACTCCGGGACTGGCGCCTGCCCCGGAGGATGTGGCTGAAACGCTGGCGTTTATGCGCTATACACTGGAACGTAACACCTCAACAATCGTCACCGAGTGCGCCGGCAATTCCACAATCCCGTCGTGGAAGCTCAGTTCCACCGCCGCCGGGAACACGCGATTGGGCTGATCAACGTCGTTATACGCGTCGGGCGAGTCGCCGGCCAGTTGCGTCGCCGCGTGCGCCCCGTCCACATTCACGCCATCGATGGCGGCCACGCATTCCACCGCATGTTCCGGATGCCGGTTCACGAGCACAATGTGATAACGCCCCTGCCCAACGTCACAGGTAACGACGGCGTCGACTACCGGCACCATTCCCTCACCCGGCAAGTGCGCAGCGCAGTCGACATAGGCGTCGCACACTTCCTCGCCCAGCAGATTGGCGTACATCCACAACACGTGATAGGTCGAGCGCATGACGATCCCGCGCGGGTGCACGTACAGCGGCCCGCGCGTGTTGATGACCGGCGCCATGTTCGCCATCCGCACCGTCGACGCATGGCGCAGACAGCTGTTCAGGAAACCGGCGGAAAACACCGCGTCGGCCATCGTGTAGGTCGCGTTCAGATCGTTCTTGTCGCGCGCCGCGATATCCGCGGGCCAGTCGGCGGTCAGCGGGTGATGCCAGCCGCGCAGGTTCCACTCGTCAAACGCGATGCCGATGCGCCCCTCGTACCCGGCAGCCGCGATGACGTGCTCGGTCATCGTGATCGCCGCCTCGGGTTGCAACGCGCGCGTCATGCACGTCGTGTAGTCGCTCGGTTGGTTGTTCTGCCACAGCCCATCCCAATAGCCGTGGATCGACACGCAGTCGAGGTGCTGTCCCGCCGCGCGCAATAACGCCAGAGTCCAGTCGAGGTCAGGCAACGCCGCCGCAAATAGCTTGATCGTCGGATCGACACGCTTCATCATCTTGGCGGACTCGGCGACGAAACGCCCCCACTCTGCCGCGCCTTTAGCGCCCATTTCCCAGTCGCCGTAGTTCTCGTTGCCAATCGACCAGTAGCCGACGTTGTGGGGTTCGGGATACCCGCCGGCCTGCCGCACCTTGGCCCACCGCCCAGCCTCGGGAAGATTGCAATACTCGACCCAGTCGCTCATCTCCTGCGAAGTCCCCGTGCCGCCATTGGTGCAGATATACGGCTCCGCGCCGATCAGCCGGCACCACGCCACGAACTCAGCCGTGCCAAAGGTGTTGGGATCTTCGACCCGCCAGGCTTTGTCGTAACTCGGCCGGCGGTTTGGGCCCACGCCGTGCGTCCAGTGATACGCGCTGACAAAACACCCGCCCGGCCAGCGCACGACCGGAACGCGCAACTCACGCAGGGCTTCGACCACACCCAGCCGAAACCCCTTTTCGTCGGCGAGCGGCGACCCCGGCTCGAACACGCCGCCGTACACCTGCCGGTGGAAGTGTTCGAGAAACTGGACGAACAACATGCGGCTGTAACGCGTGCGCGGACGATGCGTGTCAATATGCACTCGCGCGATTGCTTCTGTCATTGCACCCTACATCAAGGCATACTTCGGCGTATAACCAAACGCCTGCTGCGCGCGCCGGATCGAGATCAACGACTCACGACCTTCGAGCGGTTGTGTGACGTTGTCCGCAAGATCGGGGCGGAATCTGCGCAGAAGCGCCATCGTCGGCTCCGGGCAACGGGTGTCGGGCGCGCCGAGGTAATACGCGCCATAGCCCGGCAGATCGGACGCTTCGAGCGCCTGGCGAATCCCCACCGCAATGTCGCACACGTGCACCCACTGGAAAAGGTCATCATGCCACTGTGTCGTCGGCGCCAGTCCCTGTGCCACGCTGCGTTCGTACATCTCGGCCGTCCAGACGCCTGCGAACCGAAACGCCGCTGTCGTGATGCCGTAGGCCCGGTTAAATGCGGCGCAGGTCTCCTCGTTAAACCACTTGCTCAGGCTGTAGGCGTCCTCGGGCACCGGCGGATAGCTCTCATCCAGCGGCATGCTGTGGTACACCGGCGGTCGCCCGCTCAAGCGCCAGTAGATCGTGCCGAACGCATTCACGCTCGACGCGCACGTGAAGCGTTTGACGCCGGTCAGCCGGCAGGCATCGAGCATGATGTACGTCCCCACCGTATTGATCTTGAACGTCTCGACGCCCACCTCAGGCAACCCGGTGACTCCGGCGGCGAGATGCACAACGGCGTCAAAGTGATGCTGCTCAAAGGCGGCCTTTATCGCAACTTCATCGAGAATCTCGGCCTTGACGAACGGCCAGTCCACGGTGAATGGCGCGCGCGCCCTTTCAGCACTGCCCGGAATAAACATCGTTGCCTCAGCGGGGTCCACCCGATCCAGCAACACCAGTTCATGCTGCGCTTCCAGCTCTTTAACGAGGGCGCGGGCAATCATGCCGCATGCGCCGGTGATCAATATTTTCATGCTGCTCCTTTGGGGCGTTCGTCAGCGAGCGCCCCACGCGCTTTCAGCGCGCTTTCAGGTTGTACTCGTTGTGCTCGTTGTGCTCAACGGCTCCGGCCATCTTAACGTGATGCCCAGAAAAGGGGCATTCTTCTCAAGCGTCATCCGATACATCTCAGGGGCTTTCTCATAGCTCACCAAGTGGGTGATCAATGGTCGAAGTTGCATGCCGCCCGTCGCCATTAACTGTAGCGTAGCCTCCATGCGCGCCCGATTCCATCCCGATATGAAGTGCGTCGTCAGTTCGCGCTGCTGCAACAAACCCATATCCGCCCACGTCTTGCCGGACGTAAAGCCGCAATACACGATCTGCCCGCGCCCGTGTTCCAGGAGCGGCACATACTGACGTTGCGCGGCTTCGGTCTGCACGCTGTCAAGCACAGCGGTCACTGGCGTTCCTCCCGTGAGCGCCTGCACCCGCGCTACGACGTCCTCATGACGCGAGTCGAGCGCCACATCCGCGCTGAACTGCTGCGCCAACGCCAGCCGTTCGGGCCGATGCCCCACGAGGATGACGCGCGCCTTGCGCGTGCGCGCCGCCTGCGCCGCCGATTGACCGATCAGCCCATCGCCATACACGACTACCCAGTCGCCCGCGCCGTAGGTTGCGCGATACGCCGCGTTGTAACCGACCTGCGCGACGACCGCGCCTGATGCGTCAATCGGGTCAGCGCCAGCGGGGATTCGGTACAGTTCGGAGGCGCGCGTATTGCCGACCGCGACATGCGAGCCCCACGTGGGAACCACCGCCCCACTCCACGAACCGCTGGTCGCCATGACGTGGTCGCCGGGCTTCCATCCCTCGACCGCGTTGCCGACGGCCTCGATGACGCCAGCGCGCTGGTAACCCGGCACACACGGATAGGGCGTGCCGCCAGGCATCCATGTGAACACGTTCTGAAACACCCACCCTTCTGTCCCGACGCTGACCGTCGAGTAGGTCGTGCGAATCTGCACTTCATCGGGCGCCGGGGCGGGCATGTCGATATCCTGCAGGGCGACCTGCCCAGGCGCCGTGAATACAACGGCTGCGGTTTTCATATCGTCACACACTCCTGAACGTCAGGCCGTCAGCTTGACGACCGTGTCAATCGGGTCGCGATAGTACCAGGGGATCGTCAACCGCAGCGTATCGCCCTGGCGGACGGCTTTCACTTCGGATCCATCGTGCACGAGCGTCGCATGCTGCACATCGGCCGGGACATTCTTCAACGCAACCACATCGCTGGTGTAGTTCAACACGTGGACATAGTGGACGCCGTCGCGGCGCGTGCTCACCACATCGGGCGTGCTGGGAATGACGCCCGCGCGCGTGCCATACACGGACTCGCCGTAGAGCCGCAACCAGCCGCCCATCTCGCGCAGACGCTGGGCGTGCGCGGGCAGGATCTGACCCAGCGCGGTCGGGCCGACGTTGAGCAGGTAGTTCGACCCCGCCGACGCGCCGCGCACCATCGTATGGATCAAGTGGCGCGTCGATTTGTGATTGTCATCATCGCTGGCTACGCCCCAGTGATCGTTGAGCGTCATGCAGGTTTCGAGCGGCAGATCGAAAATCTTCTCGGCGTTGAAGCCGGCGCTATTCTGACCGGGCAGATCCTGCTCGAAGCCCTGAACATCCTCGCCGATGATTGGCTCCGCGTGGCGGTTGTTCACCACGACCGCATCGGGCTGCAGCGTGTGGATCATGTCATACAGCTTTTCGTACTCGAACGAGCCGCCCGGCAGGAAGTGCCTGTTGTCGTCGGACACCAGTTGCGCCGGCCAGTCGCCATCAAACCACATCGCCGATATCTCGCCGAACTGGCTGCACAACTCGCGCACTTGCCCATGCAGGAAAGCGATATAGTCCGACCACGCCAGCCCGCTCTCCTTGCGGAAGCGGAACGCCGGGTGATGCCAGTCGAGCAATGAACTATAGAACCCCAGCTTGACATCGCTGCGGCGCGCGCACGCATCGGCCAACTCGCGCAACGGGTCGCGCTTGAACGGCGTGTTGGTGATCTTGTACTCGCTCAGCGCCGTGTCGTACATGCTGAAGCCGTCGTGATGGCGGCTGGTAATGATCATGTACTTCTGGCCGGCATCGGCCGCGATGCTCACCCACTCGTCCGCGTTGAACTTCACCGGGTTGAACTGCGGCGCGAGCTTCTCGTACTCAGGCACGGCAATCTTCTCGGTATGCATCACCCACTCGCCGCGCGCGATGAGGCTATACAGCCCCCAGTGAATGAACATGCCAAACCGGATATCCTGGAACCATTTCAGCCCTTGCGGGGACGCTGTCTTTGCACACATGTTGTTCTCTCCTATAAAGCCATATTAGCCCCATCTGCAACAATCGCAAGTCGCCCGTATTTTACGCATACTTGAACAGCAACGCGCCTCGCGCGGCTTTACCAATTGCATCTCCGGCATCATAATAGAAGCGTCGAAGGCCATCACGATCTGTCGCCTGCGCGGGCTGTTACGGCCCGGCGGCCGGGCAGGTTACATTGAATGACCTAACCAGAGGGTCAATATGCATCGTATCAGCGTGATCAGAGCACAACACGGGTGCACGAGTGTTTCGCGACTTTCCCAGCGCCGCGGGATAGCGGCAGGTTTCGCAGTCGTCTTCGGCTTGCTCGCCTTCATCGTTTTGTGCGCCAGTCGCGCCAATGCGGCTGTAGACGGAAGAACTCCCTCGAGGCCAGCCGCTGGAACCATCACCGTGACCAACACCAACGACAGCGGCGTCGGGTCGTTGTACCAGGCGATTATTAATGCTGCTTCGGGTGACACGATCACGTTCGATGTAAGTGTGAGCGGCGTCATTTCATTGAGCAGGCAATTGCTCATTAATAAGAACCTGACGATAGTCGGGCCGGGTGCGGACAAGCTGGCCATCAGCGGCAACGGCGTTTATCGCATCTTTTACATTTACCCGGGTAATGTGACCTTGAGCGATCTCACCTTGCGCGATGGGTATGGCGGCGGGCGCGGCGGCGCGATCATGAGCACGCAGGCGGTCACGCTCAACCATGTGAATGTGCTCAGCAATACATCTGGCGGTGAGGCGGGCGGCGTGTATGCCACGGGAGCGTTAGTCTTGAATGGCGGGGTGTTTCGCAACAATACTGGTCAGTTAGGTGGCGGCGTGTATGTCTACGGAACGCTCACCATGAGCGGCACGCAGTTCATCAGCAACACCGCCAACATTGCGTCAGGTATGGGCGGCGGCGCTTACGTCTCGTGCGGCGGTGGCGGCGATACCTTCCCCTGCAGCGCAACTCTGACTGGAGGCGAGTTCCGTGCCAACCAGTCCACGTATGATGGCGGCGCTTTAGTTGTCGCTGGAGGCACAAGTATTACCGGCACGCTGTTTATCAGCAATACGGCAATCCGATATGGCGGGGCTGTATATCACTCTGGCAATGCATTGGTCAGTGTGTCCGGGGGGATTTTCCAGAACAACGCCACGGCGCAGGATGGCGGCGCTATTTACTCGTGGAGCAGCTATACCCTGAGCGGCACACAGTTTATCAGCAACACTGCTGGCGGCGCCGGCGGCGGTATCTATGGCAACTGGTATGCAACAATCATTGGCGGGCGATTCGAGCGCAACCGGAGCATCACGAAAGAAGGCGGCGGCATCAAGACCTTCCACACCCTCACTCTAACCGGGACGCAGTTGATCAGCAACGTAGCGGGAACAAGCGGCGGCGCTATCTATGCAAACTCCGATATGACGATCACACAAGCCGTATTGAACAGCAACAAGGCGAGTGACACCGGCGGCGCCTTATGGAGTGGTCAAGGCGTCGGCGTCATCCAGTCCGAGCTGCTGAGTAACACCGCAGGGAATACCGGCGGCGCCCTGTTCAGCTACGGCCCGGTAAACCTCATCGCCAACACTCTGGCATGGAATCAGGCCGGTATGGGTGGCGCAATTGGACATCTGGGCACTCGTATGGTCATCAGCAACAGCACACTCAGCAGTAACCACGCCATCACCGGGGCTGCGCTTTATCAGGAGCTTTTTGGAGCGCCGTTACAGACGCTGATTGTGAACAGCACCCTCGTGAGCAACAGCGCCGATGTGCCGGCCAACAGCGCGATATGGGCGCAGTCGGGCATCCTCAGCGTGACTAACACGATTCTCGCCAACCCGGGCGGCAACAACCTCAAGCTGGGCGTCGGAGCGATCTTCGTATCAGCGGGGCACAACCTCGTCAACGGGACGATCACCCATGCCGTGAGCAGCGATCTGCTGTATGCAGACCCGCTCATCGGCCCGTTACAGGCTGCCCCGGGCAATGGTCGCGCGCCACTGATGCACGCACTGCTGCCGGGCAGCCCGGCGATCGATGCCGCGGACGGCTCGGCATGCCCGCCAGCCGACCAGCGCGGGATCGATCGTCCGCTGATCGACGGCTGCGATATCGGCGCGTATGAGTCGCGCGGGTTCCTGGTGAACGCTCAGGGTGAGCTGAAGCAGGCGACGCCGATCAACGCCCCGTTCACGGCGCCTCTATCGGCTAGCGTATCCAGTCCATATGCCGAACCCGTGGATGGGGGCAGGCTGGTTTTTACGCCGCACCCGAGTACGCATGGCGCGAGCACCGCCTCTCCGGTTTATACGGCGACCATTCTGAGCGGAGGCGCGGCTCAAAGCGTCAACGCCAATGGCATCGGTGGAACGTATACGGTGACCGCGATGGCGCGCGGCGTTTACACGCCCGCGACCTATACACTGACCAACCTCATCGCCCAGTTGGACATGAGCGCAACCCCCGATCTGCTGCTGGCCAATGGCGTGAGCACGTCACTCGTGACCGTCGTCGCCTCGGATCAAGATCAAGCGCTGGCAGGCTACGCGATCATTCTGACGGCTACGAAGGGTCACTTTACGTCTGATATCGGGACGCAATCCATCATGATCACGACCGATGTCGCCGGCGTCGCAACCGCCGCCTTTACGGCCTACTCAACGCCCGGTGTGGGGATCGTCAAGGCGGTGCTGGCCGTCACGCCGGCGATATCGCGCAGCGTGGCAATCACGCTGGTGACGCCGACGACCGGGCTGGCGGGACAGTTGAGAAAACAGTTTGGCGGCGTCATCACCTACACCTGGGTCGTGACCAACCTCGGCCCTGCCCCTGCCCTGTATGTCGTCATCACGGGCGTCGTCCCTGCCAACACTCGCGTGTTGACCGACCGCGTCAGCGGCGGCGCATGGGACGGCGCGAACGGCATCGTCACATCGACCGCCAGCCTGGCGGTGAACGAGACGTTGGCGGTCACCTATGCCGTCGAGCCGATCAACCGCACCGGCAATATCCTCGCATACGCTGAGGCGGTCAGCGCAAACAGCGCCTACGTGGGAACGAACACCGACATCCTCACTCGCTCATTCCTGATGAAAGTGATGCGCGAGTGAAGAGGCGGAGGGGGCGGAACGGGAGGAGAAGAGGTGAAGAGGAGAGAAGGAGAAGAGGAGCACGAGGTTCCCTGCGAGGGTTGAATGCCATGAGCTCGCCTGCGATTGGAAATCGCAGTCTGAGATCGCTACGCGAAACGCGCTGAAAGCGCGTTCAGGGGCGGCCTCCGTTCATCGTAGGGGTGATAGCATTGCCCATCAAAACGCAATCGACACGAAATGTCATGGCAATGTGGCTCGGCACACCCCGGACGCCATCAACACGAATTTGACATCATGGGCGCAGGGTTCGCGCGCACCATCGTTTTAGTGTTGGCGACCTCCGATCATCGTAGGGGTGATAGCATTGCCCATCGAAACGCAATCGCCACGAAATGTCATGGCAATGTGGCTCGGCACACCCCGGACGCCATCAACACGAATTTGACATCGTGGGCGCAGGGTTCGCGCGCACCATCGTTTTAGTGTTGGCGACCTCCGATCATCGTAGGGGTGATAGCATTGCCCATCAAAACGCAATCGACACGAAATGTCATGGCAATGTGGCTCGGCACACCCCGGACGCCAACAACACGAATTTGACATCATGGGCGCAGGGTTCGCGCGCACCATCGTTTTAGTGTTGGCGACCTCCGATCATCGTAGGGG
>Ga0118677_10005622_pt1 | contig 21802 bp, 16 predicted proteins | sample AliMusrvi5mmetaG_FD_86154 | JGI IMG/M metagenome (GOLD analysis project Ga0118677, IMG submission 86154)
CACTGTCGTGCTAGGCACTCGTCCAGCACCACTATCGAGCATCCTACCACCGAGAGAAAACGCGCCAATAGTTTTGAGGTGGAGATTGGTTGGAGTTTGGTTGGAGTTAAGAGAGTCTCCATTTCCAGCTTGCGGCCCTGGCCTTTGGGTGAGAGTGGAATTCAATCAACCTGGGCTCTTGGCACTGGTTGAGCCGGCAGATGGTCTCCTTGAGCGATGCCTCGAACTTCTTGCTCTTGCCTTTGCCTAACGGATCGAACACCTTGTTGCGCCAGTTGTTAGCCTGGAGTTTCTTCAGAATGGCAACTTCATTACACGCCTGGGCGCCGAAGCAGTGAAGACGCAAGCCGCGGGCCCAAAGCTCATCGAGTTCCTCGTTGAAATAGGGCTTGTCCGCGCCGTACGGACAGTCTCCGCCGTCCAGAGTCTCGCAGCTTAGATCCTCCCCGCCCCGGCCTAGTTCCACGATCTGCCGAAATACGTCCGTGGCACTACGCACCAGAGAAAATGTCACGCATTGTTCGGCCATTTCCCTCAGAAGCCGAATAACGCGGTTCGGGCATGGCCCAGCATGGGGTCCGTCGCAAAAAGCAAGTGGTTGATCCGTCATAACAATCGCCTAACCTCTTATGCAGTTCATGATCAAGAGATGCGATTCTCTCAATAGCTTAGTTTCGTTTTGGGGTCAGAAAGCGGCGCGGCGCTGGCGAAAATCTCTGTTGGTGTCGGTTCTTTGCGTCTCCTCAAAGTGGGTGCCGTTTAACGTCTGGTGCATCAAGGGTCGCTTGCATCTGTTCTCGCGTGAGGTGGCCGACGTAAACTCGCTCGAAACGCTTGGCGGGAATTGCCAATATCCGAAGGGAGCGATCCACTATTGCCGTTATCCCCGCGACGTCCCTGACGCTGACTTGCCGCCGGGAACCAGCCATGCCCCGTGACCTTTGTCATTTCACGACCTCGGACGGGAAGTCGCCCGTTCCCGGCCGCGTTCGGAATCCGAACACGGGCGACGTGGAGACGAAGGACGGTACAGTCGGTCGCCACGGCTGCTAGCAGTGCTGTTTTCACTCGGACTCGGTTCGGTGAGGAGTGGGGGTTCGGTGTCGCCGCGAACCGCCTAGCGCGGGCGTCGACGAGCGAGGGAACGGATCTGGGCGGAGCAAGTGCCTCGATGCGACGGCCACGCTAGCACCTTGAAAGGCTTTCTCTCCTCCCTCACATCGGTTACCAAAGGTCGTTAGACAAGGACAGCACCCTATCTGTCGATTTTGCAGTCGGGCAACGCCCGCTGGAGCTTCTTCAGCCCAGCTTCAGTGACCTCGGTTTTGCGCAGGTCTAGTTTTCGGAGTTTAGTCAACTCTTTGAGATTCTCCAGCCCAGCGTCGGTGATACGGGTTTCGCCCAGGCCAAGCTCTGTAAGTTTAGTCATGCCTTTGAGGTGAACTAGCCCGTCGTCGGTGACCTTGGTTCTCCACAGGCTCAGATCTCGAAGCTGAGTCAAACCTTTGAGATTCTTCAGGCCAGCGTCCGTCACCCTCGTTTTCCCCAGCAGCAGCGTTTGGAGATGGGGCATCGTTTTCAGGTTCCGCAACGCGGTGTCACCGACCTCCGTCTCGAAGAGGCTTAACACTTGGATCTTGCTCAACCCCTTGAGATGCTCCAGCCCATTGCCTGTCAGCTTGGTACCCGACAGGCTCAACTCTTGGAGTTGGGTCAGGGCTTTGAGGTGACCGAGTCCGGCGTCGGTCACACAGGTGCCCCCCAAGTCCAGCGATTGGAGTTTGGTCAAGTTTTTGAGATGCTCAAACCCATCGTCGGTAACATGGGTTTTCCGCAGGTCCAGCGAATGGAGTTGCGTCAACCCTTTGAGATGCTCCAGCCCAGTGCCCTTTACCCAGGTTCCCGCAAGGCTTAGCTCTTGGAGTTGGGGCAAAGTTCTGAGGTAAACCAGCCCGGCGTCTGTCACCCGGGTGTTACCCAGGGCCAGGTCTTGAAGTCGGATCAGCCCTTTGAGGTAAGCCAGCCCAGCGTCCGTCACCTCCGTTTCCGCCAGATTCAGCGATTTGAGTTGGGTCAACGCCGCGAGGTGAACCAGCCCAGCGTCGGTCACGTCGGTGCCATCAAGATTCACACCAATAACTGGTTTGCCTTGACTATTTTCATCGACGTCGATCCCGCCCCCCAGGTTCCCAATTTCGGTAATCGCCCTCCTTTGGTCAAAATTCGGTTCCCCTCCCGAACAGAGGATAGGCCCAAGCGACAAGACAAGCGTCAGCACCTGAAATGTGATCCGGTTCATGGGGTTGCCTCTGTGATGGCGATGACGCACATAATCCAACGTTACGGCGACTTGATTTTCGTCACGAGCTTATTGGCCGGGTAGCCATAAATCTTGCCGTTTTCGACGTAGAAAAGCATGCTAAACAAGACCGTCCCTTTGTTCTTTTTACATGTGAGCTGTGCAATGTACTGCTCTCCTGTTCCCTTGGCGATGTCGCTCCCAGTACCATCATACATCGCTGATTGTGGCAGTGGGGTTTTCGGTGAATGTCCCAGAACCCCGGGAGCCGTGCCGTTTGGAAGGCCGGGCCCTCCGTACCAGGGTGCCTCATTCCATGGTCCTTTTTCGGGCCGGCTGCTTTCATTTGGTTGCTCGGTGCTAGCCGGATTGCTTGGCTGGCGGAGTCCGTTATCATAAAGCGATTGCTGCTTCAGGGAATAGGACTCCACTTTTCCGTCTTTCCCAGTTGTTACGCTCCCAAACTCAACAACATGCTGGATCCATCCAACATCGTCACTCCCAAACTTTGAATTGGGATTTGGGATGTATTGCAGAAACCAACCGATCTTAGTGTGAGCAGTCTTGCTGTAATCTCCTTCCGGTGGCGCGGCGCTAATCTTGACCACGCCGACGTCTTCTCCAGCGACCGCAATTTTGTACGACCAACTCTTCGGCGCCAACGGGACCGCAGTACCAGTTGGGTAAGTGGCAAGTCCCTCCGCGTCCGTCCTGTCCGTCGGTCCGTTGTCGCAGTAGCGGTACGGGTTCGAGTCCGGACCGAGTCCCGAGGGATCCTCGCTCAGCCACCTGCCGACCGTCGGGTCGTACCAGCGGCTCTGATTGATCCCGGAATTGTCCATTGGGCTGGCATGCCTGGGCGAACCCGCACAATGTCGATCGCCATGTCGGCGGTTGGCCAGCTTCAACGGGCTTTTTTCAATAGTCGGCATGTTGCTCTCCTTTTTCAAACTGAGACTCAAGATCCTTGGTTCATTCGCAATAGCCTTGCCTCATCCTATATCACCTTCGTCGGGACGTGAAATCAACTGGGTCGGGCGAGGACAAGGTTCAGCCATCTTCTCAATCCACCGTCAAATCCATCGGCTTCGGGCACATTCTTTCATCCATCCTGCCGATCGTCAAGATTCCACGCACCAACGCGGGGCCTCGGCAAGCCGCTACCAAGAACGACAATGCAGTCCGCCTTGGCGTACTCCACAGTTTGCAGACAGAACTTGCATAAGGGTCTGCTGCCGCGTCGAGTTCCGGTCCCGGGCATCAAGGTAGCATCGCGCCACCCTGATCTGGCGAGATGTTGATCCCAAGAGATTCGGACACGATTTGAAAGAGAATTCGATCAGCACGAGTCTTAATTTATTGGAATGCCACAATAGGACTTCGGCAACCACGCTTCGGGCGTGTCCGCCCAGGCAGAAAAGAAACGAGCGATTAGGTTCTTGAATCATAGTCGCATTGTGTTACCTTGATCTTGGCGACGGATTTCCAGGAAAAGGGGTTGGACGGTCGCCGGATCGTGAGTAAGTGTCGGGGGAGAAGGCGCGGTGGGCGTCGTCAATATCCCTCCCCGCCGAACAGATCGCTGCACACAGCGTCAATGGTCTGCGCCGAGAACTTCCCCATCAGCCACTCGACCTCCTGTTGCGTCGGAGTGAGCTGTCTCGGCGAGGAAGGATGCTGCTTTTGCCTGAACACCGCCAAGTGGGCCTCGATGCCCGGTAAGCCTTTGATGACCGCCTTGACATCCTCGCACCCTTCCACGGTCTCGTGGAACCAAGCGAGGTATGATGGCGACTGCTCATACACCCAGGACAGCGTCTGCCCCTTGAACTTGCCGAAGGGGAGGGTCACCATGCGCCTGCGGCATTCGGGATCGGCGCACGCCGGATCCTTCAGGCAGAGCGCCGACTCCCTAGCCGTCAGCACATGGACGAACTTCTCTCCGCAACACTCGCGCACCAGCGTCACCGTGACCGGCTTGGGCTTGAACTTCTTCAAGCCAAACTGCGCCTTGATGTCCTTGAGCGAGGTCTCCGTCATCCAGTAGTCCCGGTCCGGTCCTTCGGGCTCGTGTTCCAGCGCCTTGGTGATCGCCGCCCACACCTCCTCCTCCATCCAAACCTGCGTCGTGTTCATGGGTCTCCTCTCTCGTGCTAGTCGCCTGTCCCGATCGTTCCATGTGCCTGGTCGACCTCTTCCTCTCCGCCGAACAGTTCCTCGCACACCGCATCGACGGTCTGCGGCGAAAACCGTCCATTCCGCCACTCAAGACCTTCCATGTGCTGGCGATACTCGGCGATGAGCGTCTCCATTCCCTCCATCCCCTTGATTGCCTCCTTGACGTCCTCGCAGCCCCATACGGTCTCGTGGAACCACGCCAGGTAGGACGGCGACCTCTCGAAGACCCACGGCAGGGTCTGTCCCTTGAACTTGCCGAAGGGGATGACCATAACCTTCAGGCGACATTCCGGGGAAAAGCACTTCCAGTCAGTCAGGTTCTTCGCGTCCTTCTTGTACTTCAGCATGTGGCTGAACTCCTTCCCGCAGCACTTCCGCACCAGGGTGATCCGCAACGGACTCGGCTTGAACTTCGTCAGGCGGTACTTCTTCCTGATCTCCTGCAACGTGCAGTCCGCCGCCGTCCAGTACTCCCTGTTCGGCCCGTCAGGCTCGTTCTCCAACGCCTTGGCGATCGCCGACTGTATCTCTTCCCGAGTCCAGTTCTGTATCTTGTCCTTTCTGCTCATGCTTGTATGCCTCCTCTTCGTTGTTTCATGTGCCCTTCCCGGTCGTCCTCGGAACCGACGGAGAGACCTTTCTCGGTCGCAACCCGACTTGTTCGGGTCGTTTCCGGCGAGCTTCCTCGATCGCCGCCTTAATCTTCTCGGTCCACTGCCATTTGATGTCATGTTTCTTCATGGTCGTGCGTCTCCTCTCCGTCCCTTCATCGTGCTTGCCGCCGGTTTCCTGCTTCATGCGCATATTTTCCCATCGAAAAGCCTCATGCTGCCCGCCGGGAAAGGTGATCCAGCCCCATTTCCGTCAATTTCGTGTCCCAATCCGTCCTCAACAGCGATGGGTAGACCATTTTCGGTCGTAATCCAACCTGTTCGGGTCGATTTCGACGGGCTTCCTCGATGGCTTCCTGGATGTTGTTGCGATCAACGATGGGCGAAGTGCGAGGGGTAGTAGTATTACCACTGCTAAACTCCTTTTCCATCATTCCCATCAGCTTCTCACTCGCACTCCACCGGCACGCTTTGCCGAACTGGTAGGTCTCATCCTCCCAATCCAGCAGCCCCAAACCGGACAGCATGTTGCGGATGGCTGCGAAACGGTGATAGCAAAACGCCCTCGTCGTGTCCCCCGCCGCATGGATCGCTTCCCAGATCGCCTGCGTCCGCTTCAACGGCATCGACCCGTCGGCATTCATGTGCAGTGTGCAGGCACGAAGGATGGCCAGCGTCACCTGAACATCCTCGGCGACAATAACCGCCCTGGACGACCTTCCGACTTCCGGCGATCCCAGTCGCATCAACTTCCTGGCGAGCGGCTCCAGCTTGCGGATTTCGTCGGGATCAACGAGCTTGCCCGACACCGAACCCTTGCGTGGGACAGGCTCTTTCGCTTCCGTTTCCGTTTCCGACTGAGGCTCCACTTCAGGTTCGGGTTCAGGTACGGCAAACCGTTCCGGCAGCTTCCGCAACTCGTGCGCCGTCATGCGCGTCGTGGACAGCCACTCCCCGAATCTGGTCCAGTCCCTGGGCATCTTCGCCAGCGAGCCGAAAGTGACGCTCTTGACCTGTCCTTTCCGCGCACCCCACGAGACCACAAGCGGCATCCCCTTCAGTTCCACATCCTCGACGTCGAACGGCGTCCAGTGCAACATTCGCCGCAGCCACTTCTCGACATTGACGAGTGTCGCCTTGTAGTCCGCGTCCTTCCAGAGCTTTCTGTCGACGACGACGAAACCCTGGATGCCGTTGCCGTGGGTGGAGACCTCGTAGTACAGGTTCGGGAAGCAGTTCTGGCGAAGAAACTCGGCGAACTGCGTCGCCCCTTCCAGCGTCCCGCAGGCATGACAGTCGATGTCAAGCATCAGCAGGGTCTCATCTCCGAGGGAATTCGCCGTGAAGTAGGCGGTGTCATCATTGACGAGGTGCCGGATGATGGCGGTCAGGGTGAGCTTGCGGACTCCCGACCTCCAGCTTCCCCGGAGATGGGGAAGGACATGGTCTTTGAGGTTGACCGGCTTTGGGACGGGTTTGCCGGTGGACTTGTCGGGCATCTGCCGTCCCCAGTTGATGTGGGAAACCCTTTGCCGGATCCACTTCGCAGCGGCGCGGACTTGTTGCTTCTCGGACTTGGAGAGGCGCCGGTAGGCTTCGGGAAGGACGTTGCGGCGGGGCCGCTTGGGTTTTTCCTTCTCGTGCCAGTCTGCCGTGAGCCAGTCGGTTGGGATTTGCTGCTGTTGTTCCTCCACCTGCCTCCAAAAAGTAAGACGGCCCTTTGTATTGGTCTCGGGCGGAGAGCAAGGGGAGCCGTCTTCTTTGATTTGCTTCGTTCCCTTTCCCTCCGCCTCTCCTAATATATCGTTTCTCGATCGAGATTTTCAAGGAAATCTTTTCGGATTTATGGGCGTGGGGGATATCCCGGAGGACATCCCCAGGCACTTGGACTTCTGCCTACTGAGGTCGCCTTGAATATCTTCGGGAACCACTTCATTTCCATCGCGGGGTTCCCCTCGCCTGCCGCCCGCCAACTGGTTGCAAACGGTCATTTTGCAAGGAGTTGCGAAGAAACTTGTCAAACTGACCAGTCGATGCCCAGTGGCTGGTCTTCTTGCCGAGAATCAGGTCCGTACCGGGGAACGCAGACCTCTGCGCTTCGGCGCAAGCCTGCTGGTCGGTGCCTGACATTTTGCCACTTTCAAGAAACCTCGACGGGCAACGGATCCATGCCCGAGACCGTGGACCACTGGTCGAGCCAACCGATGAGCGTAGCCTCTGAAATATGGCGAGGTTAAAACTGGAGACGGACTCCGCGGCAATCCGGAACGAGGGAAGAGGTTCCAGGCGAACCTTTTTGCCGCTTTCGGGTATTCCACGCACGGTGCCGTCTCTTGCCTGCTGCATTCCGATAATTGCTTTACTTCCGTAGGCATCTGAGACACTTCCAATAAACGACTAACACGCTTGTCGTATCGTATTGGCGAATCACTGAATCCGCACAACGCACCAGTGACAGTCGCTTTGAGCTTTGCCGAAAACTTGACCGGCGTTTCCCGGCTAGGGCTTCGGAATGATCTGGCGATGTGCGCCCACCAGGGCCATTGGGCCTTGGTAGGCGCACACTTCTAAGAGCCAGTATATGGCTACTGAACGTGAATCTTGCCGTCGGATTCAACGGTAATCGTTTTGTTGAGCAACTGCTTGATGTGCTCAAGCGTCGCGTCGGTAGCTTTCCACTGGCTCGGCCCCCCCATGATGCCCGAAGGACCGGGAATATGCTGGAAGCCCAACTCAGTCAAGACTGCGCACGCCATTGCTTGATTATGCGACATTTCTGCTTTCTCCGTTGTAAAGGAATACGAACTAACGCGGAGGTCTCCGGTCTTTCGTCGACTGCCATGAGCCTCCGACAAGTGCATTCTTATATCTCGCCATAAGATTCTGTCAAGATCCCAACTACAGTCTGGGAATGCTGATCTGCCGGCACGCCTGCTCCGTTCGTAGCTCGGTGCCGTGGTCTTGAGGGTGGGCCAATGCTGGAGAATGTCCTGTCGGAAATCATGGTGACGACGTGTTGCCTTGATCCTGGCCCCAAGAGGTTGCTTCACCGAGTCGGGGGCTCCACGCAATCTCGGTCGATCTCCGTGCATGCCGGGAAGAACGTCCTTGCTAGCCGTGCCCCCCGCACCAGATCGTGGAGACGGTCGCTGACGCATGTTCCCCGGCGCATTGCCACATGCGCATGGTAAGGATCATTATCGTCTTGGCACCTACCGTCCGTGCCTAGCTCCTCCCGTTGCCAAGCGTTTCCGAACCGTCTCCTGCTCCCGCTGGAAAGCCCTCTCGACCTATCGCATGAATGCCGGGTTCATTGCGTCTCTGGGCAGATTCCCACGCCAAACCCTTGACCTTCGGAATAACAGCCTTCGCCTGGAACCTTCCTGGTCTTCCCGTTCCTGTTTCCTGCCTTGCCAAGCGAACATCCAAGATTGTGGGCAGGTCGTTGACCGCCATTTCCAGGAGGCGATCGGGTTCGTAGTGGTCGTTGGAACGCAGTCCAGGGGCGCTTAGCCAAATAATTGGCTAAGCAGAGTCGGGTGTCGGTGCTCGTGGCAACTGCTCGGCCAGGAACATGTCCACTGCTGGCGGAGCTTCCGCTCGCCGCTTCCGGATCAAGGCAACATCGTGCGACCTTGATGTTGGTGGGGCAGTTTTTGCAGGAAGGAAGAGGCTACGACAGGAGGGGTCTCCGCGAACCCTGAAACTGCACCTATCGCTTTCGCAGCAAAGCACTTCAGAAGGCTTGTCCGTGCGGTTGGCTGGTGTGACATCGCCGGCTTCCTGAGGCATTTGTGGATCAAGATAGCATCGTGCCACATTGATATGTGCCAACCTCTTCGTATGCCGCGAGTGAGGTTCCAGTCGGCAGGCATCTCGGTGCCAACGCCTCCGTTGGCGATCTACCAGCACGCCACGTTTGAAGAGAAAATCAGACGCCGATTCAGAAAAAGGACCAAAGATTCGTGAAGCCGGTGAGTCTAATCTTTGTAGAAACGCGAAGAGTCCGACGAGCAGTCATGTTGTCGTACTGAAAAAGTCCCTGGAAATTGTGAGGATGACCATGAGAACCTTGAACATTGCAGTATTGGCAGCCCTGGTCTGCCTTCACTCGCCCACGTCGGTACAGCCCGCGGAACACACGGTCATCGAGCCGGTCGAGAAATGGGCAAACGTCTTCAGCGGCACCCAAGCGAAGCTCCACTACACCGTCCGTACCGCACAGGCGCTCGAAGGCAGGCTCAACTGGTCGCTCTCCGTCAACCGGCGGACCGTGGAGCACGGGCAGTTGCCCCTGACGCTCGCCGTCGGGCGCGCCGCGGAAGCGACCGTCGCCTTCACGGTGCCCGAGGTCAAGGAGGGGGTGATCCTGGAGTCCCAGCTCAGCGTCGCGGCCTACTCAGGCGGTGATCGAGAGCCCGTCGCCACCCACGCCAGGAAGCTCTGTATCTTCCCCCACGACCCGTTCTTGGACCGTCGCGTATGGCTCCAAGGGCTGAAGATCACCCTCTTCGATCCGGAGGGCAAGACAGCCGACGTATTTGAGAAAGCCCGCATTCCCTTCAAGTTCACCAAGAACACCGCCGCGCTGGACGACTTGAAAGAAGGAATGCTGGTGATCGGCGAGGGCACCGCTTGGCGGGACTATCGAGCCTTGGGCGAGACTGCGGTGAAGGCGGCTGCCCAAGGCGTGCCGGTCCTCTGTCTTGCTCCGAGAGACGGCTCGCTGATCCTGCCCGGCACAGCAGGCACCGAGTTGCCTTTGCCCCTCAGCCTGACGTTACGGCGGGAAGACGTCATGAGGGAACTGGACCCGCGTCTGGATGCGGTGGCGTGGCCGCCCGAAGGCAAGATCGCCGTCAGCCGTTTGACGATCAAGGGCGACCGCGACCAGGTTGTGGCCGAAACGAGCCTTGAGCCTGGCGCGTGGCCATGGCTGGAAGTCCGTTACCCTACCGCGAAAGGCAGGCTGTTGGTCTGCGGATTCGGGATCGTCCGGCACTGGGAGGCCACACCCGCGCCCCGCTACTTGCTATCGGAATTGTTCATGCGGCTTACCGCTGAAAAACACCTAACCCCGTTAACCCAAAAAGAAAGGAAGAACTGACCATGAGAACCTTAACGCTGAGACTCGCACTACCTGCCGTTCTGCTCTTGTTCACCACGATTGCGGCCCAGGCAGAAGAGCAGGAGAAAAAAGGAAAGACGCCCCAGGTGTACCCCGCCGCCGTACTCCCCTTCCAGGAACGCGGCGGGGACACCAAGGGCGAAGGCGGCAAGGTCACCGACTTGCTCTTCGCCAAGCTGGCAGCCGATCCGACCCTTGTGCTCGTGGACCGCGAGGACATCAAGAAACTCCTAGACGAGCACGAACTGAATCTTTCCGGCCTGGTCAACCCGCAGCAGGCGACCAAGGTCGGACAGCTCACCGGCGCCAAGCTGCTCGTCACCGGCTCGGTGCTCCAGGTTGACAACTCCCTCTATCTGATCGTCAAAATCATCGGCACGGAAACCAGTCGCGTGATAGGCGCGTCGGTCAAGGGCAACGTCCGCGACGACCTGGGCAAGCTGGTTGAGGACTTGGGCAAGCAAGTCAGCAAGACCATTGCCGACCATGCCGACGATCTGGTAGCCAAGCCGGTCTCGCGCAAGGATCGCGTGGCTGCGATGAAGAAGAATCTGGGCGAGGGCAAGCGTCCCTCCCTGCTCATCGAGATCCCCGAGCAGCACGTGGGCCAGACCACTATTGACCCGGCTGCCGAGACCGAAATCACGCTCTGCTGCACGGAATCGGGCTTCAAGGTGATCGACCCCAAGGAGGGTCGTAAGACAGACGCCGACATCCTGATCCGGGGCGAGGCATTCAGCGAACACGCCGTGCAGCATGGCAACCTGATCTCGGTCAAGGCCCGCGTCGAGGTCAAGGCCGTCGATCAGGCAACAGGAAACATCCTGGCCATCGACCGGCAGACGACTGTGGCGGTGGACCTGACCGAGCAGATTGCCGCCAAGAACGCCTTGCAGGAAGCCGGGGCGCAGGTTGCCGAGCGAATGCTGCCGAAGATCGTGGCAGGGGCGAAGGGCAAACGGACGGCGAGATAAATGGCGGCTGTGTGCAAATCAAGGTTTCGGCACCACGAGTCATCTACCGACAAGAGCCGTGGTCGTACTGTCGACACAGGTCAAGGGACGTTAGGCTACCGGCTGGCCTGATGCTGGGTCGGTCGGGTGGTATAGGCGTGCGTGACGGGGTTTTTATCGGGATGCTATTTGAAACCGCCGGTTGGAAGCGGCTTGGGCTGCTGATCGTGCGCGACGCCCTGTGAGGGTGCATTTGACTCCGACGAAACTTCCGTGGCGATGAATTGCCGCGACAGGGCAAACGCCATGAAGAGATTGCCACAGACGATAAGAAGGATTCCCGGCGAGGCGGAGGCCAACTTCACCTTCGCGGGTCCCGCGCTTGCGTCAAGATCATAATCGACGCTGATACCGATGAGCGATAGCAGGATTCCCAGCAACACCTGGAAGACACCGATGAGCATTCCGATACAGGAGTAGACCAATTTGACGATGGAAATCCTCTCGGCAATTGCAGACTCTCCCCTGAGAGGGAGAACGAGGCCGAACATGAGCGCGAAGAAGAGGAGACCGAAACCGATACAGCACACCAAAAGGAGAATCCGAGTCACCTTGTCCGTTACTTGCCGTTTGGTTGTTCTTGAGTCGCTGTTGGGCATGCCCAGGTCCCTTTCTGTGTGTCAAAGAAGAGGACTCCCCCTTGGTCAACCGATTCTGGAATGGGCTGAGGCGGCGCGGAGGATGCAGGCGGACCTGCAATTGCGCGACAGCAGCTGATCTTCGTGATCCTGATTACCGTTCGACCTTCTTCCTTGATCACCGTAACAGGCTCTGCTGGCAACTCCCTATCTGCTATGTCTTGGTTGTTGGCGTTCCAAAGTCGGATCACGTACCGCCGCACATAACTACCAGCCGGCAATGACGCGGCATTGTAGGGGACGAACAGAGATACATGCCTTGTAGTCAGTTGAGACTCGCCGCGAAGCGTCACGTAGTCTCGGACGCTGCCATCCATCGCAGATCGGTACTGCCTCCCAAGATCCGAATTAGCGGTCGGAATCGGTTGCCACACTCTATTCTGGTCCAGGTATTCCATGTGTACCGAAATCGAGCACTCGGATCGGGTACCTGGCTGGAGAACAGCCACGTACATCAGATCCCCGACCTGGAAGTACTCTCCCCCAAGCCGGGTCCTGCTGGCGGTCCCGACTGCCAGCATTCCTAAACCCTTGAGTTGTTGTCCCATGAGAACGGAAGGGAAGACAAGATACGAAAGCAGCAAGATGACGATATCTTTCCGACGCATTGGGCCCCTCCGTCAAAGTCTAGGATCGTAGAATGGACTGACTCCCACCACTTGTAGCGACCAAGGCGAAGTTGTAGAGGACACTGTCCCCAATGTCAAGCAATCCGGTTGCTGCGATATCACTCAAGCATAACCACCGTGCTGCCGCATTCCACCACAAATCCCAGCTGAAACGCACAAGTATTTCTGGTGGCCAGACGACAGCCTGCCCCCAAGCGCTCAATGCCTTTGCCCCGAGAGGTGCGGAACGTCAAGCACGCTTCAGGAGGAGGATTTGCTCTATCATTCGCTTGACCACGCCTTCAATCCGTTCCTTGCGTGCCTCGCGTGCCTTATCCCCTTCCTCTCCTACCAGCCAAATGCGTTCATCGCGGGTCGGCGCGCACTGTCCTGCAGCGGTGGCAATGGCGGAATGGAACAGCTTATAGGAGGAGAGCGAGGCTCGTTGAAATGCCCCTCGATAGATTTCGGCAATATGCTGGAGAGTCACGCCGCCAGCTCGGGGCCATGCCAAGAACGTGCCGGCTTTGTCGTAAAACTTCTGGCGTACGGGCAAGCCGACACCTTTCGCAAAGCGTTTGTATTCCTCTTGTTCACTGCACAACAAGAGGGCGACACTCTTGCCAAGGCTATGACTGACCGAACGTTTTGCCACCCCGAGGTACCAGTCGCCCGTAAAGCCGCCTCCGGGTAGCGAACAGACCCCCAAGTGTTCCGCCAACCCAGGATGGCGATCAATCAACTCCCGAAGCTGGGAGTACCAGCAGAGATAGACAGCCGCATCGGGGCGAAGTAAACCACGATGTTCTTCCATGCTCTTCTCGGAAGATCTCCCCTGTGCGCTCCCCAAATCTCCAGGTGTCGCCCCCGCAGCCGCCCCCCTCTGCCTTTGCGCTCTTGAGGCCGAAGATGAAGAGTCGCCGATCTGCCAATTTGACATGAAGAAGAAATCACTCAGAGCGGTCAACTCCTCAAGACAATGGGCGCTCAGGCTCTTCTGGAGATTCTCGAAGAAATCGTTGTCGAAGATCGCTCGCCCCTTGGTCTTGCCGTTCGCCTGCCCGGCGATCAGCGCGTCGATCAGGGCACAAGACAGCGTTTCCCTGGCATAGTGGTCGAAACAGACAGCGACATTGACTGGAGGACGTCCTGCCTCGCTTTCCCGCTTCTCGGCGGGGATAGAAGACTTGACGACGTTTGCCATGCGATCCACCAAGTTAACGACATCCGGCCACGACGAGGGCCGGGAAGCTGGGCTGGCGACCAGGTCTTTGCGAAAGGCAAGCAGCAGCACATTGGCATAGAAGGGAATTACGCTCGGCGGAACCGATGTTACAAAGTAATCGTTCTTTCCAGGCTTGTGGATGTCTGCGAAGGGGCTTTCGGCCTTGTCCGCGAAGTAGAACTCATCAATGGTCGAGATGACGGTACGCGATAGCGGGCCACTGCTGATGGTCCAGAATGAATCATGTATCGACTGGGACTCGGCGGAGTCGAAAGTGTTCAGACGGATATCCGCCGGCTGGTGCTGATAGTGCGGTCTATGGATGTCGGGAACTGTGGTCGGCTGCCCGTAGGCCGAGGTGAGCAGGGTTCGCAACGATCGATTGTATTCGGCGTGAAGGCCGACCTCATGGTATTCCTCGAAGAGATGCAGTGCAATGCCGGGGCGGTGGATGTTGTTGGTCTCGAAACCTACGAACCCCTGGAGGTAATTCAGATCCAGATAGAAGGGCAGCCGCCCCTCACCCCTAGCGTCCAGCACGCGCTGATCCCAGCGAATTACCGCCGGCGCGCTTTCCCCGCCACCCTCGGTAGCCATGTTCGGCCCTTCGGCCATCAATCCTTCGCCCCGCACGATCACGTGCCGATCGCCGAACACATCGCAAAAGCGGCAGGAGACGACGGAATCGGCCAGCGACACAGCCCGATTGACCGAATCGTTTGCGGCATCTAGTTCGCCCGTGGTGCCGGTCATCACCAGATCGAATCCATACTTACGCATCAGATGGACGAACGTGGGCAAGAAGAGTTCACCCGCCGTGCTGCTCTTGCGCAAATGCGGATAGCTTACGCCGATAAGACTGACGTCGTCCAAGACCACTCGCCGAATCCGCGGTGATTTCTTGTCCGCGCACTGCTTCTGGATGACATTGCGCAGAATCTGTACGAACTCCTCCGGCACCAACGCGCCCGACTTGAAGTCAATGGTGATCAACCGGGTGCCCGTCGGCGAGTGTCTTCGGACGACAATTTCGGCGCGAGACGGCCTTCCGAGAAACTTCCATGAAGTGTCGGACTCCTCGGCCAGTGAGGCAAGGTCGAAGGCCGCCAGGTTCCTGCTGAGCAGCTGTTTCGTGATGTCGTCCGCGCGAGGGCGATCATTGAGCCGGATCAGGATCGCACTTTCTTTCGCTTCCAATCCCGCAGCCAGGAAATTGAAGGCCAAAGCGCTCTTGAAGGTTCCCTGGGGGCCCTCGATCGTGTACACCCCTGGCGCGGGCGACCACTTGGGCAGAATCCGCTCAAAGGCGCCGTCTACGGTAGCCAAGGGCCCTGTTATCCGAGGTTCTTCTTTCGGATTGGCCCTATTGGTCGTCGCTTCCTTGGTCGCCACCAGGTAGTGCAACGAGGGAAAGACGTTCAGTCCGAACTGCGGAAGCTCGCGGAGATCATCGTTGCCGCACCCTGCGCTCTTCGCCTCCTGGGGAGAAATGATCTGGTAAGGATGCTTTCCGTAAACCTGATGGACATACCGCGATTTTTCGATCTCCAGCGTACGCATGACATAGCCGTCTTCCCTTTGCATTTCCAGGGTGACGACGATATCGGCAATGGTGGAGTCGAACGGTGTCTGCCCCTCGCCTTCCACGAGGAACACGCCGATTGCTTCCTGCCGTCGGCAGAGATCGAACAGGCGGAACATCTCCTCCCGCGAAGGCGGCCGTCCCGCGGAAAACATGCTGAGGCTGTCGATGCACACCAGGCGCAACGCGGGTTTACCGGGTTGTTTTCGCCGCAGATGTCTGGCGGCAACCAGCAAGTGCTCCAACTGCAAGAACCGCTGGTCGAACAAGTCGTGCTCCGCAGTCTCCGAGAACGGACGAGGCGACAGCGTCAGCAGCAAGACCTGGGGATCGATCTTCGGCGACTCCAGACTGGGGTTTTTCGCCTTGCCCATGCGTCCGATGTGGTCGGGACAGTGCTTCCCGCACTCGCTACCGGTGCGCTGACGGGCATCGCACTTGCTTTGCGTGACGACTCGCAAGAACAGCTCCGCCATGTCCTCGGTCGAGGCAGTCTCGTCCAGGACTTGAGGATGACGAATCTCCTTGAACCAGTTCTGCCAGCCAAACATCCTCGCCTTGGTCATGACGGCACTGACCGATTGTTCCAGGGCGATGTAGGCGGCCAGTTGATTGTTGGGAGTCTGACAACAACGCACCGCCAGCTGCATGGCAAGAGTCGACTTGCCGGTGCCCGCCTTGCCTTGTATCACAATGTTGCCTGACCCCGGGTCGCCGTCGTCGGGATAGCTCAGACCGACAAGAAAGTCGTCACGCAGCGACTCCTGCTTGCACTCCCGGTTGAACAATTGATCGAACGGCCACCCAAGTTGCAGCCCCAGGGCTCGTCTCTCGGTCTTGTCAGTCATGTGGAACTCCCAAGTTGTCAAGGATGCCGTCTACGGACGCGAGCGATGCCAGCCGGCACGAGGCGTTCTCGTGCTCAATCCGGCAGTTCCATTTCCAGTGGTCGTCACCCGCCCAGATCGCCGGAGACCCGCCATCCATACCGAGCGTCACCCTTTCGATCCGTTTCACCGCCCGGCGCACCTTCTCCACGTTGGGATCCATCATGGCATCCGCCAGATTGAGATAAGTGAATTGCGACACCCCGAACACATGGGTACTGATGTCCCACATGCTGCGAGCCGTCTCCCTCAGGTAGTCCTTGCTGAATACGGGCTCGAATGTCTCTGCGCCGTGCGAATTGAAGAGACGGTCTTGATACTCCAGGAGCCATGCGCGCAGAGGCATCCCCAGGGACGAAAGCGCCAGGTGAATGTGGGCGAGATCCCGGGCGTTCTTGCCCACGTCGGACATCGCCATCACCAAGCATGCCTCTCCGGGCCACGCCTTGTTGGGGTTGTCCAGCGCAACCGTGAATCGCACGCCCTTTTCCAAAGCGTTTTGCTCGAATACCCACACCTCCGGTGCCGCCAACACCGCACTTGCAATCGCCGGAGGGTGCGGCTCTCCGTGCCGACCGGTCTTCCGTCGCTTCCTTAACGACGCGAGCGATTCGGACCCCACCAAGATTTCCCTCGGCAGTAATTCCGAACGGGATTTGTCTACCAGATTTCCCAAGGCAGTACAGACCATTCGCGCCGACCAGTCCACGCGCACTCCACGAATCGCACTACGGAAGGCGGCTACGCCCTGCATCGTCTTGCCCGCCAGAAGGTAGTCGGGCAGGACGCGCGTGAATGCGCTGTCCATGTTGTCCGCGAGGAAAAGCAACGCCGCCACCACTTCCTCCCGAATGCGTCCATGCGGATCAATGGTCGTCGTACTCAGCACGTAACGCGACCTGCTTCTGGGATCTTCGTCCTCTTCCTTGGGCGGAGAATGAAAGCGGCACACCCGCCCCACGCAGTGGGCCATCTTCTTTGAAGGAAACCCCAGCGCCTCGCAGAACTTGTCGAGGCACTCCCAGGATGCCTGCCCATGGTTTCCTGTCGCGGTCCACCGTCCGATGTCGTGGAATAGCACGGCGGCCAGGAGAACGTAGATCTCTACCGGCGCCAAGTCGATCTGTAGCCGCACGAAATTTCCAGCCTCGTCGCGCATGGCCAGTATCTCGTCCAAGTGACGCTCGATGTTCCGCAAGTGCGGAGACGAATTGAACGACTGCTTGCCCACGTCCACGCCGAAGGCGGGCAACCATTCATTCCAGGCGATTTCCCACTGCCGCTCCAAGATGTCCGACAGGTCGGTGTCATGCTTGCGCAACAAACCACGTAGTAGTCCTTTGGTGTCCATAGGGGAAAAACCTAGTGGAGCACAGGAAATATGTCAAGCACCAGGATCCCTTGCGACGAGAGTTGCACCTGTCATCTTCGGAAGGGTCTGCTACCTATGAAGAGTATCCTGTGCGACGACCTACAGGACGAATAGCAGCGTTATAGTCGAAGATAGTGCTTCCCCAACTCCGACGTGGATTTCACTTCACCAGCGGGGGCAACGGCGTCGTATCGACGATGGAATGAGGCAGATGATCGATCAGAACTACACACAATATGGCTACGGGCACGACGACAACCGCCCGCTGGAAGAGACTGCCGCGCCGTCGTGCTTCGTTTCCCGATCACGATAGCATCGTGCCGCATTGATCATGACCGATGCCGTTCGCCACAGAGAGGCAGTCATGGAACCTCACCTATCACCTTTGCCGCAAAGCGTTTCGGTAGCCTTGCCCGGGGTGGCGGCTGGCACGCCATTGCCGGGTTCCGGATCAATGTAACAACGCGCCACCTTGATCTTCGGAGCAGTATTTTCCCATGCGGTAGGTGAAGACTCCGACCCCAAGGTTTAGTTCGCGCCCAATTTCTCTTGCGTATCGCAACTAAACGTATGGAGGCATCCCTCTTGCCGACCAATGACGGGAAAACAACCAGACATGGACGCGAGTATCGACTCCCCATCCCAGATCCTCACCGTGCTTATGGCCATCCGCCATGACTTGGCAGACGCCACCGACCTGGATCAGGTCAAGAACGTCCGCGACCGGGCGGAAGCAGTCCGCCACTACGTCAAGACCGCGTCTCTCGGCCTGGAAACGCTGAATCAGGCAGTAGAAGTGAAACTTCTGGCTGAGCGGCGGGCAGGCGAACTCTTGAAAGCCCTTCGACTCCGCGGTGGCAACCGCAAGTCTGACCATCGCAACAACGGCGCAAGTCTGGATGGCTTGGGAATCTCCCGGGTACAGTCCTCCCGCTGGCAACGGGAGGCATCGTTGCCGGAGGTGGACTTCCAAGAGTATCTGCGGCAGACGAGGGAAAAATGCGAGGAACTTACTGCTCAGGGCCTGCTTCGCCTGGCGCGTGCTCATGTCCAGGTAACGAGAACCGTTTGCAGCCACTTCAGCCGCTTGAGCGGTAACCTCCAGGACTTGATCCGGCAGCAATCGCGGTTCGCTTGCATCTATGTACACCCTCCCTGGCCCGACAACGGTTGTAAGGCCAAGACGGGCATCCGCCGCTTCGTACGGGAGTTGGCCGAGTTGCCCATAAAGCCGCTGGCGGCCAAAGAGGCGCATTTGTATCTGCGGACCACGCCCGAATTGCTGGAAGACGGATTCAGGCTCCTGAAGGCATGGGGCTTCTGTTACCGGGCATTGCTCGTGCATACCGATCCGTCCACAGCCTACGGTCACTGGCAGCAGGTCCACGAGATCCTTCTCCTGGGCATTCGCGGAGGGCTGGTTTTTCGGGACGGCGAAGGACACGCATCCTCAACCGACCCGTGCCGAGAGATCCATGAACTTATCGAGCGGATAAGCCCTCCGCCCTACCTCGAACTGTTCGGCGGCGAGCCTGCGACGAGATGGACGGCACCGTGAACGGAGATTTTTGATCCCAACAAGGAGATTTCTTATGGCGTACACCATTTCTACGTGTCTTGGCTCCGTCGACGGGCAATGCCTGCGGCGTGCGGCGCTGTCGGGGCTTGACCTGAAACGCGCTCTTTCGGTTCGGAGTGGCAAGGCTGACGTCGAAAAGGCGATCCGCCGCATCGCCGCAGGTGACCTTTGTTGCCGTGCGGCCCAGGGGCGGTGCTGCCCACGTATGCCCCGAAAACCGTCTTTTGAAGGCTACGAGCTTCGATTAGGAGGTGAAGTGGTGCGGAAGTTCCGCAGACATTGCAAGCAGACGAAGCTGTTAAAGGTGTTCGCGTCTCGGGGGTGGCCCGTGTTCATCCATGATCCATTAGGCAGCCTATTGCAGGTCGATCCGGAGAACGGGATCCGCGATCTTGTCTACCAGTTGAACCGGCGGCAAGTTTCGCGGCGGCAAATCCGTTTTGGATGCGAACATGGTGGTGTACGTTGGAAGATCGTGGACGGAGGACTCGCCAGGAGTGGCGATTTGAGCGGTCAATCGTCAGCACGTAACCGTCAGCAGAAATCGCATTCACCAAGCGCCGTTCGCAAATCGCATGCCAGGTGCCGGTGACCCGCTTAAAACGACGCGCGTCGTTTCTTGGAGCCAATGCTCGACAAAACGGCAAAGCGAGGTACAATGCGCGGAAGCGTGACGATGGAATTCGGCGCTTCGCTTCCGCGCGGCTATCTCGCCGACCATTGCCCCGACTTTCGCTTGTAATATAGCGGAGAAGTTGATCCGTCAGTCGAGGTCGATCTCCAAATATCGCCCGCCGCTCAGTAGGAGAAAAGTGCCGTGAAGAAGATAGTTACCTGGTGGAGTCGCACGTTAACTCAGTTGGGTTTTGTTCGTCGCAGACTGCGGAAGAACGAGTTGCGGCGACAGCGACGGCAGCAATCGAGATCGCGAAATTTTGAAGGGCTGGAAACCCGGCAGATGCTCGCGGTCGATCTCTCGCTGGTGCCGCACCAGGTGATCGACAACCAGGACGCGGCTTACGCCGAGACGGGCAGCAACTGGCAGACCTATAGCGACGCCGCAGCACACCAGGGCAGTCTCCGCTACCATGCGGTGGGCGACGGCAGCAATACGGCGGCGTGGGCCTTCAGCGGACTGGACCCCGCCAAGACCTACCAGTTGTATGCCACCTGGAACGCCTCGGCCAACCACGCCAGCAACGCCCCCTACGCGCTGTCCGACGGCGTGAATTCCCTGGCCACAGTCCACCTCAACCAGCAATCTGCCCCCAACCAAGCGACCCTCAACGGCGAGAACTGGCAGAGCATCGGCGTTTACCAGACCAGCACGGGGACAGTGGACGTCTCCCTGTCGGATCTGGCCAACGGCTATGTGGTCGCCGACGCCATCTGCGCCGTCGAAGTGACGACGCCCACTACGGCAACGACCGTGGTGGACAACGCCGATGCGGCCTACGCCGAGGCCGGCAGCAGTTGGCTGGGTTGGACCGGCTCGGGCGTCTTCCAAGGCGACTGCCGCTATACCCCCGCAGGTACGGGCGAGAACAAGGCGACTTGGACCTTCGACAACTTGGACCCCGCCAAGACCTACCAGGTCTATGTCACCTGGAACGCCGATAGCGGACATGCCAGCAACGCCCCCTACACGATCGTCGACGGTATGAATGCCCTGGCTACGGTACGACTCAACCAGCAGAACGTCCCCACCGACATTACGATCGCGAACTGGCAGTGGCAGAGCGCGGGCGTCTATCAAGCCGCCAGCGGACAGTTGACAGTGCAGGTTTCCGACGACGCTAACGGCTACGTCGTGGCCGACGCGGTGCGGCTGGTGGAAGTCACGCCACCCGCCGCGCCGCCCACCCTGGTCGACAACGGAGACGCGAACTTCGAGCAGTCCGGTGAGGGCTGGCTTTCCTGGAGCGGTTCGACCGTCTACCAGGGCGACTGCCGCTACGCCCCGGCGGGTATGGGCCAGAACACGACCACCTGGACCTTCAATGGGCTGGACCCCAGCAAGACCTATCAGGTCTACGCCACCTGGAACGGCGACAGCGGCCATGCCAGCAACGCCCCCTACACGGTCCTGGACGGCACGAATGCCCTGGCTACGCTGAGGTTGAACCAGCAGGCTACGCCCACCAACATGACGATCGACAACTGGCAGTGGCAGAGCGCGGGTGTCTATCGTGCCACGAGCGGGCAGCTCGTGGTCCGGCTTTCCGACGACGCCAACGGCTACGTCGTGGCCGACGCCGTGCGGGTCGTGGAAGTCACACCCCCGACCACTCCGCTCAGCATGATCGACGACGGCGACGCGGCTTATCAAGAGACCGGCAGCAGTTGGTTGGGTTGGAGCGGCTCCACCGTCTATGGAGGCGACTGCCGTTATGCCCCGGCGGGCAGCGGCCAGAGCAAGGCCACGTGGAGTTTCAGCGGCTTGGACCCCAACAGAACCTACCAGGTCTATGCCACCTGGAACGGCGACAGCAGTCATGCCAGCAACGCCCCGTTCACGGTCCTCGACGGCAATAATCCCTTGGCGACCGTGAGGCTCAACCAGCAGGCTACACCCACCGACACTGCGTTCGACAACTTCACCTGGCAGAGCGCGGGCGTCTACCGTCCCACGAGCGGGCGGCTGACCGTCCAGCTCAGTGACGACGCCAATGGCTACGTGGT
>Ga0118677_10005625_pt1 | contig 21797 bp, 11 predicted proteins | sample AliMusrvi5mmetaG_FD_86154 | JGI IMG/M metagenome (GOLD analysis project Ga0118677, IMG submission 86154)
GTGTTTATACAATGCCTTAATTAGTAATAACGCGGATATCGCCGTGTCTAATTATTATCGTAGGTTTGAAGAGTCAGGCTTTTCAATACCTATCATAACCCAGTCACCTGCTAGAGTAATGAGTGGCAGAAGGGCATTTAATTTGATTCTTCACGACATTTGCATCAACAGCGTATCGTGGAACAAAATGTTTCGCCGCTCGCTATTTATTGATAACGATCTTTCATATCCCGATGGATATTATGAGGATATGTCATGTATCCCAAAAGCCTTCTATTTTGCGAAAAAAGTCGTAACAATTAATGAATGTCTTTATTTTTACAATTTTTATTTTTTCAGATTTGGTCCTAATATTTCTCAATAAACATTAAACGATCTCAAAACAAATTATTTCATGCACCAAAATTTTTGGAACTATTACTTCTACGTCGTTCTTTACGTACCGGTGATTGAGTTTTTCTCCCGATACAATGGTTGTAACCGAAACATCAGGGAGGGGAATATTTAGTTTTACCCTAATGTTAGTTAGCGCAATGGCATCTTCATGCATTTCTGGATGTTGTGGTGTCTTTCGGTTAGGTGACCAATTGATGATATGAACCAGGTACCTTTTTGGTCGGCTGGGCTTTTCATTCGCTTCCTGAAAGGTTACAGTGACTTCGGTGGAAATGGGGGCATTTGTTTCAACCAGTCTGTGTGGATAAACCTCACTCACCAGACTGATAAAAGCTTCTCTGTAAATCCAGTAACCCTTTTCGTAATAACTACTGCCAATGGGAAAGCCTATAAGGCCAAGCTTTCCGCTTTTTGCCAAAACGGAATACGGTGTCACATGATCGAACGGAGATTGCTTATGGCTGGTATAGTGTGCAACACTTCGCTGAAACAAAGGTTCACCAAGCTGTGCCAGAGTGCTGGCAGGTGTTTGAATTTTCCATTGTGAGGCACCATTGTAGAGCGCATAGGCATACGATGGCATGTCTTTGACGAAATTGTCATCTGCAACAAAATAAGCCGGACTAAAAGGGGATTGGCCATTGTACTTCATTCCATACCGGTCGAGCCACGATTGTTTTGTTTCTGCCTGAAGCCCTCCGTTATGGCAAACAATCACCGCACCACCTTTAGTCAGATATTGGTGCAAACGCTCTGTCGTTTTTTGATCGGGACTCAGTTCATCAGGGATTACAACCATATTGTACCGTTCCCATTCCTGTTCCTGTTCAACCAGGTCAAACTGGAGCCGGGATTCCAGCATTAACTTCAGCAATCCATAGATATATTCCTGTTTTGCTCTTTTCAGTATTTCAGATGGAATTATCAGGGCTGCTTCTGTTACGGGTGCAGCTCGATCGAGCCATGGCTCCAGTTTTTTTATTCGGCCGAATGATTTTCCCAGCACATGATATACTGCACCATCCAACTGACCATTAGGAGGCATTTGGTCGCCAACATCGCAATGGGCAGCGTTGGCAACAATGCTTGCAAGTTCGACGTCCAATTGTTGGGGAAGCTTCAACCCGCCGAAATCGGCCCATGAGGATATAAACCGGCCAGTCATGCCGTAAACCGGAATTCCGAAGTTGCGTTGATACCTGATTTGAGCTGGAGCATAGAAATATCCCCACTCTCCGGTAGGTAAAGCTTCAATGTCGATATTGTCAAGATATTTAATCCGCTCGCTCACTTTACCCATGCCAGCGTCATTAAAATCAACATGACAGTCAGGTTTTATCCCATGTACAAGTTCCTTCATCCGGCGATGAAACGCTATGAAATTCTTGTTTTGGTGGTGCCGTTGTACCTCTTTATCAAAAGGATCTTTTCCATCAGCCTTAATCTGATGGATACATTCTTCGCAGTAACATTCGTCAGTAATCGGCAGGGCTACATCGAGCCAAGCGCCGTCAATGTCATATTTTGAAACAAATTCCGTGATATGTTTTGCCATCAAATCGACAAAATCTTGATTGCCCAGGCATAAAGCTGTCCAACCTGGAGTTTCGCCTGCTTTGGGAAGGTAATCCGATCCGTCGCGTTTTCGCATGTTCCATTCAGGATGCGTGTCGGCCAGGTAATTATCCCAGGCAGTGCAGTAATAGGCATAGACAGCGATGTTCCGTTCACGGCAGGCTTTCACCTGTTCACCCAGCAAATCGAATGTGAGACCGGGGTGTATGGGACCGTATTTGCCAGGGTAATAGAAATAACCATGCATGTCTTTGGCAAACACCACTATGCTGTCGAGGTTTCCGGCAACCAATTGATCGCCCCATTCGCTGGCGTTGAACTTTGCCCCGATCGTCGGAATATGTTTTGAATTATGAAAGTCAAGGTGAACTTTGCGCCAGGGAGTTTTCTTTTGGCTGGCAAAACGTGGATCGATCCAGAATTTAGGTCCATCTCCCGTAAAAGCAGAATGGGAACCAGTGGATGAACACGCTTGTAACGGCATAATTTGAGATGCTGCCACGCCAGCTCCCATGGCAGTTAAAAAATGACGGCGGTTAAACGTTAGGGACATATCTATTTATATTTTACTCGATTGTTTTGTGAGAACCTTCAGGTAATTTGTCTTCAACAATAGTTTTAACGTGCTCATTTGGTTCGGGTATACCTGTTTTGGGATCACCAGGCCAACCACCATTTTTATGGACAGTATCCTTTATCTTTTTCAATAAGGCATAAACTGATTCTCTCCCAGTTTCGGTTCGGTAAAAACCGTGGGTAATTCCATCTAGATTTCCACCTGCGTTATCAGCGTGTTCAGGTTTAAAACAGGCCCGAATATTATCTTTTATGATATTGCCCCGTTCGCTGGGTCGGACACCAATTGTTCCGCAATCTGCTACGCCGTTCACCCATATCACATTCCCTGTAATCGTAAAATATTCAGCAAGATCATCCAAAGCCAGAATGGAAGAACCATGGAAACCTGAAGATCTGAATACAATATTGTCGCGCCAACTATTTCCTCTGCCACAACACCATGCGTAAATTGCTCCTCCTTCATGAAGAATTTGTTCCGGTTCAACAATAACATTGTGTTCAACACGATTTGAATCGGAATGAATATATGGTTTTATAGTTTGCCGGTCGAATTTAAAGGTTTTATTTTTTATTCCTTCCTGAATATTTGTTGGAAATTCATTAAAGCGGATCTGACCCATATTCCAGGATTGAACCTCACCTTCAAACGTTCCTGGAATGGCAAATGTGGGATCACTCATTCTGTCTGGATCCAGGCCTACTATCGAAATGGCGCAGTAGGCTGATCGTTGCAGCAGGTTATAGCTGATCAGATTTCCACCACTTTGATAATTTTGTATGCAGGGCGAATGCCAATAGTTGCCTAATCCCTGATCATGAATATAATTGCATGTTATAATATTTCCTTTATTTACATCAAGGGTACCGGGACCATACCCTTCCAGAAATAGTCCGCCACTACCCGTGTATCCAATCTCGTTTCCCTCAATCCTGTTTTGTTGTCCAAAGTGATTGATTGTAATGCCGTAAGCTCCGCTGTGTAAAATTTTGTTGCCTGTAATTGAGCAATTCCGGCTACCTGTCAGGTAAATTGTTGCATCTACATTTTCCCATTGTCGCATCAGCCATGAATATGGCCACTGATTTTCGGGGAGACGATCAGTGTACTTAAAAGTTATGTTTTTAAATGCAACGTCGTGGACGTAGCTTTTGCCCGATTCATCACCCTGAAAACGGACCAATTCATACAATTGTGGTGCAATCACCTCGGCATTCAACAAATCTTCATCCTCTTTCGGATAATAATATACTTTTCCTGCTTTTGAATCGACGGCCCATTCACCCGGAAGATCGATAAAACACAAAGCATTTTCAAAACGGTATCCTCTTTCGGCTGCATTGCGAGAGGCACGCAGGTTAACTTGCCGGCTATTCCAACGTATGGATCCCTTTTCAGGATTAACATCCATAACCACTCCATTGCCGATAACACCGTACTGAGCCATAATACAAAACATTTCTGCATCGCCGCTTGAAGGTAGATATTTCAATTGTTCTTTATTGGCAAAGGTTACCAACTGTCCATCTTTTTCAGGTATTCCGGCTGCATGGTCTTTGTTCCACTTTTCCCAGTGATCACGATTAGATTGTGAACGGGTACTCATCTTTCCGTTTACAAATAAATAGTGAAATAGCCATCCTTTGGGGATACTTGCTACCCATAATCTGCCTTTTGCATTCGCGGAGATTTCCGGAAGTTCTTCTACTAATCGTGTCCATCCGGTAATAGGTCTTCCGCCATGAATCACCGGATTTTCATTTAAGTATGAACGATAGACAACCGGTGAGTTTTTCTCTCCTGAATCTTCAGGATGCAGCACAAAGGTGGAATCAAGGATATATTCACCTTCGCGTAATAAAACCGTCACAGGATGTTTAGTATCTTTATTTGCAGATGAGAGATAACTCCTTACAGCTTCTTTCGCTTTTTCAAGCGAATGAAAAGGGCTCTTAAGTGAACCTGAATTTTTATCGGTGCCAATTGGCGAAACAAAAAACTCTTTTGCATTTTGTGAATGGACACTCAATGAGAAGAGCAACAATACCAGAAAAATGCAACTGAAATTAATTTGCCTCATAATTATACCTCAAGATAAACGCCTGCCTTTAAATTAAGACAGGCGTTTAGTTACAGAATTAAAATTTTCTGGAAGAACAATTGAACTGTTTAGTATCCCGCATTTTGCTCCAATACAGCTCCTGTATTGGCTTCTATTTCTCTACGCGGAATAGGTAATAGTTTCCATGCCGGATTAAAGACAATAGCATTGTCTTTAAAATACCCATTATATTTAGTGAGCTGGTCCACAAGTTTTCCAGTCCTCATCAAGGTATTTAGCCTGAATTCTTCGCCATAGAGCTCTCTTGCTCTTTCATCAATGATAAGGTCCATATTTACATCACCGGCTGCTACAGGAGTGGCAGATGATCTGTTTCTTATTGCATTAATGTCATTGGCAGCGCTGGATGGATCGCCTTTTAACATATAAGCTTCTGCACGCAACAGATAGGTTTCTGCCAGTCGCATGATGTACCAATCTTTATAAGTTGTTCCGTTGTCGTGCCATTTTTTACTGGTCGCATCCTGGAATTTTCCATAGTGAACTGCAGTTACAAACTTCTTAAATTGCGGGGATAATCTTGGTGTCCATAAATTAAGTGTTGATGCATCACAATTTGTTTTTGTAATTGCCTGACCATAAAAAGCGCTTGCAGGATTTGAATAGTACCAGGTACGTTCAATATTGTGCACTGAGTTGCGGATGTCCCTGTTAAAGTCACCTTTATATTTCCAGATCAGGGAATCGGAATAGCCAGTGGCTACCAAATAGCCGACAGGCCTTCCCATCAAAGTGTCCTGTAAGAAATTAGACACATTATTTTTATCTTTAGCCTGCCAGGGTATCGGGCCCCACCATCTTTCCATTCTAAAAAATCCACCACTGCTGCTAAGGTCAGTATTGTCGCCACCCTTGATATTCGGATCCTGTTCTATGTTCCAGATTGCCTCTTTATTTCCTTCCTTGAAATTGAAATTGCCATCCTGAAATAAGCAGAAATAGACGTCGCTAAAAGGTACGGCTGATCCCTGGTAGGTGTAACCTGAAAATTTAAAATTCGCCCATGTTCCAAATTTTGCAGTCATCAAACTATTTCTTCCATTGCCAATTACAGAAGTTGCTGCATCTATGGCGCCCTGATAATCTTTTAGGCAAAGATTTATTTCGCTTAACAAATGGTATGCAGCTTCGCGTGGAGCCCTTCCACCCTTTAAAAGATCGATGGTTGGCATGCTTTGCACTGCATCTGTCAGGTCTTTTTTGCATTGTTGCCAAACCTCAGTTTGTGTAGCCCTCACATAATCGAATTTTGGAACTTTGGTTTCATTTAAAACCAGGGGTACTCCTCCCCACATATTTGCAAGGAAATGGTAGGCAAATGCGCGTAAAAATTTAGCTTCCCCAACAATGGCACTTTTTTCTGCATCCGATGCCCACACTGCTGCAGGTTGATCAGCTCTGTCAATAATTACATTGGCTTGAGCAATCCATTTGTACAATTGTAACCACCATTTGCTTGAAAAGCCGCTGTCAGCATTCATGGTTGACCAATAAAAATACTGAGTTTTAGTAGCAGAGGTATTGTTTTCAACATCAGCTAAATCAATATCCAAACCCAACATATCATAAACATAATATGCATCAGTATAAGCATAGGTATCCCGACGAATGCTGAGGTAAATATTTGCCAGGGCTGACTCAAATTGTGTTTTATTGGTGTAGGAGTTTTCAGGTGTATAAAAGTCTTTTGGCACTTCGGTCAATGACTCTTTACACGAGGTTGTAACAAGTGTTACAAAAACGATTGATAAAAAGATTATATTTTTCATTTTTGCAATTTTAAAAGTTAATATTCAGACTTACCAGCACAGTCCTCAGTGAAGGGATGACACTATCAGTCAGACCTGAGCCTGTTGCGGGATCAAGACCAATCCAGTGGGGGGTGAAAGTGCCAAGATTGTCTGCACTAACCGACAGGTCTAATTTCTGAATTTTGTATTTTTTTACAAACTGGGTGATATCATAACTTAAGGCGACCTTTTGAAGCCTGATAAAACTTCTGTCATAATATTTATCCCCTGAGACAGCGGCTCTGGCAATATAATTTGGACGTGGAAATTCTGCACCCGTATTGGTAGGTGTCCAGTAGTCATAAACGGCATGATTAATTGCCCCGTTATTGGCGTAACCATCGCGATAAGGGGTATTGGTTGAGAGGAACCAGTTGTTTCCCCCCCAGATGGAGTTCATGTAAACCATTAAAGATAAGTTGCCATAGCTGAACGTATTGGTATAACTCCAACGGAAGTTTTCCTTTGAATTGCCAATGAATTGACGGTCAAAATCTGAAGTAATTTTGCCATCGCCGTTGACATCTTGTAATTTATAGTATCCGGGTTGAAAACCTGTAAGGATTGTTGCGTTATCTTTATCTGCCTGCTGATACATCCCATTAACTTTGTAGGTGTAAAGCTCGCCTAATGATTTTCCGATAAACAAACCAGAAGAGATGATATCATCTTCCTTGCCATCTTTATTGGTATCGCCTAATAGATGGGCTACCTTATTTCTGTTGAGTGAAAAAGAATATTCCGATCTCCACTGAAACATTTTTGTTTTGATATTCACTGAACTAAGGTTTAGTTCAATCCCCTTGTTTCTGATTTCACCCGCATTGGCTGTAATGGAGCTGTAACCTGAAGAACCGGGTAAATTAAGGGTAAATGCCAGATTATTCGTTTTCGTGGCATAGAGATCAACTGATCCTGAAATCCTCCCCTTTAATACTGAAAAGTCAATTCCCGCGTTAAAACCAGTTCTCGATTCCCACCCAAGATTTTGATTGCCTAAAGTGGATATATACTCGGTCTGGGTATAATTATTGTCTCCCTGAAAGAAATAGTAGTCATTGGCAACTTTAGAGAGCGTACTGTACGCGGCTATTGACTGATTGCCGTTGGTGCCATATGATCCCCTGATTGAGAGTGCATCTACAAAGGATATCCTTTTCATGAATGATTCTTTTGAAATATTCCAGTTAACACCCACAGAAGGGAAATCACCATATTTTTTATTGGCGCTAAAGGCGGAAAATCCATCCCGACGGTAGGTGCCCGTAATGGCATATTTGTCGTTAAATGTATAGGTGAGACGGGCCATCTGACCAATCGACTTCGTGTCGCCTCCGCCGGAACTAACTGTTGCCGTTTGTCCCGCCTGCAAGCGATAGGTTCCTAATTGCGGATTATCAAATCCTTTAGCCTCAGAAGATTGACTAAAATAGTTGTATTTTTCCGTGGAATAGAGCAAGGTTAAATCCACATTGTGTTTATTGGCAAATGTGTGGTTATATTTAACCAAATGGTCCATTAAAGATGTGTTGTTTCTACTGTAATTTCTCGTACCGTCTCCTTTTACAGGTTGACCAATATGTGTTTTATATCCGTAAAAAGTGCCGTTTTCATTAAAATTAAAGGTTTGGGAATAAGTTGGAGTGTAAGACAATCCTTTTATCCATGGTATTCTTATTGTGGCGTTAAAAATTCCGTTCAGATTGTACGTTTTGTTATACGCTTCGTCGGCATATGCCCAAAATGGGCTGGGAGCAGAGGTTGTAGTTTGGGGAAATTGGTTATAACTCCCGTCTGCATTATAAACGTCGGCATAAGGACTAAGACCGAAAGGAGAATAATTTGCACCTGCACCGTAAACACGTGTGTCGGGATAATCCCTCACGCTAAAATATGTTTTCATCCCTAATGTAAGCCAGTCAGCCACTTTTGATTCCAAATTCGCCCTTAAGGAGTAGTGTTTAAACACATCGTTTTTTTCAACCCCTTTTTGGCTAGTGAAATTTCCTGACATATAATAATTCAGTTTATCTGTCCGGTTTGATACACTCATTGAAGTATTCTGATTAAATCCTGTCTGTCTGATTAAACCCCATGGATCAGCTAAAGTAGGCTTATGGTCCGGTGTTGCATCATAATTCTTTTTTTCAATGGTTTGCAGGTAATTTGGAGTTTGATCGGCGGTTACCACAGTCCCATTATCATTCAGAATATCATTCAAACGTTGCAGGTATCCCTTGGCATCATAGAGGCGTAATGGATTTAATTCATTTACAACCCCATAGCTTGAATTAAACTGAAATTTCGGCTTACCATCAATTCCGCTTCCTTTTTTTGACTCAATAAGAATTACCCCATTGGAGGATCTCGAACCATAGATTGCTGCCGCACTCGCATCTTTAAGTATCGTAACGCTTTCGATATCAAAAGGAGCTATATCAGCCATTGAACCGCTGAAAATAGCACCATCCAAAACTATTAACGGGGTGCTGGATGCCGCAATTGAATTTTGTCCTCTGATTGTAAAGCCAGGTACCCCTCCGGCAGTGTTGGCTTCCCCAACATTGAGTCCGGCTACTGTACCTTTTAATCTTTCAATGATGTTATTTTCTGGAACGTCTTTATAAACATCCAATTTGGCAGTTGTTACTGATCCCGTTACCGCATTTTTACGCTGGGTACCGTATCCAACTACCATCACTTCATTAATACCGATGGTTTCTTCAACCAGTTTAACATTAACAACTTTTTGATTCCCAATGATAACCTCCTGGCTTGTCATTCCTACGAAAGAGAATGCAAGTATTTTTCCCCCAACAGGAATTGCCAAAGCGTAATTACCATCGTTATCGGTAATTGTTCCCGTTGTCGTCCCTTTTATAAAAACAGAAACTCCGGGAAGGGGAAGACCGTTACTGTCTTTAACCGAGCCGGTGATCTCCTTCTTTTGTGGTTGCTGTGTAGTAGATTCTTTTGTTACATTTTCTGAATTCTCCTTTTTAGCAATAACAATTTGCCGGTCGAAGATTTTGTAGGTGTTTTCAGATGATTTAAATACCTTTTCCAGGATCTCTTCTACAGTTTCATTGTCAGCAGTCACAGAAACCTCTTTGCTGAGGTCGAGAATATTATCGTAATAGACAAAAATAAACTCACTGCTCTCTTCTATTTTGTCGAAAAGTTGCTTAACAGTGGCGTGCTCAAGATTCAGCGTAAATTTGGTCTGTTGTGAATAGCTGGTTTTGGCCGATGCTGTTGCTAATGAAACAAGTAAAATCAGCGAACATAATTTCATAATCAGCATGAATTTTTTAAAGTTCCGGATATACGGAACCGATAACCCGATTTTTTGCATAAATTTGTGTGGTTTTAATTTACTAAATAAAATTTCGATTTGAGTTAAAACTTACGACAGGTTATACTGCAATATAACCTGTCATTTTTTTGTCTGGCGTTTTCATTTCATTGGCTTTTAGTTTTAATGGTTAATACTTTTCTATCTATTTTATAGTCAGAAATATTGTATTATCAATTATTTCATATTTTAAAGGTGCTGTCGTGCAGATGACTTTAAACACCTCTTCGCAATTACTTTTAAGATCAAGTTTCCCGGTTATTGTAATGTTGTTCAATCTTTGGTCATTACAATTGATTTTAACGTCATAATATCTGGATAATTTGGTGGTGATTGATTGAATTCGTTCTTTATTACAGAGCATCCATCCATCTTTCCAGGAGACATATTCCAAAATATTTATCTTTTCAATTGTTGATCGTTTAGTGAGTTTTTCGTAGTTAAATAGTTGATTAGGTTTCATGATCAGGTTTTCGGTAGGAGAGGATGCCTGAACAGATCCTTCCACCAGCACCACTGAAACATGATCATCATCCTTATAGGCTGAGATATCGAATTTTGTACCTAATACTTTTAATTTTATCTGATCTGTTACTACATAAAATGGTTTTAAAGCATCATGTGCCACATCAAGATAACCTTCTCCTTCGATATATATTTCCCTTGTTTTCCCATTGAAAGCGACCGGATAAATAGCCCGGCTTCCGGAGTTCAGCCAAAGTTTGGTTCCATCGGCTAATTCTACACTTGATCTCTTTCCCCTGGGTACCACCAACTGGTTCATTTGCAGGGTTTCGGTGCCTTTACTTAATTCCTCTGTTTGAATCTGCTTTCCTGTTTTAGTCTGAAGTTTTCCTTCATGGTTATATTTTAAATCTACCTCTTTGGAGGAAAAGGATTTTTGGGATTGATCAGACAAGATCAGTTTGATATCGTTACTCGTATCAACATTTACAGCTATTGATTGATAGTCAATTGTATCTGTTTTTTGATTAAAATACTGAGACATTTGCCACCCGGCAATACCCAGAATAAGAAGTATTCCCGCTGCAACTGACCATCTTCTTATATCGATATATTTTGTGGTATTGTCGTTTTTAGTTTTTTCGATTTTATCCCATAACGCCACCACTTCTGTCTCGGAAAGTAATTTTTCATTTTTAATGAGTCCTTTGATGATATATCGGGTATGTTCCAACTCTTTTTTTTGGGAGGGATTCTCCTTTAAAAAGGTTTCCCAGTATTGATTAGATTCGTCTGTTGGTTTTAAAACCCATTCTACAAAGCGGGGATTATGGATAAATTCGACCTTTTTGTGTTCGTTTGAAGGTGTCATCTTAATTCATTTTATTTAAGAAGGAGAGAAATATGATTTTGTACTCAGTGATTTTAATTTTTTTTTAAAATTTTAGTCACCGGTTGGCTCATCATGATTGAACAGTCACCCTGTGACTTGCTTTAGATGATAAGCGGATTACAAAATTTGCAGGAATTTTATAGCGAAAACTCAAAAAACTGCGTGAACATCAAATTTTAGTTCTTAATTAAGAACGTTTTACTGGCAAAAAGAACAAAAACAAACTCTTGGGAAAGCTCTCCCTTAGTTTTTCAAGACCTCTGAAAACCAGGTTCCGTGCTGACTGGTAATTAAGATGCATCACGCAGCTTAACTCTTCATAACTCAAGTCGGAAACAAATTTTAAATAAATAGCTTCTTTTTGTCGCGGACTTAAAGTACCTATTGCTTTGTCTAACTGTTGATAGCGCATTTGCTCCAATGTTGTATCCAAAAACTCATCTTCAGATGAAATGTTATAATAAAAAGGTAGCTGCTCCGTATCTATTGAACCGGTAAGGACTGCTTTGTCGAGGGATTTAATTATTTTCCGTTTTAATGACTTAAAAAGATAGAGTTTGATATTATTCGTAGTTCCTAAACCAGAACGGTATTTTGCAAGATCAATGAATATATCGTGGATGCAATCCTTTACGAGCGCTTCGTCAGGGGTAAAATGGCAGCCAAACTTAAAAAGTAACTGGACATAATTATTATAGATAATCCGGAATGCATCCTGGTTACCTTGAATGAAATCGTTCCACAGTAGGGTGTCTGAATTAATCTGGTATTCTTTGCCCATTTAATTAGCTACATTTTTTCACAAACAGTATTCAAAGATAGAATTTATATGGATGCTGTCTCAAGTTTTATGTTGAATAATAATAAGCTTTTGGCGATTGGCTGATAGTATCTTGCTATAACAATGATCAACAGGTAGTTTAACCTCTTTAAAGTGATGAAAAAAATTATATTTTCATCATTAGTTTCATCCGAAGTAAGGAAAGACAGCGGCCGGGTTGCCAGCTGCCGGCTGCCTGATTTAGATTTTCTTCAAATTGAAAGTCATTTCTCCATTTGAAATTTGTAGCTACCCGAACCTACTTTACAAAAATATTTGCCATCAGCAGTTTTACTCACAGCTACTTTTTTGCCGCTTTCTGTGACTGAACTTTCCTGATTTGTAGGAAAGAATATGGTTGCTGAGGTGTTGGCAGGAATCTCTAACTTCATTTCAAGCTGATTATTCTCTTTTTTCCAATCGCTTTTGATTATCCCATACGGTGAGTGATAACTAGATTTTACCCAGGTAACATCTCCAACAATTTCGGGCCGGATGATAATATTGCGAAATCCGGAACTATTTTCCTCCTGTTTAATTCCTCCCAAACCGGTATAAAACCACTCCATAATGTGTCCAAGCATCAGATGGTTATTGGAAACCTGTTCCAGCGCCGGCCACGATTCGGTCAGGGCAGTGGCCCCTTTTTTGAGCTGAAAACCATATCCCGGTACATCATTTCTGAAGTTCATGTCAAACAGCAATTGCGATCCGCCACCCTCTTCAAGCGCCTTTACCAGAAAGTGAAAACCAATATCTCCGGCTGTTAATGATTTTCCCGATTTTGTGATCGAATCAACCAGATTATTAAAAACAGGTGTCCTCTCTTTCTCATCAACAAGGCCTACAACTAACGGCATCGACATGGCTGTCTGACTACCGGTAGAGTATACCTTTGTTCTATTGTTGAAGAATTTCGTATTAAATGCGTTTTTCACCTCAACGGCCAAAGCTGACATCTTTTTTGCATCATTTTTATGTTCTGTAAGTTCCATCATTTTTGAAAGCAAAACAATATCATAATACCAGATGGCTGTTGCAGTTAGTGCTTTAGGGGTTAACTGTGCCTCTCCCGGCGATTTTGGACCATAATCAAACCAATCACCTAATCCATGCGAAAGGATATGTCCTTGCGCTTTAGTCCCAAGATAGTCGACATAACGTTTCATCATTGGCAAAGCTTCTTCAACAACCGATTTGTCTCCATACCATTGATAGACCATCCAGGGGAGGATTACCCCTGCGCTTCCCCATTCGGGTGAGTCGCGGAAACCGCCGCCAAAGGGGACAAACTCCGGAGCAATATCAGGAACCAATCCTTCGGATGTCTGATCTGCTATCATATCACGTATAGCTTTGGTATATAGGGAATAAAGATCGTAGTTATAAAACATCGATGCTCCCATGAGATAAGTCTGCTCGAGCCAACCCAGTTTTTCACGGTGGGGACAGTCGGTCACCACACTTTGGGTATTGCTTCGTACTGCCCAGTCGATCAGTGTGTAAATCTGATTAAAGAGCTGATTGGAACATGCGAATTCACCGGTTTTAGGAGATGAATTGCAGGTGTGAAGCATTTGTAGATCGATTATTTGTGGTGTATCGATGCTTGATTTATTCGATTTGGGAGCAGCACCTTCCACCGATAAATACCTGAATCCGTAGTAGGTAAAACGGGGTCGCCAGGTTTCCACACCCTCCCCTTTGAGGGTGTAGGTATAGTAATATGGTCCGCCCGAAGCTTTCTGGTTGATCTTTTTGTCATTAGTAATCAACTCTCCGGGCATCATTTTAATTACAGAACCTTTTTTACCGCTTACTTTAAGTTCAACAATTCCAGAGCAGTTCTGACCAAAATCGTAAAGATAGGTACCCGATTGTGGTTGCTCTGTTTTTTTTACCGTAATGATTTCACGGACTGATAATGGAAAATCGATTTCAGCAGTTAACCTACCCGATGGCGCATTTGCAGTAAGGGCTGATTTCCATTTGGAGTCGTCAAAATTGGGCAGTTCCCAACCCTTTTGTTCTTTAGTGGCATCATAATCTTCGCCACCATAGATGCTTGTATAAGTGATTGGGGAGGAGGTACATTTCCAGTCGGTCCCTGAAACAACGGTTGAGGATGTCCCATCCGTGTAATCGATTTTCAACTTGCTGATCATCTTCGGGTAACCGTAGGCAATCACCAGTTTGCGGTAACGTTCGCGGTTGACGTTGTAAAAACCATTTCCAACAATCACGCCCAATGCGTTTTTACCAATATTTAATTGATTTGTGACATCATAAGTATTATAAAGACAAACTTTATCGTAGTTGGTCCATCCCGGTGCCAGAAAGCTTTTTCCTACTTTTCTGCCATTTAGTGTTGCCTCGTATTGACCTAATCCACTGATGTAAAGTGTTGCATTTTTGACGGCTTTTCCGACTGCAAATTCTTTTCTGAATTGAGGTATGATATCCCTTTTCACAGCTTTTGTCCCCAGTTTGTTCCCATCGCCATGAACTCCCGGTACAACTCTCATTGAATCGGGTAGGTTTTCGAAACTGATCCAGGTTGCTTTATCCCAGTCGGCTGAAGCTAACAACCCCATTTGCCAGGATGCGATACCGCTCCAAAGTGTCTCTTTTCCTGATTGATTAACTACTTTAACTTTCCAGTAATATTTTTTCTCAGCGCTCAACAGTGCACTTTTGAATTCAACCTGAGAAGATTGATCCGATTTTATTACACCCGAATCCCAGATATTGCCAATATTGTTCTTCAGCTTTTCGGGCGTGTCTGCAACAAGAATGTGATAAGCTGATTGACGCGTTGTTTTTTCAGGGGAAATGATTTCCCAACTAAATCGGGGATTCTTCACTTCAATTCCGAGGGGATTTACCTTCGATTCACATTTTAAGTTGGTGACTGTAAACGAAATTTGGGCATAAGTACTGAAAGCCAGCAGAATAACAATGGCAGAAAATAGAAATTTTAGTCGGATCATTTTTGTTGAATTAATTGCCTGAATATTTTTTTGGATACTTTAAAGGCTGTTCCATGTCGAACACCTTCGGGAAAGTTTACTTTATCTGAGACATCTTCCCAATCTATCATATTTTTTGATCTGATGGCTCCATATTTATGCTCTATGTATTTGTCAAAATAGACATATACGTAATCATCCACCTCAAGTGCAGTTGGTCCTTCTGCCCAGTATTTCCCGGTTATGGGTGCGGAAACATTGGTTGGGTAGGGGCCGGCTGCTGAATTGGATTGGGTCATCCGGATGTTTTTTTCCGGAGGATTTGGATTTTCGTTTTTCAGAAACATAAAGAAAGTATCCCCTTTTGGTAAAATTGTGGCATCAATCACGCTAAAATCGGGATTGAAAAATAGCTTTGTGGGACTGAAGATTTTAAAATCGGCAGTTGTAGTGCAATACATCCTGTGATTTAATCCTTTCTCACGTTCAGAACTTGCAACATAAGAGTGTCTTCCAGGAATTGTGGTGGCCCAGAAGATAATATAGTTCTTATTTTGAGGATCATATACCATTTCGGGTGCCCAACAGTTTTTTGCTGTTGGTTCCTGAGCCATCACCGGAATTGCTTTTTGCTCTGACCAGGTAATCAGATCTTTTGATGAAGCATATCCGATTATCCGGTCTTTCCAGCTGCTTGTCCACACCATGTGAAAAAGTCCGTCCTTCCCTTTCAGAATAAAGGGATCGCGCATCAGTTTATCCGCTCCGACTGTAGGAACAACAAATGACTTACCCTGTTTTAGTTTTTGCCAATTTAGTCCATCCTTACTGTAACCAAAATGTAATCCGTCCTGACCGTTATCGACAAAATAGGAAAATAGAAAGTTTGATTCCTGTGCTTTACTTTGAAGGGTCAGGAAAATGGTAATCAATAAGATGTATCGCATAGTTAAATTGATTTTCTAAACTGGCCCAAATTTAGCCTTTAAAACATAATGATTTAAGACAATCTGCAAATAAATTCGATATTATTTGACCACAATGGTTTTGATGTTTACAAATTCCCGTATTCCAATTGTCGATAATTCCCTTCCATACCCGCTTTCCTTCACTCCGCCGAACGGAAGTCTCGGATCTGATTTAACGAAATCATTCACAAAAACACAACCAGCTTCAAGTCCCTTTTCTGCCAGTAGTTTACCTTTTTCAATATCGGTGGTAAAAATACCAGCTCCCAACCCAAATACTGTGTCATTGGCAATTCTGACTGCCTCCTCTTCTGAATTTACCCGAAACAAAACCGCAACAGGACCGAAAAGTTCTTCGTCGTAGGCCGGCATTCCCGGAGTCACATTAGTTAGGACCGTTGGAGGATAAAGAGCTGCTTCTCCTTCCGGAATAAAACCGCCAAGTAATATTGTAGCGCCCATTTCCCGACTTTTTTCGACTTGCTGATGCAGTTCGTCTCTTAAATCCCTTCTTGCCATTGGCCCGATTGTTGTATTTGGATTGAGCGGATCTCCATAAGTTGAACTCTGCATAATCCTGATAAACTCCGCTTCAAAGGGATCGTAAACTTTATCAGCAATGATAAATCGTTTGGCTCCGATGCAACTTTGTCCGGCATTAAGCAGTCGACTGGTTACACATAGGTTTGCAGCAGTTTTAATATCAGCATCTTCCATGATAATATAGGGGTCACTACCTCCAAGTTCAAGCACCGATTTCTTCAGCACGAAGCCAGCAGCTGAAGCAACAGCTTTCCCGGCAGGGGTACTTCCGGTCAATGTTACTGCCTTTATCAGGCGATTTTCGATTACAGCTTTTACTGTAGCTGAACTGATGAGTAAAGTTCTGAAAACATTTTCAGGAAAACCAGCCTTAAGAACAAGCTGTTCAATGGCTAACGCGCAACCGGATACATTGGATGCGTGCTTGAGAACACCGGTATTGCCTGCCATTAGTGCAGGTGCCAAAAACCTGAAAACCTGCCAAAAAGGGAAATTCCAGGGCATTATGGACAGAACTGTACCAATAGGCTGGAATGAAATATAGGATTCTGATGCTTCTGTCCGGATAACTTCATTTTTTAGAAAAGCTTCCGCATTATCGGCATAGAACGAACATACGAGGGCGCACTTTTGGATTTCACCCAAGGCTTCGCGGTACACTTTACCCATTTCTGAAACCATCATTCCTGCGAGTTCATCTTTTTTTTCAAGTAATCTGATCCGGAGGTTTCTCATAAGATCAGCACGGTGTTCAAAGCTTGTTTGTTTCCATTGCTGAAATGCAATATCAACCTTGTTAATGATGGTGGTAACTTCTTCGAAGGCGTATTCAGGGTAGATTTTTATTACTTCGCCGGAAAATGGATTTATAGATTGCATAGCTTAGATGTTTAATCAAAAATAGTAAAATTCGTTTATCTTTAAACTGAAATAATAAATTGAAATTTCCAGTAGATTTTAATTTTGAAATTTGTTTTTTGAATTAAAGTAAATAATATTTTGCGCTATTGTATTCACATCGCCTACAACGGGAATAATTACCGCGGGTGGCAAAAACTTCCGGGGATTGTTAGTGTTCAGCAGGTTATTGAGACGAAGCTGAGCCAGATTTTAAAAAGGACTATCCCGGTTATTGGTTGCGGTCGTACGGATGCCCAGGTACATGCCAGTCAGTTCTTTTTCCATTTCGATGCGGAGCAGGAGCTTGACTTTGATTTGTTGTTTAGGTTAAATAAATGTTTGCCTCACGATATAACGGTTTACGGTATTATTCAGATGGAGGGTTTACCACATGCCCGTTTCGATGCTGTTCAACGAAGTTATGATTATTTTATCCACACTCAGAAAGATCCTTATTTAACCGGATTGAGCGCTTTTTATCCCTTTCAGGCGCTTGATTTGGCTAAGATGAAGGAAGCTGTTTGTCTGTTGGTCCAATATGATGATTACAGTTGTTTTTGTAAATCACCTTTAAAATATGAACATACCATCTGCAGGGTTTCCGAAGCACAACTTTTCACTGATCTAAAAAGGACCAAATTTAGATTTCGCATCTCTTCGAACCGGTTTTTGGCTGGAATGATCCGGATCATCGCAGGCAAATTACTCGAAATCGGTAATGGAGACCTGATGGTGAATGAATTTGAACAATTCCTAAAAACAAGGGTGACTCCAAAAACTATTATACCTGCCTATGCACAAGGTCTTTACCTTTCGAAGGTGACCTATCCCTATCTCGATCTGCCCCAAATGTCAGTTTACGGTAATATGTTATTAAAGGAAGTTGATCTGCCGTTGTAGGTGATTAGGTGTTGAATAAATACTTTTTCCAATTTTTTGTTGTAAGTTTATAGACTCCCGAACCAAATTAACAGTAATTTTTTGATCTGATAAAACCTGGTATCTTAGTTTTTAAGGACAGATTTTCCCTCTGACTATTTTAAATATTCCAGCAATCAACAGACACACTTGCCGGATTAAAATTGCCAATGACATTTGATGAAACCAAAATGTCAATATTTCTTTCTTCTCCAGGGAATAATATGATATAATTGTCTTTGAAATAAACTTCATCCGGATTGTACTTACTTCTTAGTTGAACAAATAAAGCCGGAACTTTTGAAGTGTTTTTTATCCTTGCTTTATAGACTGCCATTTTTTCACTTCCCCATTGTTGACTGTTTTGAGCGGTAATTGTCAGTTTAACCATTGCTTTCGGCGCATTAAGCATTGGCTTGAGATAGTCTTTGTTTACTCTGTCAATTGGTGCATCAATGACTCCAAAAGTATAGGTTTCTGACGAGAGTGATTTCCCTGTTTTATCCATTAAATCAAAACGAACGAGCAATACTGTATTGTTTGATTTCTGAGGTATCAGGTAATTTATACTGTCAATTTTATGTGACCTAAGGGCATTTACGGTAACCTCCCTTGTGTTTGAATAGTATGGGCTACCCTGTAAGTCAATAATGGATGTTTTTAACTTGCATCCTTTAAAAGTTTCTGTTTTTGAGTTATTTACAAAAACAGGAATATGCAGAGTGTCATTAGGATGAATGGCCATTGACTTATATTTCGTACTGACATTTATTTGCGAGTATGAATTGCGGGTATAATAAAGCGCCATCTTTGGGTATCCGTAATATTCCAGGATTGAACCAACTGCAGCACAAGACCAGTTCTCATTGAATGACCAGATAAAGACGCCGCTACGGTGCCATTTTGCCCTAAACTGTGATTGGTTGATGTAACGATAAGCTTCTGATTGTGCAAACTGACTTACCTGAACCTCAGTTCTGAGGTTTGGTAATTTACCGAGCATGGTCTCATAAAACTCAGGAACCAACCAGCCTGATGCTCCATTAGCGCCAAAAGCATTATGCCACTTCATGAGTGTATCATTCAGCTCGAAGGGATACTTTAAACGGGGCATGATTTTATTTAATGTTATTTCAGAAGAGAGAGAGGTTGCTCCAATCTCCGACCATTCAGCGGGATTACCTGGTCCTGTTTGGCCTGCTGCACTTAATCCCTTATTAAAATATTCATAATCCCTGGCGAAATTAAACGTATATTCGCCATGTCGCTGATACTCACATACGGGGTCGGGTCCCATAGCTTCCCGTGTAGGGTCTGATTCTTTACAAATATTTTCAAACTGTCTCTCCAATGGGCTGAATTCTCTGTATTTGTATAATTCATTACCATATCCGTATCGAATAACTGATGGATGATTAATGAGTAAAGGCATAATCTCACGTTGCTCCTTTTCCTTTATCGTTACGACTTCGGGAGTTTCCAATGGTCCAGGTCCAAAATTTGGCATTTCCTGAATTACCATTATGCCGTACTCATCGCATAAATCATAAAATGCCTCTTTCTCGATTATACCGCCCCCCCACATACGAAAGATATTGTAATTGGCTATTTGAGCCATACGAATAATATGCTCTAACTCTTTTCTATCTGGCCGGCCAAGTATTAAATCGGCAGGAACCCAATTTCCGCCGTGCAAAAAAATCTTACGCCCGTTAATTTCCGTTAGCAGTCTTGGCGGATTGTCTTTCGGAACTTCCTTTATTCCTTCAAAAGTGTACATCGCGGCTTTTATAGAAGCTTTGTTATTGTTTACTCCCTTGTCTTTATATGAATTGTAAGTTTTGTAATCGTGGGCATCGGGATTTTCCAAATATTTTAGGTCCCGAACCCCAAATTTACTGCTTACCTCATCCAATATTTTATCACTCTTTATATCTTTAACCTTAATGCTTAAACGATACAAATTTTGGTCACCGTAGCCATTGGGCCACCACAAAGCCGGAGATTCAATATCGAACGAAAAATTAACCTGATTTTTATTCTTGAAAAGTAAGACTGTTTGAACGGCTGTTTTCGTTGGTGCTATTGCATTGATACACTCTGCCTTATACTCCAATTTAACTTCACGGTTATCCGGCGATGAAACATTCATTTTGACGTTTAATGTTGCCTGCCTGTAAGGTGAAGTAGTTTGTGGAAATATCAATAAATTATCTGCATAAACATCCGTTGAAGCTACCAGCGTAACATCTTTCCAAATACCCATTGTCAATAAGCCTTCCCCAAAATCAAAACCACAATTAGTCCAGCTTTTCCAGTATTTATAGGTGTTGGTGAAATCAGACGTCATTCCCCACGCAAATTTATGGCTCGCTATTTTGTTAACGATAACTTCTGGACCCTGTTCAATTAATACCGTTAACGTGTTCTCTTCCCCAACTTTTATTTTATCGCTAACGTCCAGACTAAAGGGTGTAAAAGCTCCCTGATGATAAATCAAAAACTGTCCGTTTAGCCAAACTTTCGTGGCATAATCAACCCCTTCGAACTTTAGCACTATTCTTTTCCCTTTCCATGATTTAGACAGATTGAATTTTTTCTGATACCACCATTCACTACTGGGTATGTCATAAGCTTTTGTTAAATTTTTCCCCTCGTAAATATCCGGGATCTTTCCGGCACGCATCATATCCCAGGTAACATCGCCGGGAACTTTGGCACTATTTACATTTTGCGTGGGAAAAGCATCTTTGTAATAGCCGCTTTTTTCTCCATCCCCAGGACTTGCTGAAACAAGCTTCCAGTCTTCTCCGCATAAATTAAAGCTTAGTCTTCCATCGGTTTGTGCAAAACCTATTGACGAAGTTGTTAGGACGAACAAAATCTTCAAAAAGACAAATCTGCTGTTCGCCATTAATTTTTTCATGCTTTTAAGTTCCTTAAATTTATAACCACTTATCTCCTTCATTCCGCACAACGCAACTGGACGGGGCCCAATAGCCCCGATGGGACTGGCTTGAATAATTCAACCTTTATATGGTAAAGATCGTTTTTCTTGCATTTGATATTAAGAGTTCCCTTTTGAAACATGTCAATGACTCTATTTTGAGCCTTGTTTACGACTTCAAGCCATAATGTATTGATGCCAATTTTCAAAAATTTAGAAATACCGAGTTGAAAAGGTGTTGTCCAGATGCAGCCAGCACATTTCCCATTAATGAATACTTCGGCAGATTCAAGTACCTTCCCGCCATCTAAAAACCATGGCTTATTAACCTCATCCCCCTTTAAAGTGAAATTTGTTTCATAGTCAACAAGCCCACTAAACATCCCTATTTCAGGTATTTCAGTCCACAATTTCAGGGTGTCGGATAGGAGATGATGTTGGGTACCATCATAATCCACCCACGACAATTTCCACTTTCCATCAATGGGCTTAATCCGCTTTTTTATCCGATAATCAAATGGTTTAATGTTCTGTTGATTCTCACTACTATTAGCCTCTGT